>Ga0209185_1003044_pt1 | contig 10346 bp, 9 predicted proteins | sample SidtaG_2_FD_187425 | JGI IMG/M metagenome (GOLD analysis project Ga0209185, IMG submission 187425) | Marine algal microbial communities from Sidmouth, United Kingdom - Sidmouth_Asex2 metaG (SPAdes) (version 2) | ecosystem: Host-associated > Algae > Red algae > Unclassified | place: Sidmouth... | reverse complement strand
TGGTTTTGACTGTTTTGGGTGGTTGATTTTTTTTCTTTTTTTTACTGTATAAATTGTAAGTAGGATATAAGGTCATATAAGTTGTGGTTCTGTCCGTCAAAAATAGACTCGATAGTAGCGGAATGGCTTTTTTGGGGTTTTTGTGGTTTAAGTAGTTTTTGTGGTTTGTGTAGTTGTTGCGATTTATGTGGTACATCTTTAAGCCATATTAGCGGATAGCGAGACCCTGTGTAGCGACGGAGGATTTGACTGTTCTCTCCTATAAAAACTATCACTTCAAAAGGTTTGACTATATAGATTAAAAACATTATATTTGGATATTAGTTATTTGGCAAAATCTTAAACTCCCCAACAATGAAAAAAATTGTATTTGGTATTGGACTGGTTCTTTTATTGGTCGGCTATTTTGGTTTTAAAATGTATGCTGCCAGTGTTGCGGAAGAACGCATTAATATGGCAATTGCGGAGGCTTCTGAATTTATAGATATTGATTATGAGGCTGTGAGTGTAGATGCAATGGGCTTGGATGTACGGATTTCTAATGTTATAATTAGTAAGTTAAATGATCCAGAAAAAGTTAAGATAGAGGAAGTGGTGGTTCACGATATAGACGGCTCTTCTAAAATGCCTCTATTTATGTCTGTGTGTTTGAAAGGAATGAGGTTGGAAAATGCTTTGAAGCCTAATGAAATGGCACAACTTAAAGAATTTGGTTATGATGAAAATTTGCTGACAGATATTAGTATTGACTATCTTTATGACCAAAATAAAAAAGAATTGACCATTAATAAATTTAGTGGCAATACGGACAATTTGGGCAAAGTAAATTTGAGTATGCATCTCAGTAATGTTGATTTGAATGCTGATATGACGATGAAACAGTTTTTTGAAAATGAGAAAGCGATGGTTCATACTGCCGAAATTAATTATACGGACGATTCTTTTTTCAATAGAATAATTGAGGTCGAAGCAAAGAAAGCTCGCCAAAGTCCTGATGAATTCCGACAAATGATAACACAGCAATTAGATATGATGGCTACCAAAAGTCAAGAGGATCAATTTACTCAGGATGTCGTAGCTGCTGTAAAGAATTTTATTGAAAACCCTGAGAAATTTTCGGTTTCCGTTAATCCTGACAAACCTTTCGGTTTCAATCGGCTAAAGCGAACGAGAGATCCAAGAAATTTGATTGCTTTATTGAATCTAAAAGTAAAATCGTAGTTGGGCAAAGTATGGGTGCTACAACCATAATGTTGTAGCAGTGATTCTTTGGGAAGCACCCTTAGTAATGAAAAAATAATAACCTATCGTTTTAGTCTTCGATATTTTCCGATATATTTCGTTAAAAAGCCTCGTCGATGCACTGCATCGCCTACATTTTTTGCCTCATCTATCGAAAAATCTCTTTGTCTGAAATCGAAAATTTATTTTTTATCCATTACTTAATTTGTATTTTCAAATTGCCACTTTTAGTTATTCCTTTGTGACGATGTGCCGAACTAAGCTGCGTTTAGCGATAGGCAGTAGGGTTTCTGCCAAAGGAAAATGAACTTGGCTATTGACCAAATAAGTTGCAGGATTGGGTAATTTCTTGCGGTTGCGAATGAGGTCTATTTTGATACTCTCGTAGGTTTGTGTAAATTTGCGAGTGTACTCCTCTACAAAGTTGGTTCGCAAAGAACGGTATTTTTCGTTGGCACTTTCATAAAAACTTAGCTCGTATTCATACACTTTTGCCAAACGACTTTTATCGCCATTGCTCAAAATCATATAGCCAAAACTTTTATTGAGCGGCAAAATACCGATGGGTTCAATGGCGATACTGTCCTCCACATACTCATAAATGCTTTTGCCCTCTTTGAGAGAATCCATCAAACGAGGAATGGCATAAGCCAAAATACTTTCAATTTCGACCATATAATCCTCATCATTCATCATCTTTTCATATTCCAAACGAAAAGACTCCAAATCCAATTTACTGAGTTTTTTAGGAAAACGCTCCTTCACTTGTTGCTGATTCGTTTGCAAATCTACGAGCGTTTGGTAGTGAAAAATCAAATCACTTAGGAAGGGATATAGTTTAGATTCGTCAAATTGCTTGCTAACATATTGCAGATAAGCCAATAAGACGTATTTTTTATGTTCAAAGTCAATGATTCCTTGTGAGAACCAGTTGGGGGTTAATTGCTCCATAGGCTTTGCGTATTTACTTGGTTTTGCTATTTCAATATACGCAAAATTGAGGTAAGAAGCAATATTTTGTTTATTTTTGTTAGGAGCGCAAGGTTAGCAGCTTCGTCGTTACATTTAGTCCTGCTATCCGTTCTTATGGTGATTGCCTTGTTGCGGAGCAGGGCAACCACAAGGGATTGCCCCTACAGGCCAACGCTGCCACCATACCACTACTATCAGGGCTATTTTGGATGGTTGTGACCCTTGCTAAATGTCTTTTTGTGTTTGTGGTCTTATTATAAGGTTATCAGCTTTTTATGTAGTTTCAAAAAAAACATACATTATTTCACAAAAGTATTTGGATTTTCAAAAAAAGGCATTACATTTGTAGCATTCTTGCCGAATAGCTGAATTTAGACACATTTTAGAACCTTTTTTAGTGGATTTTTGTAGGTACATTTTTTTGTGCTTGTGGGTAATCTATATCTAATTCAACCGTAATAAACTACCATGATAGCGGTCAAGACCATCAAAAATAGACTCGATAGTAGCGGAATGGCGAGAAGGTATTCGCCATATTAGCGGATAGCGAGACCCTGCGTCACGACGAAGCAACAAACCGTTTTCTCCTAAATATTATAAAAAAAGACATATGCAAGATAGAGCAACAATCGAAATTGGAAAATGGCAATTAGAAAGCCTGACGAATCAAGAACCGTATCAATTATATGTGGAAGATATGTTTCCTAAGAAGGATTCTTATAAAATGATCTTGTTGGTTTTTGATGTTGAACAGGAAGGTGAGGCGATTAAGATTAGTTATCGAAATAACAATATTGCGGAGGTAAGCAAGAAAAATTATGCCCAATTTGCTTACCGCAAGGGTGCTGCGAGGGGTGGTGATGTAACATTTACAACTAAGTTAAACAGTGTAGATAAAAAACTTAATACTTTATATATAAACCAACTTCCTAAGTTACTCAAAGTATTACAAACATCTACATTTACAGAAGAATTTTCTTTTTTTACGGCTTTTAAGGTTTGTCTTGATGCGCATATTGAGGAAATTAAAACAAGTTTACAGGCAAAATTTGAGGAGTTTGATAAGAAGATCCAGCAAGCAATGGGCGTGAGTGTGAAATTTATGGTGGATGGCAAAGAAAAATACTTGGGTGATTTTGAGGTTGTTAAACAAATAATTTTGGCACATGGTACCGAGGGAAAATCTTCTAAATATGGTGTGGTATCTGAAGGCAAAAATAGTCAATGTAGTGTTTGTTTGAAAGAAAAAGAAAAATTACATGGCTTTGGCTCGCCTTTTAAATACGCTTCTGTTGATAAGAAAGGATTGGTTAGTGGCTTCTTTAATCAAAAAAATAATTGGAAGAATTATCCTATTTGTCCTGAATGCGCTTTGGCTTTTGAAATGGGGCAAAAGTATATAGTGAATAATTTGAACAAGTATTTTTATGGCAAGAATTACTATATGATTCCTAAAACAATTTTTAAAAATAGTCCTGAAAAATTAGAAGAAGCCATTCTTATTTTAACAGATTTAAAGTATTCTGAAAAGGGCAAAAACTCTATTAAAAGTGAAGAGGATTTTTTGATGGAAAGCATCGGTGAAGCCAAAAATTCATTTAGCTTGAATCTCTTGTTTTTTGAAGAAAATCCTACCACCAAAGCGATCAAAATCAAGCTTATGTTGGAGGAAATTATGCCTTCTCGATTCAATACACTTTTTAATGATATACCTGCTATTGTTAATAAACATTCTCTTTATGAAAAAGCCATTACCATAAAAAAAGAGAAGAAAGATTTGGTTTTTCGATTTGCCTTATTTAAAGATTTTTTTGCAGACAGTTTCTTTTCTATTGTACAGAAAGTATTTTTAGGACAGTCTATCTCTAAAGAAACTTTGTATGCCAAAATAATGAATGTCATTCGACAAAATTACAATAAATCACGGTCTTCAAGTGGTTATGTAGAATATACATATCTGACCGTTTTGAAAGCTCATTTACTCATAAATTATTTACAACAACTTAATCTTATTGATTACAACAAAAATTTTAATTTTCAACCAATGGAACAAAATACAGAAAAAAAGAAAAGGAGTTTTGATATGGAAAAACTTCATAAATTTATTAAGGAAAATGAAAATTTCTTTGATGAAGATTACAAAGTTGGAATTTTTTCAGTGGGTATTCTTGTAAGACTTTTACTCAATATACAACAGCAAAGTTTAGGCAATACTCCTTTTGAAAAAAGATTGCGAGGTTATCATTTAAATCCTGAAATTTTACAAAAAGTTTATGTAGAAGCATTGGGCAAAATAAGTGTTTATCAAAACTTTTATACTTATCAAGAATTCAAAGCTTTTACTACTGAATATTTCAATCTAAACATTAATAAATTATCTCAAATTTCAAATAATGAACTGTCTCTTTATTTTGTATCTGGCTTAGAATTAGGAAGTCGTTTTAAAAGAGATAAAGAAGATACCAAAAAACAAGAAAACTAATATTCACCCCATAAAACTATAAAAAATCATGTCAAATATTATAAAAAATAGAACAGAGTTACTTTTTCTTTATGAAATCGAAAATGCAAATCCTAATGGTGATCCCTTGAATGAAAATCGCCCAAGATTTGATGATGAAGAGGCAAAAGCATTGGTTTCCGATGTACGTCTTAAACGAACCATTCGAGACTATTGGTTTGAGTACAAAGGTTATAATGGCGAGAATGAAAAAGATATATTTATACGAGAAACAACTTATAATGATACTGTTAAAGGTAAAGATGAAACCTATGTTTCTGATGGCAAAAGAAGAGCTAAAAAGTTTAATGAAGACAAGGCAGAAGTCATTAAAAATTGTATTGACATTAGAGTCTTTGGGGGTGTCTTACCTTTAAAGAATGACTCTATTACGCTTACAGGGCCTTGTCAGTTTCAGATGGGAAAATCCCTTAATAAAGTGGAGATTATCACAGAACAAGGAACAGGTGCATTTGCATCAAGTGACAAGAAAAAAAATGCTGCTTTCCGTACAGAATACAAGCTTCCTTATGCAATTATTGGATTTAATGGCATCATCAATGAAAAAGCGGCACAATATTCTCAAATGACAGACGAAGATAAAGCTTTGCTAAAAGAAGGAATTTGGGATGGCACAAAAAATCTAATTTCTCGTTCTAAATTTGGACAAATGCCTTTATTGCTTTTAGACATTACTTATAAAGACCCATTTTATATTGGCAATTTAAGACAACGATTAAATTTAAAGTGTGTAGATGATAATGAGTTGAAAATACGCAGCACAAAAGATTATCAATTAGATATCACCGACCTAATAAATGTATTCAAAAAAGAAGAAAGCAAAATTGAGAATATTGATGTTAAAGTAGATGATCGTCTAAAAGTGCTGTATAAAGAAAAAGAAACCATATTAACTGACGGAAAATTAAATCTCAATGATTTCTAAAAAAGTCCTAATTTTTAACATACAAGCAGAATATGGGCATTTTAGAAAAATCAATACGGTTACCTCACCTTTGAGTTATTCGATTCCAACCCGTACTGCCTTGATTGGTTTTATGGGGGCTATTTTGGGAATAGAACGAGAGAAAAAAGCAGGTATTTATCCCAAAGGTATTGAAGCACTAAATGAGCTATTTTCCTATGAAAAAGCACATATTGGGATTCAAGTTTTAAAACCTATCAAGAAGGTAAATATTGCTTTTAATTTGGTCAATACTGCCAAGAGTTTTTTTAATATTGAGAATAGAACTCAGATTGAATTTGAACTTTTGAAAGATTGTCAATATCGCATATATTTTTCTCATGAAGATGCTACAATTCAAGAAGAATTGACACAGCGTATCAAGGACAAAAATCATCACTTTAGTCCTTATATGGGTCTAAGTCAATTTACCGCTATCACAGAATTTGAACAAGAAATGCAGGGTCAATGGGTGAGCTTGGAGCAATTCAAAATGATTCCAATCTCTTCTGTTATCAATATGAAATTCCTCAATGATAATAAACCTATTGATTTTGATAAGACCTTTCATTATATCACAGAAACGATGCCTTTATCTTTAGATCGTGTACGCAAGGCGAGTTATGCAGAAGTTTTGTTAGAAGTTTCTGGTATCAAAGATAGAATTATTGAAGCGAATGTACAGCGTTATTTTCAATTGGAAGGTGAGACGAATATTCTTTTTTTGTAATTTTTTTTTGGAGAGAACGGTAGGTTGCTTCGTCGTGACGGAAGTCCCCGCTATCCGCTATTATGGTGGCTTGGCTGCGGGCAGACACATGGTCTGCCCCTACCTTCCCGCCCACCATATCACTACTATCGGGTCTATTTTGGAAGGAATGTACCTCTGGCAATAAATCAAAGACGTTGTGGGGCAATGTCTCTACGATGAGGAAAGACGTTGCAGTGCAACGTCTCTACTATTTTGTGATAAAAAAACCTAAATTAAAATTTAAGACATGCTTTATTCACATCCTAAAATTCTCTTAATAGATCATCTTGATAATGTTGCCAATAAGGGTAAATATACCATTAATCAGCTTTTTTTAAATACAAGCATCAATTCTCAGATTGTAGAAGATTTGTGTTTTATTATGGGGGTTTGTCATGATATAGGAAAGGGAACGAACTTTTTCCAACACTATTTACTCTCCCCTACTCATGAGATTATTGGTCCAAAAAACCATTCTTTTATTTCAGCTATTCTAACCAAAGAGATTGCTAAAGAATATTTTAAAAAGATAGATTTAGAGAGACAGACCGAAGATTTATTAGTCTATTTTACTTATATGGCTGTTAAAAGGCATCATGGCAATATGGGAAATTTGGAAGATGAGCTTTGTAATATTGCTGATGGGCGATTAAAAGACGTAATAAAGCAAATTCCTGCATTTCAAGAGGATGCAGAAATTCAAGAGATTTTAGATAAGTTGTTACAACCTTTAGGTATTTCTTACCAATGGAATGACTTTAAAGCACATGTACTAAATCAAGCCTTTAAAAAAGAGTTTGAAGGCTTTTATCGCAAGTGTTTTCGATTAAAAAAATACACAAAATTATCAAGGAAAGAAAAGTTCAATTTCTTTTATCTACATCAAATTTTATACAGTTCTTTGCTTTATGCGGATAAAAGTGATGTTATCCTCAAAGATGATGCTGTCGATAGAAAAAAACTAAATCTTAACGCTATTACAGACTATCGGGAACGAAAAAAGTTTAATAATCCTAGTGAAAAAATTAATATAGAGAAGAATAACGCCTATTTTTCTGCCTTAGAGCATCTAAATACTGCTTTTGATAAGAACCAATATTTATATTCTCTTACACTTCCGACAGGTTTGGGTAAAACGATTACTTCTTTAGCAGTTGCCATGGCAATGAAGGAAAAATTGAAGGAACAAGATCCAAAGATTATCATAACGATTCCTTTTACTTCGATTATAGATCAAAACTTTGAAGTGTTTGCAGATATTTTTCAATCTCCCCATTCCGATATTTTGCTGAAACACCATCATTTAAGTGAACCCAATTACAAAACAGATGATGATGATGTAACAGCGAAATTTAATGCACAACAAAGCAAGTTTTTAATAGAAACATGGCAATCACAAGTCGTCGTTACTACTTTTGTTCAATTATTAGAAACCTTGTTTACAAACAATAAAGGAAAGCTTTTAAAATTTCCAAATTTATGTAACTCTATTATCATATTGGATGAAGTACAGCAGATACCCTATGAGTATTGGAATCTGATTCGCTCCACCTTTCAAATGATGGGAAATGCATACAATTGTTATTTTATATTGATGTCAGCAACCCAACCAATGATTTTCAAACCAAAGGAAGAAATTATAGAAATTATACCTGACTATAAAAAATACTTTGGTTTCTTTAATCGCACAAAACTCATTAATAAGACACAAGAAACAATCACTTTAGAAGACTTTGAAATAGACGTTTTTGATTATATAGAAGCGAATCCCACAAAAGATATACTGGTAATTTTAAATACTAAAAATGCTGCAAAAGATTTCTTTCAAAATTTGTGTACACAATTAGATGGTACAGACGTTAACATGTTTTTTCTATCAACTTTCATTTCACCCTATGAACGAAAAGACATTATAAAAAAGATAAAAGATTTAGCTGAAAATAGTGATAACAATACTCCGATTCAAACCGTTATCGTTTCGACTCAACTGATAGAAGCTGGTGTAGATATTTCGGTACAAACTGTTTTCAGACAACTTGCTCCTTTAGATTCCATTATACAAGCAGCAGGACGAGCTAATCGTTATAATGAAGACCCAAACAATAGAAGTGAAATTTACCTGTATAAGATTGAGGAGTTAAAAAAGGTAACGAATAGAATCTATGGAGCAACCTTAATGATGAAAACTGAAAATATTTTAGCTGATATAGACGAAATCGAAGAACAAAATTATTTGCAATTAATTGAGGCTTATTTTGTAGAAATACAAAAGCAATCTGAAAATGTAGATACAAAACTTATCCAATTTATTGAGGAACTTAAATTTGAAGATGTTGGTAAATTTAAATTTATAGAAGAAAGGGAAACAGAATCTATATTTGTTCAATTAAATCAAGATGCTGTTGATGTTTGGAATACCTATGTTCAAATATATGATGATGTGCATTTAAATAAATTTCAGAAAAAAGAAGCTTTTGCAAAAATCAAAGCAACTTTTTATGAGTTTGTGATTAATGTTCCTATTAAAACTTGGGAAAAAACGTATATTGATTTTGACAGTGAAAAAACAGAATATCACTTTTATCTTTCTTCCTTAGAAAAGCCTTCTCAATGCTATCGTTACGAAGAAGGTAATTATCGAAAAAATATAGGATATGTTCCTGAAAATTGTACCAATATTAATTTTTAAAAACGTATATAATGATAAAGACCATACAGGTTTCGACTTTGCAATTTCCTGAGATTCAGTTGCATATGAGTGATGCTCATAGGTTGAGGGGGTATTTTGGTAATTTGTTTCGGGAGCATTCTTCTTTGTTGCACAATCATTTTGAGGATGGATCGTCTATGTACCGTTATCCTTTGGTGCAGTATAAGGTGGTGCGGAAGGTGCCTACTTTGGTGGGCTTGGAGGAGGGCGCACGGTTGTTGGTGGAGCTTTTTTTGCAGATTAAGGAGTTGCAAATTGGGGAGGTGACTTATCCTGTTTTACATAAGAATTTTAAAAGTCATGAGTATGAAATTGGGGTTAGTTCTCGTTTGCATCAGTATCGTTTTGAGACGCTTTGGATGGCTTTGAATCAAAAAAATCATGAAACTTATCTCCATGCAGATAAGGATGCTAAACAGGAATTGCTTCGTAAGGTTTTTACGGCAAATTGTTTGAGTTTTTTTAAGGCTTTTGAGTATTGGGCGAAGGAAAAGATTATGGTTTTTTTGGAGGTGGAAGGGAATTCTACCCAATTTAAAAACCAAACGATGCAGGCGTTTCAGGGGCGTATTACTACGAATGTTTTGTTGCCTGATTTTGTGGGTTTGGGTAAGTCTGTGGCAAGGGGGTTTGGGACGGTTCGGCGGGTTTGATTTATTTTTAATAGGACTTTGTCCTATTTTTTGGGGTGTCGCCCTTTCAGGGCTTTTTTTAGCGTTGAGACTGTGTAGGGCTTTGTTCTGTTTTTGGGGTGTCGCCCTTTCAGGGCTTTTTTTATTGTTGAGACTTTATGGGGCTTTGTTCTGTTTTTTGGGGTGTTGCCTTTTTGGGGCTTTTTTTAGCGTTGAGACTTTATAGGGCTTTGTTCTGTTTTTTGGGGGTGTCGCCTTTTTGGGGCTTTTTTTATTGTTGAGACTTTATAGGGCTTTGTTCTGTTTTTTGGGGGTGTCGCCTTTTTGGGGCTTTTTTTATTGTTGAGACTTTTATAGGACTTTGTCCTATTTTTTGGGGTGTCGCCCTTTCAGGGCTTTTTTTATTGTTGAGACTTTATAGGGCTTTGTTCTGTTTTTTGGGTGTCGCTCTTTTTGGGCTTTTTGTTTAGCGTTGAGACTGTGTAAAATAGACCCGATAGTAGTGGTAGTAAGCTGTTGGGTTGGCTTTGGGGGGCTTTTGCAGGATGTATTGCAAAAAAGATTGGCGTGTTTGG
>Ga0209185_1003034_pt1 | contig 10410 bp, 7 predicted proteins | sample SidtaG_2_FD_187425 | JGI IMG/M metagenome (GOLD analysis project Ga0209185, IMG submission 187425) | Marine algal microbial communities from Sidmouth, United Kingdom - Sidmouth_Asex2 metaG (SPAdes) (version 2) | ecosystem: Host-associated > Algae > Red algae > Unclassified | place: Sidmouth... | reverse complement strand
ATGATAGAGCATTACAAGCCAATACTGAGAAAAAACGGCGAGTACTGTCCTATATTTACCTTGGTAGAGAGGTGGTTGATGACCCTAGATATGAGCCCGATGAGTTGGTCATTGTTTATGTGTACAGCCAGTTGTCACTTCTGGCTATACAAATTGATAATTTAGGCTAAATTAGTGGGGATCCCTCAGTATTAGGTAAGCAATCGTCGTCAACATAATCCACGTAATCCGCCGCCGAATCAAATACCAAAATATCGAGTGCTAATCTATCTAAGCCGTACAAACCACGATGGATCATATCGGCTGAAAAAACGAGTAAATCGCCAGCCGCTAAACTAATTTTTTTTCCTGTAGATAAATCGTCGCTACTTAGCTTGCCCTTTCTTTCATCTCGAACATTAAACTCTTCTTCAGTATCCCATCGTTGATGTGACTCTGGCACCAACTCAATGCCTAGCTCATCAAATAAGGGCACACGTAAATGTAAAACTTGAGATTCTAGTATCACTTTTTTTTGCGCCTCAACCTCGTGATCATATTGGCAGTCTCGGTGCCAAAAATCTTTCTGGTGAGGATTAACCGGGTTAAAAAATAATTGAGTATTCATAAAGGCAGGTTTAGTCGGTATAACCGATGAGATTATCTGCATGACTTTGGGGCAGCTAATAAAATTAAAAAGCTTAATTCGGTCGTTACTTGCTAAATATTGGCTACCGGTGATCAAAGAAGAGTTGAAAGCCTCTTGCTGATAAAACTCGGTGTTGTCTTGTTTCCAAGCCTGATGAAATTTTAATATAACGTTTCTTAAGGCGGTTATTTCAGCATCACTAAAATGGTTTTTTATAATAAAATAGCCATGTTGATGATAAAGGCTAGTTAAATTATCTTGAAGGTTTGTCATTGATAAAGGTAACCGTTGATGTGAGAAATTAATCGTATTGATATTTTATGAGTAAAGTAATTTATTAGCGATAAATTAATGATTAATTCACACACATCGATTTAACTTTTTTAATTTTTTATTAAAATTTTCACAATACCCCTAACTAACCGATAACAATAGCCAAATATCTAACATGGTTCATACATATATTAGCCCAGCTAAAACATTCAAAATGAGTATAAGCGCCATTATACACTCGGTTAATTGTTGAATAACCGCTAGGCATAACGTAAAATCTGCGCTGATTTAGGTGTCTTGAGTTATTCTTTTATCCAAGTAAATTTATTGGGTTAGTAATAACTTATAAAGATGAAACGTGAAACAGGTGAAACACCTGTACTGCCCCCGCAACGGTAACTGTGAGCAGCAACAAAACCACTGTATTGAACATGTTGTTAAAAAAACATATATGAACATTATGGGAAGGTGTTGCAAATGCGATGAACATAAGTCCGGAGACCGGCCTGATCATATCTTATTAATAGTAAAACTATAACCGTATGCTTTAGTTAGGTTATTTACCATTAATGAATATTACTCGACAACTGCGGTGGGCGGTAACTCAGAGAAAGTACATGGTCTGTTTTATTGACTTATAAGTTAGCACATAACCTATTAGCTGTTGCCTAAGACCATTTACCAACTTTGATCTCCTTCCCCGTTAATGTTTTTATATATTAAACCGCGGGATCGCTATGAAATCAGTCACTCAAAAATCACCTATTAATTTAATTCTTGCTGTATTTGCATTATTAACTTTGCTTATGCTTGCTACTCGCACGCATCACTTTGCTACATTTAATAGCTTACCAAGCGCATCAATTGCTATATTTTTCTTAGCTGGCATGTACTTGCGTAATATGAAAGCCTTTTGGTTTTTTTATGTATTAAGTGTCACTATAGATCTTGCCTCTTCTTATTATCGTGGGCAATTTGGCGATTGCATCACCACGTCTTACCCCGCCCTAGTATTAAGTTATGGTGTTATGTTTGCTGCAGGCTTTTATGCTAAACCCAACTGGCAAAAAAGTGCTTGGCAGTTAACACTTATTAAAGTCGCATTAACTTTATTTGTTGCAAGCTCAATCGCTTTCTTTATTTCAAATGGTAGTTATTACACGTTGTCTGGTAATTTTCCTGAATTATCTTGGGCTGAATATACGACTCGTGTAGACAAGTATTTTTTCAAATCTATTTCTAACCCGACATTTTATGTTATTTCTGCAATTGTCATTGATTTCACCATAAGCCACTTTTTTACTGATAAAGCGATAAAAACTAACCTTAACGCTAAACACTAACGTTATAGCGTTTACACAATTAAAAAGGGATTTTACAGAGCTTGTTACTGTAAGTGGTTAGTATAAAGGAACAGCATAATGACATTAGACAATAAAATATTTCAAAACAAACCAAACCACAAAACCGGTAGTGGAATTATGTGTTCAGCATTAATTATAGCTGCTCCGCATTCTGGTTCGGGTAAAACAACGGTAACCGCTGCTTTAGCACGCTATCATCGTAATCAAGGTCGTAAAGTTACGGTATTTAAAGTCGGTCCTGACTTTATTGACCCTATGATTCTTCAACAAGCAAGCGGTGAATTGGTTTACCAATTAGATTTATGGCTAGTGGGTGAACAAGGTTGCCAAGAATTACTTTATCGCGCGGCTCTAGTATCAGATCTTATTTTAATTGAAGGCGTAATGGGCTTATTTGATGGCACACCATGCAGTGCTGATTTAGCACAATATTTTAATATCCCGGTGTTAGGTGTTATTGATGCTAAAGCCATGGCGCAAACCTTTGCCGCTGTAACTTTTGGTTTAGCTAAGTTTCGTGAAAATTTACCTTTTTCTGGTGTTATTGCTAATCGAGTTAACAGCGAACGTCATATAGAGTTACTTCAAGATAGCTTGCCTAAAGAGTTTTGTTTTTATGGTCGTATACCTAAAGATGAGAGCATAACATTACCAGAGCGTCATTTAGGTTTAGTGCAAGCCCAAGAATTAACCAATATTAATAACCAGTTAAACCAAGCTGCTAGCCATATTGCTAATACTAAGTTGGTTAATTTACCTAAAAAAATTGAGTTTTTTACCGTTGAAAGTAACAGTAAAAAAAGTGTTACAGAAAACGCCCTAGCGGATACTCGTATTATCATCATTCGCGATAATGCTTTTAGTTTTATTTATGCCGCCAACATCTCCTTTTTAGAGCAAGCTGGCGCTACGCTTATTTATTGCTCAGCGCTTAACGATGATCACTTACCCGAAGGAGATATATTATATATTCCTGGAGGATATCCAGAATTGTACGCTGAAAAACTCATCAATAACGTCAGTTTTTTAGAAGGTATTAAAGCATTTGCGGCAAGTAACAAACCTATCATTGCTGAATGTGGTGGCATGTTATATTTGCTTGACCAACTTACCGATATGTCAGGACAACAATTTTCAATGCTTGGGCTTATGCCAGGTAAAGCAGTCATGCAGAAAAAACTTGCTTCAATAGGATCTCAGTGGGTCGATTTAACGCAATTTAATCAAACATCGCTACAAAAAAACTATGGTGTTTTCAATGAAGTTAATTGTGCGTCTACTCATAAAAAAAATGTAGTTGAACTTAATATAGTTGAACTTACTGAAGCTAACGTCGATTCTCAAAATGTAATGCGCGGTCATAGCTTTCATTACTCTAGTGCCAAGGTTGAATTAACCCCCATAGGCCAAACAATTCATCATCCTAGTGAACGTTTAGGTGAATTTGTATATCAACATAACAATATACTTGCCTCTTATATGCATTGGTACTTACCGAGTAATCCCGCTTTAACATTACGTATGTTTAATAAAAATCGTTGCTTCAAGCAGAACTAAAATCTAGCTAAAAAACTGTATTTGCTGTTAGTTACTGTCGCCTTAATCGCACTTTTATAAGAGTACTCATGCCACGCTTTATTTTAAGTAAAAAAATCCTTAATACCTTTTTTAAACGAGTATTATTTTTCAGCTTAATGATTAACGGTTTCATGTTACATGCAGCTGAGTTAAAAATGTTAGCGATAGTGTCAGACCGCTCTGCGGCAAGCATAGTTTCTGGAGCTCATCAATTTTTATCAACACAAAACGTAAACAATCAATCTTTACTTAACAGTGCGAGCAAAAATAAAAATAATAGCAAAAGTAATATTACTATCCGTAGTGTTAGCCAACTTAACTTGTTGAGTAATAACCAAATACAGCAGTTGATTAATACTCATCAAGCTTTAGTGGTTGCTGGTGTTTTTGGCGAGTCGGTAGAACGTTTGCTCTCTTTAAAATATCAACCTCAGCAAACCCGTTTAATACTAAATGCCGACCGACGATTAATGGTTTTACATCAAGATGCTCAACAAGGGAGAATAGCTAATTTACCTAAACAGCAGCTACAAATATTAATGGCCTCTCTAGATAAAAATGATTACTTACAAGCCTTAACCGCAAAACAAAAACAATGGCCACAATTTAGCTATTGGTTGCAAGCCCGTGCTTATTGGCAAAACAGAGGCAAAGAAAACTTTGGTTATTTGTTTGAATGGTTAAAAATAATATCACAACCTCTACAAGCTAATAGTAATACCAACGGTAACAACAACTTATTAGCCAAAGCACCAAAAATTTTACCACTACAACCCATACGTTTTTATTGGCAAGAGCAACTTATAAGTACTCAAAATTTAAAAACCAATATAGCTAACAATACCAATAAACCGCTTGTATTTATTATTGATCATGAAACTGGTGATCAACCGGGGCAATGGCAGTTACATCAACAATTATGTCAAGCTCAGTGGCAATGTATATCAGTATTGGCTGGTTGGGGACAAGCAAGTGAGCAAGCGATTGAAATAATTAGTAGTTTACAAGCTGCGCACTACTTAAAAGCTACAAAAATATCCCACCCTCAACCTTTTGCTTTAATCGCCTTACAAGATTTTGTTATTGGTGGTGGCGAAAATCGAGCAGCGGTTATCACTAAATTTGCCAAATTAAACATTCCAGTATTTAAAGGCATAAGAATTACTGAATTAAGCTCGTTAGAATATCAACTTTCGCCCACAGGTTTACCTAGCGATAGCGTACATTACCGCGTAGCAATGCCAGAATTGCAAGGAGTGTCGCAATCTCACATATTAGCGTTAGCATCAAGCGCAAAATTAGATTTATTAACCGGTGCTAATTTATCTACTAGCCAAGTATTAACGCATGAAGTAAAGCGTTTGCAATCACGTATAAATGCTTGGTTAGCACTTAGCACAACAAAAAATTCAGCCAAAAAAGTTGCTATTGTTTATTATAACCATCCTCCGGGGCGACATAATATTGGTGCTGATAACCTTGACGTACAACAATCGCTATGGCAAATACTACAACAATTAAAAGCCGAAGGTTACTACCTTGGATCAGATAAAAATTTTCCTAAATCGGCCAAGGAATTACTTGATCTTTTGCAACTAAAAGCGGTTAACTTGCCACAAGATGCCGGCGCACTTAACAAAATGGCACCCCTCATTAATGACATGTCGGTAGCCGACTACCAATCTTATTTTGATACATTACCTGCAATGGTTAAAGCTGAAATGATTGAAGGACCACTAGGTTACTTGCATGCTCAAGTAAATTCTTACTTGTATGGGCAAGGCGCTGTTGAATTAAAAAAACTTTCCAGCCTTGAGCGCAGTTCAGTATTAAAAGCATTATTAAATAATGTTAAAAGTACCTCAGTAGATTTACACCACGCTCTTGATGGTATTCGACACAAAGGCCGTGCCCGAGCTTTAGATTTACTCGAGCAATTAACCACAGAATACAGCGCATTAATAACCTTCAAAATTAACAATAACAAGGTAACGGCACTGCAAAAAGAAACAGCTGAAAAACTCAAACAAGCGTTAATCGATATGCAAATTGAAGGCATACGTGGTTGGGGTAAAGTCCCAGGAAAAACCATGGTATGGGATAATAAAATTCTTTTACCTGGCGTACAATTTGGCAATGTATTTTTAGCACCGCAACCACCAAGAGGTTGGGAGTTAAACGAAGAACTTTTACATGCCAATATGACCTTTCCACCGCCTCATCAATATTTGGCATTTTATTATCATTTACGCGATGTTTTTAAAGCCAATGCTATTGTGCATTTAGGTCGACATTCTACTTATGAGTTTTTACCAAAACGCGCTGTAGGTTTATCGGCAAATGATTACCCGTCGTTAATCATTGAAAGTATTCCTAGTATTTATCCTTATATTGTTGATGGCGTAGGTGAAGGTATTCAAGCAAAGCGTCGTGGCATTGCGGTAATGTTAGATCATTTAACTCCACCTCTAGCCACCACCGAATTGTACGATGGCTTATTACAACTAAGGCAACTCATTGAAAGCGCCGAGGCGACATTAAATCAAGACACCAAGAAAAAAGCCATTAAAGCCTTACGCCATAAAATTGAAGTCCTTCATTTAACTGATGAACTTGTTGCTAGCATGGATGAAGAGCTAAAGGTTAGAGGTATTGGATTTGGTGAAGTTGACGATGATTTTTTATTGCATGAGGTAGGTCATTATTTAACAAAATTACAAGAAGATTTTATGCCTTTGGGCTTACATATATATGGTAAAAATTGGCAAGCCGACGCTATTAATACCATGATGACTTCAATTAAAAAAGGTGAATTGGATTTTACCAACACTCAATACAGTACCATTAAACAAAACCTAACCAAGTCACCTAAAAATGAAATGTCGGCATTTTTAAACGCCTTAAATGGTGGTTTTGTTGCGCCAGGTAAGGGGAACGACCCGATCAGAACACCTGACGCTTTACCAACAGGACGTAACTTTTATGCACTAGACGGGAGCTTAATTCCTTCACAACTAGGCTTTGCTACCGGTCAACAACTTGCAACTAAAGCACGACATGAAAACCCCATTATTGATAAAACTCATAAAGAAGCAGTAATTTTATGGGCTTCTGACGCGGTGCGAGATGAAGGCGCAATGATAGCCTTTGGCATGGACATGTTAGGCGTAAAGCCGGTATGGAATCGCCGTGGTATTTTAAAATCACTACAATTAATACCACTTAATAAACAACGCATTAAACGCCGAGATATTGTATTTACCACCTCAGGATTATTTAGAGATTTATACGCACAGCAGCTAGCATGGCTTGACCGTTCAGTTTTATTAGCGCTTGCTGCGAGTAAAAAAACGCTTGAACGCGACCACCCAGCCCTGATTGGCGCATTAAATTCAGCACTGCAACCCGTAGCGCATATGTTAGCGCAACAAAAACACCCTCTAAATGAAAGCTTAAGCAATAATATGGTAGCAAGTAACTGGCTACTTGAAGCACAAGTTTTATTGCGCTCAAATAAAAACATCAGCCCTGAATTACTTGGGCGTCAGGCAAGTTATCGTATTTTTGGTACTGCGCCAGGTGCTTATGGTGCAGGTATTAATCGTTTAGCTGAACGCTCGGGCGCTTGGCAAGAGCGCAAACAATTAGGAGAAGCTTATATTAAACGTATGAGCCACGCCTATGGTGTACCAAACGACAACATCGCTATGGGTAGTAATGTTCAAACACTTTTTCGCCAGCAGTTAGCTAGTGTAAATAGTACTTATCTTGGTCGTGCGAGTAACCTTTATGGATTGATTGATAATAATGACGCCTACGACTATTTAGGTGGCTTAAACATAGCCATTGAAACCATAAAAGGTAAACAACCGAACAGCTTTGTTATTTCTCATGCTAATAATAAACAATTATCAATAGACCCACTACAAACCGCTTTATTGTCTGAGCTACGCGGTCGATTTTTAAATAGACAATGGATCAAACCTTTAATGAAACAGGGCTATGCTGGCGCAAGAACCATGGGCAGTGAATTTATTGAAAACCTATGGGGCTGGCAAGCAACAAGCCCCGAGATTATTCGTTCGTGGGTATGGGAAGATTTAAAAGCCATTTATATTGATGACAGCCTAGAGCTTGGCTTAGATAAATTTCTACAAGAAGAACATAATGTTCATGTGCAAAGCAACATTTTAGCCGTTATGTTAGTTGCCATTGAAAAAGGCTTTTGGCAAGCAAACCAACATACTCAAACCGAGCTTGCCGAGCAATTTGCTAACAACATTGTTGAGCATGGTATTCCTGGTAGTGGACATACTCATGCCAACCATCCTATTTATCAATTCATAAAACCTATGTTATCAGTAGAATTAAACCAAAAACTGGCTACAGTACTTGCATCTGCAAACCATACACCTACGGGTAATGTTGGCTCTGGAGTTCAACATATTCAAGAAATTAGTACTGAAATATCGCCAAATAATAACGATGATATAAAAAGTTCTCAAAAAGAAAAAAGCATAAAATCAGCAAACCAAAACAGTGACAGTGCTCATGAGAGTAACAACGAAAGCATGAACGAAAATGAGTATTTATTACTTGATACCATTATTGTGATCTCTCTATTAATATTAGCTGGGTATTTCCGCTCTCGTCGTCAACTAGCAGAATTATCAAAGAAGGAGCTTTAATATGGTATATAATTTTTCTTTAGATTTAATGCACTTAATCACCTCATGGTTATTACAACCAGTAATTTGGGGCTTATTATTTTTTACCGCGTTAGCTGTTTACGAATATGGATTAGCTATTGGTGAGCGATTTTCTGTTATTCCAACACTAATTGCCGCTAAACAAAAACAACGATTAATAGAGCAAGGTAAAAAACGCATTGAACGAGCAGACTTTATAACCCGCATTGCGCCAATGCTAGGTTTAATGGGCACATTAATCCCCTTAGGACCAGGTTTATCAGCACTAGGTACAGGTGATATAAGCATTTTAACTACCGCTATGACCGTAGCATTTGATACCACGATAATAGGTTTACTTGCTGGCATAATGGGTTTTGTTTTAGGCAGAATGCGCAGACGTTGGTACGACAATGCTATACAAAGATTAGCCGATATTGAAAAAAGCTTCGTTGATTTAAGGCCACTTGATAAAACCACTTTAGTACAAAATGCGTAAGGTAAAACACATAATATGAGTGATGCATGGCGTAGTAGCCAGTTTGATAACCAAGAGCAAGAACCTCTTGGCCCTCTCGCTAATTTGATTGATATAATGCTGGTTTTTGCTTGTGGGTTAATTGCCGCTTTGGTAGCGCTTAGCCCTGAATTAGAGCAGCATTTTCAAGCAAATAAACAAGTTGAAAGTGCCAAGCAAATACAGCCAGTAAATTCAATAGGTAAAGAACTTACTACCGCACCAAAAGCACTTAAAGATAAGATCCAAAGTCAGGAAGGTTACCAATCAATGGGGCAAGTTTATAAAGACCCTGAAACGGGGAAGTTAATTTTAATTAGTAATGATTAGCGCGTTATAAACCACTACAAATTAGTTAAATAAAACCCCTAAATAAAAATATAAACATAATGAATAAACACAAGATGAGTGACAACATGAGTGATATTGAAAAACCAACTCCATCAGCACAAAACAAAGCCCAGCTAAAAGAAAAAAAACATATTGAACGGCAAAAAAAAATCAAACAAGCCGTTGATCAACGTGTTGCACAAGCCACTGAAGAACGTGGAGTATTCGTGGTTATAACAGGTAACGGTAAAGGCAAAAGCACTTCAGGTTTTGGAACTGTATTACGCGCTATTGGGCATGGTCAAAAAGCTGGCATAGTACAGTTTATTAAAGGCTCTAAGTGGGAATGTGGTGAAATGAACATTTTAAAGCAATTCCCTATTCAACATCATGTGATGGGCACTGGTTTTACATGGGAAACACAAAGTACCGAAACAGACATTGCCGCGGCTAAAGTGGCGTGGCAAAAGAGTAAAGTCATGCTAAGCGATGCAAGCCTTGACATTGTTTTGTTAGATGAAATGACCTACATGGTTAAATATGGCTACATTGAACTTGATGACATTATCGATGCATTAAATAAACGCCCTAAAATGCAACATGTAATAATTACCGGACGAGCTTGCCACCGCAAACTAATAGAGCTGGCAGACACAGTGTCAGAAGTTCAACCGATAAAACATGCCTTTAAATCAGGTATAAAAGCACAAAAAGGGCTGGATTGGTGATCAATTTGTAATTGTTTTAATTAACCGTATAGAAACGCTACTAACAAACCCTGAAATTGATTGTTTATACCCGTTAAAAACACCATAAACCCTTGTTAAATATTATTTTTAACAAGGTAGCATCATTTTTAGTATATTAAATACTACCTCTCATATTTACAAAAATAAATTTTATACTATACCCGTGATCAATGAAGATGCTTGATTTATACAATAATGAGGATCATGATATCCCTCATGAAAAATATCAAACTGACCACCGAGCAAAAAATAGATCTTGAAGCCCTTCACGATGCAAGTCGTG
>Ga0209185_1003028_pt1 | contig 10421 bp, 13 predicted proteins | sample SidtaG_2_FD_187425 | JGI IMG/M metagenome (GOLD analysis project Ga0209185, IMG submission 187425) | Marine algal microbial communities from Sidmouth, United Kingdom - Sidmouth_Asex2 metaG (SPAdes) (version 2) | ecosystem: Host-associated > Algae > Red algae > Unclassified | place: Sidmouth... | reverse complement strand
CAGGGATACCGCGTTCGACGGCTCGTGGGGAATTGACATGATGTTCTCATCGGCTCCGGTTGGTGTCGGTGAGAAGTAGTTAATCAGGTTGGTGGCAAAAAGTTACGCGTGCCTGCCGTAAGGTCACAGGCACCAACATCGGTGCTGCGGGAGTTGTATGAGCGTATAATCGATAATCCTTCACCTATCCCTGGTATAGAATGATCGGTCAGATTCAGATAAAAGTTACCCGTTGATGTGCTAACTGGATCACCAGTAAAACTCTGCTCAACACTTGAACCCTCTCCCATTAATGTGCGCAGTGTTTCAACAGATACTCCCGTGGCTTGCGGTTCTATCCGATAAAGCTCATATGGTGAGTTGAAGGGGTAATTGTAGAATCGAGCCCCAGTGTACAGATTTTCTCCAGATACGATAAATCCCAATATGCGATTTGATCTATCTCCCGCTGGAAACTCTAGAGCTTTTGATGAACCTGCTGGATTAATCTGTATGATACTTGGAGAGCCGGTGTACAAATACCCATCGAAATACGTCAGAGATGAGTATAATCCAGTTCCAGAATGGACACTCTCAAGGAAAGGTGTTTCTGATGATAGGTTTATTCTGTACACGATACTATTCAGCGATCGCTGAAGCACAAAGAGGGCATCGCCTGCAGTTTCGAGTTCATAGGTATTTTGCAACCACATAAAGCCAGTTACGTCAGCGGCGATATCGTAATACTGAACTCCGCTGGAAGAGCGAGCTCTCGCAAAAAGGAAACCTTTAGAGTACTCTAGGCTGCCTATTACGAAGAATGAATCTACCAATTTTTCTATGGCGCCATTACGCTCACGCCATAACTGTGAAGTCCTTCTGCCATTCCATGATTGATAAGCTACGAAATATAGGTCACTACCAACTTTGCGAAAACCAAACAAATTCACACTGGATCTATTTAGATATTCAATTTCTGTAAACGGGCTTGCAACTGGCGACGGAGCAGTCAAATCTATTTTCCAGACTTGCGCACCCGTTTTTGCCATGCCTTCATCAGCAGCAACATATAGGGTATTTTCTACTGCGAGGCAGTACTGTTGGTTATATAAATTTAAGCCGTTTTCAGTTAATACCGGCACGGCTACCACAGTTGCTGGATCAGCAGCATTCTGTAAGAGATGTAGTTGATTACCAGTTGAACTATCAAGTGTGACACAAGCGTTAGAGCCAAATGATCTAAAGTATGACAATGAATCCGATCCCTGAGAAGCCGCAGAGGTGACTTTTTGAATCACGCTATTTTCGTCTATAGCGTATAGCTGACTTACATCGAGTGAATCCACTCCGTAAAAATAGGGAGTGTTACTCACAGACATTAATAACCTAGCGTCCGTCGGCTGATACCCAAAAGAATCGGTAATGAGCTCGGATTGTTGTGTATTTTCATTCCAGCGATATACAAATCCACTGTGAATCGAATACAATTCGCCATTGTCAGCAACATAATCTTGGGCTGGAAACCCATATTCAAAATAGGACGAAACCCGTTCAACTTGTGCGCCTAACAGGGATGCAGGCAGTGCCAAGGCGTATATAACAAGAGCAGTCATTGAATAGCATTTCATTTTCACAGTTCTGCTCCCGACACTCAAAGTAAACAGTAATCCTTAAGTGTCATAAAAATTTATGGTTTAATATTCAAAGTGAAAATACTGCAAAGTCTACTACTGCTCGGTTCGCGATGTACCCCATTGAAATTCCTGGCACGTGGCATTAGTTAGAGATCATGTAACACTGTATATGATGACTAGCAGTCAATTATCGGTAAAAGAAATGACGCCACTGTAATTCGTTTTGCTTTATTAAGAGGCACAGTTCATCCTCCGACCAATGTCATAACGTTTATCTGTTTCATTAACTTCCTATGAAATTAGCGATATAACATCCCGTCAAGTACGGACAATCACATCAAATTCCAACTTTGGATTTATATTTATCCCAGCAACATCAAACAAGACAGAAGGATGGACATCTTCCGCGAGTTGTTTCTAATCATTGATCAAAATATTCAGGCATCAATGAATAATAACCAGCAATATAGATGCCTAAAAGGTAATTTCTAACAGTTTGTACCTCTAGTATTCTGTCCTGTTGACGCTAACCGTTGCTCTCGTTTTTTGCCGTGCTACACTTCTGTGCACTGTAATTTTTGTATACGGTTGCTGAAAAAATACTGCAAATTGTTCGACGACAATTATCCTGGCCGGTTGACGGGTGAGTCAGGCAAGGGACAGCAAATATTGGCGGTCTGCTCTACAGCTGAATCCTGACTGAGTGTTTTTCCTATCGCTCCATTTGGCGAACTTCTGAAGTTGGCCGGGAAGAGACAGTCATATTCTGGCTCAAAGAACATGTGTAGCGCAATCAGGGACCAGCTGTTCTAAGCCTGATTTCTGCCTGTCGGGAATCCGCCTGATCACATTCAGAATAGGTCAGTTATCGTAATTCGTACCCGCTTTTTTCAGCACATGCTTGATCTCTTGCTCAGTGACATCCTGGTAGATGGTCGTAGTCGCAGCCGATCTGTGTCCCAGCACCTTCTGAACTGTTTTCAAATGCTCTCCTTGATCATGAAGTAAGTTCGTTGCCAGTGTGCGACGCCCAGAGTGACTGCTGGCGCGATCGATGCCGGACCATTCACGTAGCATTGTCGCCATATGATCTTGCAGTGTATTCGGGCTGTAGAATCCGCCTTTCTGGGACAATAACAGCGGATCATTGGGTTTCAGGGGCTTCTTGAGCGCCATACGCTCATCCAGATACCGCGAAATCGCCTCCAGCAGGGCTGAATCTGCCAGTGGCAGTTCACGTGTCTGACCACCCGATTTTTTGATTTCCGGGTAGTAGTCGGTAGCATCAAGCGTTTTCTTACGCCTGGCATCCTTGGCGATCTGCTTGACCAGGCGATCAAACTCAGCCACTGTAAAACGCACACTGGTGCGCTCATTGGTTTTGTTTCCGATGGCAGCCATGGCTCGAGCGCCTTTGGTGAAACTCTTGGGCAGCACCAGGACGTCTTTGATTTTGTAACCACACGCGAATTCATCGCTGAGGGCCGCGAACTCGCGAATGCGCAACAACGCCATCTCCTGGGCACGCAGCCCAAGCTTGAAACTGATCTGTATAATCAGGGCATTCTTGGCAGGGTAGCGATGGTTCTCGATCTCATCGAGCACCGCGCCAAGCTCCTCATTGGACAACACCTTGGCTTGACCGTTTTTGGCCATGGGTTACATACCGGAATCTGTGGATACCCACCAGTATAGACACCGCAGGGGAGATGTCCATTAAATCCGTACTAACCGTATTTTAACGGATATATTCGCCAATAATTATCAGCCCGTATCCTAGCGAATAGTATTCCATCGTATCGCCATTTAATCCCAAGGCGCCAATAAATCAATAGCATCGAAAGGCGGTATACGTGCTGTTTTTTCGTTTGTCCAATCTACCTCAAGAGCAATCCAAATTCCGTTTTCAAGTACGTAAGCCTCAAGAAATTTTGATATCGGATCGATAAGCCATGCGTAGCGAACACCAAATTGGGCGTATTGAGGCATCTTCACTTTTCGGTCATAGCTTTCAGTGGATGGCGACAAGACCTCACAAATCCAATCAGGTATCACGGTGAAACGCTGGTCTTCAGGAAGTGTTGGCATACGAGCCCTTAGCCAGCCACCAATATCAGGGACACAAACTTCTTCGTTTAAGACAAGATGGACCTCGGGTTCATCTATGATCCACCAACCTCCAGGGCCGCCGCGACCACGTGAAAAAGGATTGATCAGGTCAGCTCCCAGATTTGATGCACTAAATCCATGCTGCGCTGAAGGTCGCGGGTGCGCGTAAAGTTGACCATTGACCAATTCTCCTGTCACGCCAACAGGTAACGCTTCAATGGCATCATATAGTGACTTTAAATTCTTGGCAGTTGAGGTCATGACAGGCTAAGTACTGGTGACAGTCAGGCGTGCGAGTCTAATGATAGCTTGTATCATACAGATTCAACCTAATTGCGCATAATACATATTATGTTAAATGGGCCATTTCGTTAGAATAAACACCTTGGATTCATCATGTAAGAGCAACGCAACCCAGCAGCAGAAGAAGTTCAGTATTTTCCGGCAACTTAGTTTTCTTTAGTCCTCAGCTTATCTGGCATTGAGAACATCTTCGATCAGGGCGATCGAATTAAGGATATCTTTGAATTCAGGTGCTTCTCCAAAAATCATAGCTTGAGTATTCTCGTAGTCCTGCGACAGGCGATTAATCATATTACCGATGGGGCGCAAAGAAAACGAACCTGCTACTGCGCTTACAAGATTGTAGTCGGGCCGATTAAAAAACGTTCGTGCATGCTCGATGCAATCTGACCCAAGGGCTAGATCAGCGAGGGCACAATTGCCCATCTCTGTTCCCAAGAAAGAATGCAGATCGTAGTAGTGTCGAGAGATTCTCTGACCATCCTGACGCAATTCGCCGCGTCGATCGAACCAACTGCGCAGCTCATGGGCAATGACGATTTTGTCCCAAAACGTGCGCTCTGCATTGATCGTGGTCACACCTGATACGCTAAGATAGAGTGTGTCCACATCATAGTCAATGTATGGCGCGACCGTATGAGCTTTGTTAGGATCGAGTGCCGACTTGGCTCCAGACTCGATCTTGACAGCAGCTTGCACATAGCCTGTATCAATCGAACCTCCAGCGGCAGGTCATCCACACTGAGACGAGCGTGGGCGAGCCAAAGGTCCGCTCGGCCGAGCGCGCGCTCACCTCACTCAATAGCGGTATTATCATTGAGGCGATAGAGCAGCGTCTCGATGCTGACTCCGCAGTCCTTCTCGAGGGCGCAGACGTTGTCATCAACGGTGCTGACAACTTCGCCACCCGGCTCGTACTGAACGAGCTGTGTCTCTCTGTCGGCATTCCACTTGTCGACGGCGCAGTGCTTGAGTTCGAGGGGCAGCTCTCGGTGTTCTGCTATGGAGATGGGCCGTGCTACCGCTGTCTATACCCCGAAGTACCACCCGACTCGCTCGCGCCGAGCTGTGTCGCCGCGGGCGTCTTGGGTATCGTACCAGGCACGATCGGAATGCTCCAATGCCTCGAGGCGGTAAAACTGATCGCCCGGTTTGGTACCCCGCTTGTCGGGCAGCTGCTGGTGTTTGATGCTCTCAAGAGTACGTTCCGCCACATAGCGTTCGAACGTTCGCCGAGCTGCCCTGCCTGTGGGCCGAGCGCGCCGGGCCGTGCCGCCGATGTCGAACGGGATGTGAAGACGGCATTAGCGGCGAGTGCCTGACGCGATGCCCTATCCGCGGGTGATCCAGATCGTAATAAGGATTGCGGCGAGAACGAGATCGACGACGATGCAGAACGGCACGTACCACTTCGGCAGATCGGTAAGTGCAGCATGCCGGTGATGATGAGCTAGGTCCCAAGCGCTGTGCGCTACGAGCCCCAAGGGAATCATCCACTTTATGAACACTACACCGAGGAGCGCGATGAGGGTGTAGCCAACGGCGGCGATAAGCTCGACGCCGAAGGCGGTCTCAGTGCCCCGCACGATCGCGAATCCCATATAAATGCCAGCGATGAAAGTTAGGGTTAATGCCGAGATGACGATCGAGAGATCCTCGGTAATGAGCACGTGCGGCAAGCCGAGCATCGCACCCGTAATCAAGCCAGAGCGACACGGGTTCGCGGCGATCAGGGCGCGCATATGAAGGCCGTCACCAGCTTCCCTTACCTGGGTGTGCTTGCTCATCGTGTACGTCTCCAGTCCATCTTGCGGCAGAACAGATCGCCCAGCACGCAACCTGTAAATGACGAATTGCAAATTATGACGTGAATTCGGCAGCTTGCTTAGACTTGCCTTTTGTCTGCAACCTTTCTTATCCGGAGAGCATATTAAAGAAATAAGTACTCTTGACACGCGCAGTGTCCAAATGTTAACCAGCCGAAATACCCGTGTGCGATCAACCACTTTACACGATTTTTCACAGAGTTATCCCGACAAAATGTGGATAACTCGGATGGTCGTCCCCGGTAACTTTTCAATCATCGAAAGAGACGTCACCAACCCATCAGACACCACCGGTGTCGTTCTCAACGGGCGCCTCCGGGTCGCTGGGTGGCACGGTAATCTGAGGAGTATCTGTCCCGATGCTGACTGGCAATGGTGGTCGGAATACGAGATTTAAGGTGCAGATTGATCAGATGCAGGGGCTCGCCTTGCCAGTCAATCGTCACTTGCTGCATCGGTCTCTCCCACCGTACCGGAGAGGACGCTTGGGCAGCGGGAATCGCAGTGACCGACTGATACATTAAATCGCTAATCAAATCGTTGCGAATCTGCTCGGCATGGAAATGGCCGTAAACCCCTATTCAACGACTCGGCTATTTGGCAATCTCTGAACTTTATGAAATGCGCGCAGTACTTGAAAGCACCGCTGCCCGCTTTGCAGCACGTGCATGGTCCATTGCGGAAGGGGGCGAAATGACACCCTAAGGGCCTGCCAGTTCCAATTCGCCCAGTCAGACTGTCGTCGGACCCGTCCCGCATTCGCCATCCGCCTGCGCAGATGCGCCACCCTCTTCCGAGACAACTGTTGGCTGCAACAACTGTTGCCCCGCGTGATTATCAAACAACTGCTGATTGTCCACATACGCCAGGATCGTATTGATGTTGGCATGACGCGATTGGGCCACCATCTTCAGCACGTCCGCCCTATTCATCGCGGCGCTGGTCAGAAACCCTCGCCGCAGCGAATGCCCGGAGTAGCGCTTCTCGTTGAACCCTGCCGCCCTGGCCGTCCGCTTGATCAACCGCACCACCGTCTTGTCATTCAGTGCCGCGTCTCCGACTGCACCGCGGGTCGAGATTCGCCGGAACAAGGGGCCGTCGGTAATGCCGGCTGCCTGCAGCCAGACCCGCAATGCGGTCACCGGACAAAAGGGGCTCCCCGGCACCGCCAGGGCGGCCACCGTCTGCCCCTCCCCGGCCTGATCCCCTTTGGAAAAACCGATCGTCACGACATCGCCCTTTTCCCGCGCCTCGATGTCCGCGACCTGCAAGCGCACCAGCTCAGAGCCCCTCAGGGCCGTGGCAAACCCGTAGAGCAGCAGGGCTCGATCGCGCAAATCCCGTATTGAGTCGGTCCCCAGCGTATCGATCATCGCCTGCAGCTGGGTGTCGATCGCCGGTTCCGCCGGCTGTCGACGAAACCGGGGCCGGTCCCGTCGCGCACGCCGGATCCCCTGCAGCACCTCCAGCACCGCCAGCGTGTTGTGCGGGGAGGCATGCCCGGCACCCAGGTGCACCACCCGGATGGCGGCCAGGCGATGCGCAAGCGTGGCGTTCGCTCGGCCCTTATCGGCCTCGGCGGCGATGAACATCGCCACTGTCTGCGGGGTGGCCGGCAAGGCGGTGAGGTGCGCGTCCTGGCACCAGGTGTCAAAGCATTCCCAGGCACTGCGATACCCACGCCACGTGTTCTCCGACCGGGACTTGCTGGCGTAGCGTTTAGCAGCCTCCATCGACTCTTCGCGCACCTGCAGCGCCCGATCCTCGGAGGTCTGGGCAATTTCCAGGGGTGTTACGAAAGGCTTCATCGGCGGCGTCTACTCGGTCGTGAAAACCCATTATAGCGCACGTCCGACAAGGACACTTATCGGACATTGGTTGGTCGTAATTAAGGTTCCGTGCTTACAATATCGTGAGAGTACAGGCGTGACAAGGCGTCAGCGTAGGCCTCCGAAGCCACTGAGTAGTGCGTAGTGGAATTGCCAATCGCAAGCCGTGAGCGGTGCCCTTGAATGGACTTTAGTCCGATGCGTTTCAGGCGCACGACAGACCACCCCTTTCTGTGCGCTTAGGCTGAGGCCATCAGGCAGGCCGATCTTCTCGCCCGTGCCAGATCCGGACGATGATCAGACTCTGCTCTGCCTCGATCAAATACCGAACCACATAGTCACCGGTGACCCACTGACGCACCGGTAATGACTTCACCGGTTTACCCCCTAAGGGTTGCTTGAGTAGCGTCTGAAAACTTTCCAGCAATTGGCGACGAATCCGATCTGCTGCTGCCGGATTTTTCTTTGCGACAAACGCGTGCAAGCGCTCCAAGTCCTCCAGCGCCTTGCTTGTGAACCGCAGTTTCACGTTCTCGGCGGCGGCAATTCGTTGTCAGATCCCCAGGATTCTATCCACGCAACCACTTGATCGCCGTCGATAACTCTGCCAGCCTCGACATCAGCCAACCCTTTCAGAGTTTCGCGATACATCCGCTGGTCCTGACTTTCATGCTCAAAGTAGGCTGCGAGTGCTTCGTTGATGATCCACGCCTTGGGTCGGCGCAACTCGGTCGCGGCTTGCTCCAAAGGGTCCTGAAGTTCTTCGCGAATGCGAAAGCTGGTAATAGCCATCTATCGGCTCCTGTCGGTAGTCGATTACAGTGTATTATATTCGATTATCGGCAGGCTAGCCCTTTTGCTTTCGTGATATTTTCACTGAGCCTTGCTGCGGATGTGACCACTTGATTGGACTGTGAAGTTGGCACTCCAAAATGCACTCCACCACTTTGCCTGCCCGTCCAGTCGAATGGGTCAGACGGTGTCTGACCCTTTGAACATTACCGCGAGTAGGCAGCGCTTCTTGCACTGATTTGTTCTTGGCAAAGGCCATCTTTTTGCCCCGTAGTGTCCAATTTTTGATCAACCGAATAACCTGTGTGTGGTCAACCACTTTCCACCCTTATAGGGGTCCGAGGTCCAACGGTACGGAAACGTACGCCAACGAAGAATAACTGTCTCCTAAATCGATTAATAGACAATGCAATTCTACGAATTGCTGAGAAACGATATAAAAGACTGCTATTTGGCCCTGATTTCAGTGTCTAGAATGTTTTGATTTATTAGACGGTTACGGCTTAGCGTACGTTTTCGGCCGTTTGGACTTCAGACCCCATGGTTAAGCGTCGTGCGTTGAACGTTGGATTGCCATCTGAGATTTGCAATCATTCGTTTCGAGGCACGGGCATCACTGAGTATCTGCGCAACGGCGGCGAGCTTGAAACAGCAGCACGCATTGCAGGTCACGATTCTACTCGCACGACTCAGATCTATGATCGTTCAGAGCAAGAATTGACGCTGGATGAAATAGAGCGAATTTTAATATGACAAGTACAGAATCTGATGGGATAGGGCAGATTTCCGGTAGGCAGAACAGCTTAGTTCTGCCGTACATGTTAAAGGAATAGACTACACTGCCCTACTCTGTATCTCGATAGGTTGGTTATAGGTATGACCGTGTGAGAGCACATGTGAAATGTGATGTTGTTGTTGTCAACGCACGATAGAAATGTCCTCCCGCCAAGCAACTTAGAAATGTCCTGTTAGCTTGACTGAATCACTGAATCTACCGTATGGTTAGCACCAGAATGGTAGAAGTTGCGCCCGGATAAGATCCTGTGATTACATTCTCAACCGTCAGTAACATTCCCGAAGCGGTCATTCCGCTACTACTTTGGAGACGAAATCAGTCTTCGCATCTGCGTACTCGTAGCTATCAATATGTAGGTCACCAGCGGCGGCCACTTTGAGTGACTCATATTTTCTGGCTAGTTCGGAATTCAGCTTCAGTGCGTCGCGAAATCTAATCTGCGCCTGAGATACCTCGCCGCTTTCTGGACACCAATTTAGGTTGAACTTGCGCGGGCTTCCCTTTGTGAACCAGACTCGCCCAGAGACTCCTGCTTCTCCGCGAAGCGCGTAACTCATCGACTCAAGTAGTTCAACGACAGTTTTACTAGGTGGGTAGACTTTAGATTCTATAACGATGTCAATAATTGGCTTCGCTTTGATTGATGGAATTGCCGTGCTTCCCACGTGGCTCACAAACTGAGCCCAGTTGCCAAGCCTTTCTTTCGAAAGATCGGCCTCTGTTTCGAATTTAGCCGCCCACGACGGATCATGCGGCACCAGTTCTATTCGCTCATCCATCTACTTAATTTAACATGATGGCGATCAGCGGCTCGGGGCTAATGAAGACCCTCCTGACAACTATAACACTGCAGGATTGGCTCTCCGCTGGCCTTCTTCATATACCTTCTTTTGACCACGCCGACCTGGCGATTTTTGGCTACGCTTGAGCCCAATCTCATCCTGCTGAGCCTTGGCAAAGGCCAGCACAGCACCTAGTCCTACTGTGTTATGAAAAATCGGATGATTCATCTGGTCTATGGTCTAAATGCGCAGCAGGGACAACGAATAAGTGTGGCAGCAATGGCTTGTGCAATTCGCCAACGCAACGTGCTGATTGAGTCATCCACGTGTCGTTGTGCTCTCTGGGGAACCGCGCGGGATGTAATCTTTGG
>Ga0209185_1003025_pt1 | contig 10427 bp, 9 predicted proteins | sample SidtaG_2_FD_187425 | JGI IMG/M metagenome (GOLD analysis project Ga0209185, IMG submission 187425) | Marine algal microbial communities from Sidmouth, United Kingdom - Sidmouth_Asex2 metaG (SPAdes) (version 2) | ecosystem: Host-associated > Algae > Red algae > Unclassified | place: Sidmouth... | reverse complement strand
TGGAAGACAGTGAGGAAGTCATAATCATCATAACCCACTATGCTGCTGTCAGAGCAGACATACATCCATTCTGGCTCCAGATTATGGAATTCCAGGGGCGCATAATCAACGCATTGCTGCCCGTTCAGTTGTAATAAACTGAACAGGCAGAATATGATTTTTGATATTCTTTTCATAAATAAACGGGCTTTAGTCTATAGGTGAACAGATCGTCGTGCAACTGAATAGATATTGACAATGTTCAGTTGATTAAGATTGGTCATCACATTATCTCCGTTTTTTCTGGCGTATTACAGGCAGAGATCAGAAATAAGGAAATAAGGAAATAAGGAAAATTTCATCGTACTATAATTTTGAGTGTTAAATAATATTCTGATTAAATGTAACGAATAATTTTCTATTATATCCATTCTGCTGAGTAGTAATTTCGTATTCGACTACTAAGGCAATATATTGTACCAAGTATCAGTATTCACCATGATCAGACCAGCCCTTTATGACCAGACAAGCGCTCCTCGATTCCCACGCCAGAATCAAGCCCTACATACACCGCACCCCAGTGATGAGCTCCACAGCCATAAACAAGATGGCTGGCGCAGAGATATATTTCAAGTGTGAAAATTTTCAGCGTATGGGCGCATTCAAGATGAGAGGTGCTACGAATGCTATCCTGCAATTGAGTCCAGAAGAGCGGGCTCGGGGTGTAGTCACCCATTCTTCGGGTAATATGGCGCAAGCCGTCTCGCTCGGAGCCAGATCACAAGGTGTACCTGCGTTCATTGTCATGCCCGAGAATGCACCTGCAGTTAAGAAAGCGGCAGTAAGAGGCTATGGCGGGCAGATCACAGAAAGTAAGTCCACCATAGAAGCGAGGGAGGCGGCGACGGAGATACTCATGGAAAAACATCAGGCAAGTTTCATCCATCCTTCAGATGATATGGCAGTGATATTAGGGCAGGGGACGGCGGCGATGGAATTGCTGGAAGAGCAACCAGAATTGGAAGCGATCGTGGTGCCTGTGGGTGGGGGAGGCTTGCTGGCGGGGACGGCCTTGGCGGCGCATTTTTTCGGGAAGGATTGCTTGGCTTATGCGGGGGAGCCGTATGGGGCAGATGATGCTTATCGCTCTCTGGAGGCTGGAAAGATTCTTAAGAATGAAAGTGTCAATACAGTGGCGGATGGGTTGAGAACGCATCTAGGAGAAGTCAATTTTCCGATAATTCAGAAATACGTAAAAGCAATAATAAGGGTGGAAGAGGAGGAGATTATTTCTGCGATGCGCTTGATCTGGGAGCGGATGAAGATCATCATCGAGCCTTCTTGTGCTGTGCCATTGGCAGCCGTGCTGAGAGCCAGAGACAAGTACGAAGGGAAGCAGGTGGGGATTATTCTGTCAGGTGGGAATGTGGATTTGGATAATTTGCCTTTTTAGGAAAAAGAAAGATGATAGCGCTCTATAGTTATTCTCCTTTATTACTTCGCCCAGAAAATTCTAATTGTATAATTCAAAGCCCACAAAGAGCTTGTATCTGGATATTTCTTTTTCTTCAAAAAATTTCCGCTGCACTCTATATTCTCTCTTGAGTGAAGTGGGTTTAGCACCATTTCTTCTGCTCGGAGAAGTATCATCATCTATGTAGGCAACTCGTATGGATTTGTAGCCCATAAGCTCTGCCAATAGCTGCGCTTTTTCTTTAGCATTCTCCAGAGCATCTAAGGCAAACTGATCTTCTTCTATAAATTGTTTGTCATCAAAAATATCTATATATCTTACCTCATCAGAGAAGGCATACTTGGCAGCATAATTAATTTGACTGCCTAGTTTAATTGTATCTCCCACAACGCAAGCAAAAGTAACCTTGGGTGATCTGTTAGAAAGGTTTCTGATATTTAATTCTTCTTTCCAGGCGAGATTTGAGATTCCTAATTCTTTCAGTTTGTCCCCAAAACTATATAGTTGATCATAGACAGTATTGAACTGTTTTCCAGGTCCACATACTTCACTGCTCTCGGAGAAATCTATTTCGATTCTCATCTTTTTGGCTTTTGAATAGCTCGTGCTTATTCCTTCTACTAGTACAGTTTTGTTTTTCTGAGCTACAATAAAATTTGCTTGAAGTAGAATCAAAAGTGCCAGTACAATTCTAAACCACATATTTTTAATTTAGCAATTCAAAAGAAATAGTAATCTCATACTTCATGATATATTCAGAGCTTCTGCTGGTCTCAGGCACTTTCAAGGAAGAATAGGATCTGTCATGAATCGAAATTACTTTGCCTACAGATTTTCCCACGTTTTTGGCAAGTGCTTCTGCTTTCCTTCTAGCATCTTGGATCGCTTGTTCGGCCAGTTTCTTATCATCTACTTCGTTGGAAGTGTCAAAGGCATATTGAACTTCAGATATTTTAAATCCAGAAAAGGCTGCTTGCTTAAATTCTTTCAGATCATCTATGTTCTTGAAAATCATCGTATAGTTCTCACCTAGCTTGTTATTGTAGCCAGAATTAGGCAAGTTTTCTTCTAGATCATTTTTAGTGTAACCTAGAGTCTTAAGGTGAGTTTCAAGATCAGCTTTAACATCTTCTAAGGTTCTAGCTTGGATTTTTTGGTATTCATTTCTCTCAACTTCTTCGATTGTAAATTTAGTTGATATACCATTAGATTGTACGGTAACAGCAGACTGCCCTACTATCTTGATAAAATTATCACATTCTTGGCCCATCAATAAGCTACTTGTTACAATAAAGAGTAGTATGGTTTTTAAATGCTTCATTTTACTTTGATTTAAGGAAGAAATTGGAATACAAAAAGGCGGTAATATAGGAATTAGATTTGTTTTAGACAACAACTTCTAATACAACTATGACAGCTTGGATAAAGTAGCAAAAAACAAGTATAACTGCAGCTGCAGTTTCTTACAAAAATTTAAACCTTTGGCTGAATAATAATCTATAGATTCCTAGCCATATCAATCATAGTGGAGAATTGTGCTTTATATCCATAAGGATCGTAACTTCTGGAGTCCTCTGCCCAGTTGCTGATCTTCTGGTAAGTAATCTCACCTTTATATTCTGAATCTCTCAGCTGTAATCCAAAAGCTGCAACTGCTGCTGCAAAACGATGATCATCGCTAGCACTTTCAAAAGTTGTCTCCTCGTCATAGATATCCATTGAGATCGGTATGCTCGTGTCTGCGGTGGGAAATTTATATCGGAAGTCTATGGTGAAAGCACTGCTGGCTGTATTAGGATCTGAGGCTGGAATTATTTCGTATAATGCTGTGATGCACTGTCCTGCACCTATCTCGCCAGCATCCTTGGTATCATCCTCAAATTCTTCCGTGGTCAGTAACCGATTTTCATACCCGATGAGTCTATAAGCTTTGACGACTTCAGGATTGAATTCCACTTGCACCTTGACATCCTTGGCGACTGCAAAGAATTTGTTGTACTCATCTATGAATACTTTCCGGCACTGGTCTATATTATCCAAGTACTCAAAGTTGCCATTGCCATTATTAGCCAATTGTTCCATTTTGCCTTCTTGGTAGTGTCCTCTGCCCACGCCTAGGACAGTCAAGAAAATATCCTTTTCTCTCTGTACCTCTATCAGCTCTACCAGTTCCTCTTGTGAAGAAACACCTACATTGAAGTCACCATCTGTGGCTAGTATGATGCGATTATTGCCACCCTCGATGAAGTTTGCTTCAGCAATATCGTAAGCAGTCAGGATACCGCCTTCTCCATTAGTGGAGCCACCCGCCGATAGATCATCTATTGCCTTGCGTATGGTTTCTTTATCTGAGCCACTCACAGAAGGTAAGACGACTCGTGGGTTGCTGGCATAGGTCACCAGTGAAATTCTATCCTCCCATCTTAGCTGGTCCACCATCAGCTTGAACCCTTCCTTGAGCAAGCCTAATTCGTCTTTTCCATTCATGGAACCAGATACATCCACCAGAAAAACCAAGTTACTGGCAGGGTATTGTTGCCTCACGATCTCTCTACCCTTGATACCTATGCGGACCAGCTTGTGCGACTCTGCCCATGGACAAGTGCTGATTTCGCCTTCCAGACCTATGGGATGCGATCCTGTGGGGTTTGGATAATCATAATTGAAGTAATTGACTAATTCTTCTGTCCTGATGACATCAGGATGAGGTAAGTGTCCTGCTACTAGCAGTCTACGACTATTGGAGTAGCTTGCGCCATCTGCGTCTATGGAAAAGGTCGATATGCTTTCCTCTGTAGTTTCCACAAATGGATTTTCGATTATTTCATTGGGTTGTCCACTACCTGTAGGATCACCCCCACCATTATTGCCAAAGGTGTTGTCGTCAGAGCCAAATACTGATGAGGTGCCTTCAGGAGAACTTGTGGTAGGATCTGATCCCAGGTCAGACTCACAAGCCGTCCATAGGAATAAACTGGTACAGAGGAGTAATGCTAATTTTTTCATTTGATGTGGTTTTGATATTCTACAAATAGACTAAATAGATTGTACAGACTGGAAGACATCGCCTTAGGATGAGCACGTTGGTCAAAAAACGGGTTTTTATAATTTACCTATTTTGACAGCTAGGTAATGCGCTGCTGAAAGAATCATTTTTTTAGGTTTGTGGTCTTGATAATTCCTATGCTTTTTCTGTATTATTTGAATTGGTTGAAATGAGTTGGATTTACTTTTTAGACTTGTTTGGTACTGGCGTTTTTGCTATTTCAGGTGTCTTGACGGCCATACATAAGAAGTTTGATTTGGTGGGCATCTTTGTGATCGGCTTTGTGACGGCAATCGGGGGAGGAACCATCAGGGATGTGCTGATAGGCAAATTCCCGGTGGGCTGGTTGATAGACAGGAATTACTTGTTATCCATAATAATGGGTTTTTTAATCGCCTTTATTTTTCAAGATAGAATTTTGAAATTGAGAAAAAGCATGTTCCTATTTGATACGATAGGCATAGGCTTGTTTACGATATTGGGTATTAATACAGCTTTGGGTTATCAGCTTAATATAGAGATGTGTCTGATAATGGGTGTAGTGTCTGCGTGCTTTGGTGGTGTAATCAGAGATGTGCTGACCAATGAAATACCCTTGATATTCAGAAAAGAGATTTATGCTTCAGCTTGCTTTGTGGGCGGACTTTTCTATTTGATGATCAAGCAGGTCAGCCCCTTAGAAGATTTGAATATTCTCTCCTCCATCCTTGTTGTGATACTCCTGAGGGCGATCTCCATTAGAAAAGCATGGTCATTGAACATCAGTCAGTAATCCACCCTCATCTTAAATTCTAGAGGGTTATTAATAATAGATATTACAAAATTATCAACGTGTCGAAACATCCTAATTCTGATAATCCAGCTGAAGGGCCTCGTTATCTGCCAGTTTCCTGTGATTTAGTAGATCTGATAGAGCATTATGCCACCTTGGGAACACCAGTGAAAATTGACTATCGGGTTGATGGAAAATTGATCACAGAGCAGGACTTGCTGATCTCCACTTGGGTGAATGACGAAGAGGGAGAATACTTGATCTTTAAGGAGGGACTGAAGGTGAGAATGGATCACGTCAAAACCTTGAATGGCCATAGCCCCGAAAGTTCTTGTAATATTTAATACCCTAAATTACTGATAATCAATTACTTATGATCTCTGTAAAGTTTAATTCCATAGGGAATGCAGCTTTTGGTTAAGTATAGTTCTTTTGGTTAGTGTAGCTACTTCCATTATAATTTTAAAAGATACTTATTCCTAATTTAATTAAACAAGTACTAAGATGAAAAAAATATATCTCTTTTTGACGATGATACTCTTAATGGCTGCGTGCCAATCTGAAGAGATCGACACGACAATCAGCACCCCCACTTATAATCCACCAGCTGGTGAACTGGTAGACGGTAGTATAAGAGGTACTGTGGTGGATACTAACGGAGAAGGGATCGCATCGGCGACGATACGATATAATGACCTTGAAGTACAATCAGACGATAAGGGCATATTCAAACTATCCGGTCAGCTGGATGCAGGGGGAACCTACCTGACCGTGACTAAGCCAGGCTATTTCAATGGATCCAGAAAATTTTCTGCTTCTGCTGATGATTTGGATTTTGTGACTGTACAATTGGTGCCTAGGATAATGAGTGGAACTGTGTCTGCAGCAGCTGGAGGCGTGATATCTGTAAATGATGCCCAGGTGGAATTGCCTGGTGGTGTCTATAGAACTGTAACAGGAGCAGCTTACAATGGCGAGGTTCAGGTGTATGCACATTATATGGACCCTACTGCTGAGGCGACTTTTGAGCAGATGCCTGGAGACTTGACTGGTTTTACTACTCAAGGGGAATTGAGAGGTCTGGTGACTTATGGAATGGTCAATGTCGAGCTGCAAGATGCTTCTGGTAATGCCCTGCAACTGCCAGCAGAACAGACTGCGACTCTTGTCATGGACGTACCTGCAGAATTACAAGGTACTGCACCAGCAAGTATTCCATTATGGTATTTTGATGATGCCAAGGGTATCTGGGTAGAAGAAGGTGCTGCGGAGCTGGTGAATGGAGAATACATCGGACAAGTCAGCCACTTCACGGTCTGGAATTGTGATGACCCCTTTGAGTTTGTGACCATAAATGGTTCTTTAAACTTCAATAACAATCTTGCAGCTAATTTCACTTTGCAATTTACTGCTCCTTCGCTGGGTCTATCTGGTTACACGACAACGAATAACAGAGGACATTTTTCCATCAAGGTCCCTAAGGATGAGGCATTGACCTTAACGGTATCTGCTGATTGCGGGAATGCTGCGACTGATATTCCATTAGGTTCTTATAGTATTGACACGAATATAGGCGTGCAGAATGTTTCGGCAACGGTTGAAGAGTTCACCATAGTCGGTTCTGTACAAGATTGTGGAGGAGGTCTATTGGATAATGGTGTCGTAAAAGTATATTTGGAAAATACTATTTATAATGTGCTATTAGATGATAATGGTGAATTTGAACATACTTTTTCTAATTGTACTGGTATAGAGGCCTTTGTTGCCGCAATAGATAGAGACAATAGTACTGGATCAGATCTCGTGGCCATAACAGCATCAGGATATCAAGATGTAGGGGTATTGGAAACATGCAATGATGTAGAATTAAATGATGTTGTAATCTCTTATGCGGGTCAAAACTGGGCATTAGAACAATCAGCTGTTCAGGATTCCACTCTACTAGCGAGTTACTCAGATGTTATAATAGATGGTGGAAATGGGCCTGATAAAACGATAAGGACTATCACAATCTTGGATTGGTTAACAGGAGAGTATGCTCAAGGTGACTTCACATGGACTGCAGGAGACACTGAAGTGAATTATATCATGTCCATTCCTCAGGGATTCAGTATAGCGGGAACTTGCGACTTGCAATTAACACCATTTTTCAAGGTCACCGATACCTCAACTGACATAATAGTTACAGATATTACGACCTATCCCGGTAATGTGGATGAAGTTTATTTCCATATAAAGTTTTAGTAAGATTGATACAATCGAATCTCATAAACAGATTAAGAAAGGGCGAAGAACCAGCTTTTAAAGAGCTGGTTCTTGCCACTTCTTCACGCCTGATGACAGTGGCCAGAGTCTACGCGGATTCGGCTGAGGATGCTCAAGATGTGCTGCAAGATGCTTATGTGATTTGTTTTGAAAAGGTGGCCACTTTTAGTGGAGAGGAACCCAAAGCTTTCTACGCGTGGATGAAGAAGATCACGATAAATCTAGCCTTGTACAAGAATAGAAAAAAGTACAAAAAAGTCGAGACCAGCCTGGATGCTGTTGGGATGGACAGAGCTTTCGATGCTCAGATATTAAGTAGTCTGAATAGAAAAGAACTAATGGAAATAATATTTAGTTTGCCCGATGGCTATCGTCAAGTATTTGCGCTATTTGCCATAGAAGGATTCTCTCATAAAGAGATTGCTGATCGCTTAGGTATCAAGGCCAGTACTTCCAGATCCCAATTCCTGAGAGCCAAAAAAGTATTACAAGAAAAAATTAAGCAACTTGAAAAATTTGATGTGGCATGAAAAAGGAAATAAAAAATATATTCCAGGATTCTTTTGACAGTTATGATACGTCTGTGGATACACAGACCCTTCTAGCTGGCATTGCAGCTAAGCGCAAGCCTGAGCGTAAGAAGAGATTCTTCTGGTGGATATTTCCAATGGGCTTGCTGATAATAGTTGGAGCTGTGTACCTATACAATATAGCCGGAGATAATAATACTACGGCTATGAGCTCAGTCAGTAATTCTGAGTCTGAAACTCTAGTAGTATCCATTGAAAATAATTCTCAATTTGATAGTAATTCTGGTACTATTTCGACTAGTGATTTTTCTGAAGGAACAATAGAAAATGAAATTGTAACTACTCCACAAATAACTCCCCCTCAAAACAATTTAAGCCACCCATCTGCATCTCATTCACAAGATAATTATGTGATAAGCAAGCCCTCCCAAGAAGTTAAAGTTAGTGATACCCATAGCATCGGTAGGATTGCACAAACTCAGGAAGTTGTAGGCCAGCAAAAAACTGCAACAGTTACCAGCGAAATAGCTTCAACTGTAACTACTACTACTACTAAGCCTATAGGTAATAGTATTCCTGCAAATAAGGAGCCTCAAAAAATTGTAGCAAAAACGCTACAAACAAATAAAGATAAAAGAGAAATAAAGAACGAATCGGTCCCCGAAAGTCATCAGAAAACAGCAGTTGTAAAAGCGCAAGAGCCAGCAGCTGTCAAGGAAGAAAGTCAAGTCATAGCTCAACCCATAAAAGAAGATAATCAATTAGTTGATTCGGAGAAAAAAGTTGAGTTGTCAGTTAAAGACCAAGTTAGTGAGGCTGATAAAGAAAAGCAGAAGAGATCGGGCAGAAAGCCTATGATGCTGAAAGTATTTAAGGGCGCTAATAGATCTATTTCTTCTTTTGATGATTCTAGCATAGGGCCTCAGAGAAGTGCGGCCTTGACTTCAGGCACTGGTTACTCAGGTGGATTGCAATTCAGTTATAATATTTTAGGGAATTTATCTGTCGGTGTGGGGCTAGATTATACCAGGAGTTTTCAATTGTTTGAGTGGTCTGGTCAGTATGTTGTGGATGCTAATGATGATTATGTCGGAAAGGATTTGCCGAATAGTTTTGAAAGTTCTGAATTCCTGTTTTTTGAGAAGGAAAGAAATATATATAAGGATAATATTAGGTCTTTTTTAGACCTCCCGATCTCATTGAGCTATGGTATGTCATACGGTAAGTTCGCAGTCGAACCTGGCTTATTTGTAGCGTTTAAGCTGGCAGAATGGCAGAAAGGATATTCTGTTGATAATAACGGTATACCTCAGGATTTAGGTAGCTATACCTACAATGTTGGCCCTAGGATGGGGGCTAGTTTGGGATTAAGCTATACGATTTCAGATAATCTGAAATTATTGGGTAGAATGGCCGTATCGCGAAGGATAATCAATGATGGTATTGTAGAAGAAGTTTTGAGTTTGCCTGAGTTGAACTTGGGAATGGGCTATAGGTTTTAAGAGGAATAAAGCTCAAAGGTTAAGTGACATATGGGGTTCAAATTTTTTAAGGTTTAGCGATTGTGAGAACCTTGAATCCAAGGGGATTTGATAACTCAAGCCTAATTACCTAGCCTCTTCAGCCTGAGCATCCAATTATAGGATCAAAAGACCTAAAATTTTAGAAATCTAAATCTCCCTGATCCTAATCTTTTTTTTCTTGAGCCTCACATTATCGAGTAGCGCAATTATGCTATTAGCTTTGGTTGCAGCGACACCTACGAAGGCACAATCCTGCTTGATTTCTATTACGCCTAGCTCACTTTTATCCAGTTGGCCCTGCTTAATGAAGAGTCCGACAATATCTCCCTTGGAAATCTTGTCTTTTCTACCTCCAGAAAGAAAAAGAGTTGTCCATTCAGGCGCTTCCAGTTCAATGGTTTTTTCGAGTAACTCTTCTTTCAGTTCTGGCAGGAAATGCGGTAAGCGCTCCTCTGCCCAACTCAACACATACGCCGCCCCCGTTGCATTCATTCTGGCAGTTCTGCCATTACGATGTGTGAACGCTTCCGCGTTGATCGGTAGGTGATAATGTATGATGAACTTTATCTCAGGGATATCCAGCCCTCTGGAAGCTAAATCTGTCGCAAGAATAAGCCTATGAGTACCATTTCTGAATTTTATCAGCGCTCTCTCCCTGTCCTTCTGTTCCAGGCCTCCATAGTAGCATCCGTGAGGAATATTTTGTTCGGTAAGGTAGTCACTGATTCTTCTGATGCTTTCTTTGTAATTGCAGAACACGATGCCCAGATCGTTGCCGAGGTGATGCAAAGTTTTGCCCAAAGTTTCTAATTTGTCTTTGGTGGGCGAGACTATTTTC
>Ga0209185_1003023_pt1 | contig 10428 bp, 8 predicted proteins | sample SidtaG_2_FD_187425 | JGI IMG/M metagenome (GOLD analysis project Ga0209185, IMG submission 187425) | Marine algal microbial communities from Sidmouth, United Kingdom - Sidmouth_Asex2 metaG (SPAdes) (version 2) | ecosystem: Host-associated > Algae > Red algae > Unclassified | place: Sidmouth... | reverse complement strand
TAATTAGGATGGCTTCTTAAAAGCTCCTCATAACGCTGTGTGGCATTATATTTCTGAAAAGAGGCCGTACGTCTTTCCAATTCAACATACTGCATTTCTGCTAGCACTCTACCAACTTTTTGCCATGCAATACTTTCCTTATATAAATTCAACAGATCTGTTCGATAGATAGTCTGTAAGGTTGTATTGGTTAGTGCTTGAATATTTTCATCTGTTGGAGTTTGAGTAATGAAACTAGAATATGCTGACATTAGTTCATTCTCAAAAGTTATGCAATTTGTAATTTCTTCCCCTTCTTCTGAGATATAGTACGAACGTAAAATGCCCGATTTTATAAATACTATTTCATTACATATTTGTCTATTTCGAATTAAGAAATCATTTTTTGCTATGGTTTTTTCATGAAGCAAAACCTCCATTTCTTGGGATTCTTTTTCGGATAGAATATTTAATGAATTTAAGAATTCTTTCATTATACTAAATGTTACTTTATATAATACTCCGTTGATTACCTGCGGTGCTACTTCGTGGTTTTTAGTTTTTCTATGAAAAACATAAAAAAGCATCATCCCCAACAAGCCATCCCTCCAAGCAAGTTGGAGATTCAAAACAAGTTGTAGATTTACAACAAGTTACATTAGCTGCGCTGCTACCCAAGTTTCATTGGGCATCAGAGATACTTCGTGGTGGGAGTCTTAGACTTGCATTAGTTTGATTATCAGCTTTTTAGTATTTTGATTGATGAAAATGCATTATGCTGATAATCAACTGCGTAGCACTCATGCAATAAATTAATACGATTTAGCTTCGCTGAGCCTTCGGGTTTTCAACGGAGTAATGTTTATAGTCTCAGTATTAATAAGGTTATAGTGTACTAAGTGTGTAATGTGCAATATGTATTAAAATATAACTTGCTTTAAAAGCAAAAGGTTGAATTTAAGAAAAACAGACAATTCCATCCACTTATCTTAGATTCAACCTTAAGTGACCATGAGAACTTACTTCACCTTCCCATAAATCATCCAACGAGTTACCTTATTCTCTCGATCCAACAAGAAGATAAGCCCAGCTTTTTCGTAAAAGACAAAGTTACTTTGACTTCCGCCCAACATACGAGTTGGCTTGCCATAGACTTTTTGAATAGCCTCTAGGGAACTACCAACCTGAATACCACGAGCAGTTTCACCATCATAATTAGGTTTCGTCATCAAGAAACCTTCCAATTCCTCATTGGCATTCCAAGGACCACTATAAGCAGCGACCAATGTAGCATCAAAATCTTCTTCTTCTACCGTAACAACCAGTGTTTCAGGACGTTTTTCATTTTGTTTTTTGATGGTAGTTGATTTAAAAGCATCTTTATCATCAAACAAAACTTCTATGGCTTCTATTCCAATATCTGCAATGGTTTCTTCTTCACCAGTAATCTCTTCAGAGATTTTTTTCTTAAATAGGTTGGCAAATACATTATTGGTAACCGCATCTAGATTAGCAGTAGCCAAAAGCGGATTGCCAGCTTCAGCTGTTTTAAATTCTTTTTTAGCGTCTGCTTTTTTGTCTGATAACGCAAAAGCAATTCCTCTTGCAATATGTCCATTACCAATCAATAACAGATTACGATTAGTTTCTGCAAATTTGATGGCTTTATTTGCCAAACCAAGTGCCATATCATATTCTCCCAATAAGGAATGTGCCAAGGCTGCATTGACATAAGCGGGAGCATACTGTTCGTCGATGTTGATGGCATCGTTGAATAAATCAAGTGCTTCTTTTGCTAAACGAAGACGCTTATCTTCTTTAGATTCTCCAGCCCCCTTGGTACCACCATTACTTAGTCTGGTATCAAAATCTAATCCAAAAGGATAGACAAATTTTAATTCCTCTGCACTATACAGGCTCATCGCTTTTTGTGCTAAAGCAACCCCCGCATTGTTGTACATTTCACGACTAGGAAAAGTAACAATAACGTGATCGTAACACATAGACGCTTTTTCGTAACGGCGCACCAAGTTCAATAAATTAGCGGTATTAAAGATAGGAATTAAGTCTTCCAACATCTGCTTGGAATTGTTGTAAATGGCAATTCTATCTTTGCGAGAAGGATAACCAAACGTTTCTTCTGGAATCTCTAAAGCATCGTATAATTTGTCAAAGAATTCTCCTCCAACACCTAAAGTATTGTAGCCACTCATATAGCCAAAAATTCCACCAAAATAATCTGCTTCTGCTTCCATTCTAGCACGATCCTCAGAGTCATACATAGACTCTTTGACATTTTTTTTGATGTCACTGTCTGGATTGGCTTTTCCAAAAGCATGAGCCCAACCATGATCTTTGTAAAAATGAGCAATTTCGTGTGCCATTACCGTTGCAACTACATCCAAAGAATCTGGACCAAAATCAGTGGCTAAGTCATAAATTCCTTCTCCAAAGTTGATGGTATTATTGCTAGGACTGTAATAAGCGTTATAATAAGGCTTACCTTGATAATTATAGATGAAATTGAAAGTAGGTGCCTTACGAGTATCTTTAACTGTGGTACAAATTTTCTTAAAAATAGCCTCTGATTCTTTAGCTTTCAGTTTTTGATAATCCGATAAATCGGTATCTAGTGGTTTGTAATTGTGTGGACTAATGTTGCCTGCACTCAAAAAAACAGATGGAAGGGCAAAGCATAAACCGATTTTTAGCCATTTAGAAAAGGCTATTTTTTCTTTGCTTATAACTGTTTGGTAAAGGTGTTGCATTAATTGTAATTTTGTAATGAAAAAATAGAGATTATTAGTAATCTCTAGTGCTTGAATGAGTCTACAAGTATTCTATCTAACATTCTGTCTTCTTGGTATTAATATAGCAAAAACTATGCTTAAACAAGTCTAAAAATTAAGTTTTTATATTTTTTTTGATGGATGAATTCTAGTATTAAAACAATTACGAATTTCCTAAAAAAGATGCTCTTGGATAAGGTCTAATGCTTCTTGGTAGTCCTCTACTTGAACTAAGACAATTTTGTCATGCGGCTTTTGAGACCAAAATTTGAAGGTTTGAAAGTTAACAGGTTTATTCGTGCTAATATATATATTAGCAGCCTCTTCCAATCGTTTATTACTGTACACCTTTTCAATGTTTTCGTAAGAAATAGACTGAATATGAATCGTTTTATTATGATACAAAATAAAGATAATGCGCTTGTTGGTGATTAAATACTGCGTCTGTTCTTGTGCAAACTCTAATTTTATTTCTTTTGCTTGTCGATAATAATGAATTAAAAACATACAAGAGGGAATAGAGAGAAAGAATAAGGTAAAACAAACTCCACCACTACTAATAGTATAACTAATAACAAGGAATAAAACATATAGTAAGGTTTCTGGAAGGCATCCAGGATTATAATTTTCTAAGTATTTAGGAGGCTTTCCCATGGCTCCCTTCCACAAGATTTTTTCTACATTAGTCAATGCAAGGACATAGTCATCTACTAAACTTTTGTCTTCTAATTTAATCTTCATACTTCTTTGAGTACTTGTTCATGGATAATTTTAGTGATTCTATTGGCTTGTTGTCCAATGTTAATAAAACCAACTGAATCTGTTTTTTCATTATCTACATAATAAGACATTTCGAAGTTTGAGGCTGGTTTTGTATGAAAAAGTATAGAAACTTCCCCATTGGAGGTTCGATAGGTTTGTACTTCTTGAATCGAATTAACAGGGATACTATTGATATGAATTTGTTGTTGATACCAATGAATAAAAATGCATTTTTTTTTTGTTAAAAGGTATCTATTGTATTTGAGTTTATAGTATCGAATGTTTTTTTGTTTTGTTTGCAACAAAAATAAATAACCACTTAGAAAAGCAGTAAATAAAACCACTGCTAAACCATAATGAGGTAAAAAAGTAGCAATAGAAATGCCCGTTAGAAAGAGTACAAGTATAACAATGAGTAGAATTTCATCTTTGGGAAGTATATTTTTTATATCAATAGGGACCATTCTTCCTTCCCATAAAACAGCTTCTTGTTGTTTTATAGTTTTTAGATAATCTTGTGCAAGGGTATAATCTTCTAGGGCTAAAATCATAAGATTCTTAAATTGTAGAACCAGAATATAACCGAAAAAAATAGGAATTCCTAAAATTTAAAATTAAATTAACCTTTTATATTGGTCTGATTCTCTATGGTCTTGTTTCTAGTTTGCCAAGCAAAAATAGCGCCCAAGAAAATCATGGGTAAGCTTAATAATTGTGCCATATTAATTAAGCTATCTGGATCAAAAACATAGTGTTTTTTAATGAATTCCATACAGAATCGTAAAACACCTAAAATACATAAAAATACTGCTGCAAGATGTCCATCTTTGACCTTGCCAAAGACTTTTTTGTTGTACCAAAGCGTGAAAAAGAAGAGACTCAAATAAACAACAAAACCATAAAGCTGTACTGGATGACGTGGAATATCATCAACCCTTGGAAATATAAATGCCCAGGATACATCTGTTGGTGCACCAACAATTTCTGAATTCATAAAATTCCCCATACGAATAGAAGCCAAACAAAGCCCTGCAACAATTACCGCTTTGTCCATAAACCAAAGGATGGGTTTGCCTGTTTTTCGAGAAAGTAGCCAATAGGCTAGCAGTAGTCCTAACATAGCACCATGACTAGCTAAGCCACGATAGCCCGTAAATTCAAATTGAGGCGAAAACTTGAAGGGCAATAAAATTTCTAAAGGATGTTTGGAAAAGTAAGCAAAATCATAAAACAAGCAGTTCCCAATTCGGGCTCCAAGTATGGTTCCAACAACAGAATACAACAGCATTTTGTCCAAAACTTCCAGGCTGACTTTCTCTTGTTCGAATAAACTACGCAAAATGAAAAAGCCAATAATAAACCCTGTAGCAAATAGCATAGAATACCAACGCAAAGCAAAACCGCCAAATTCAACAATAATTGGATCCGGATTCCATGTAATAACAGTAAACATTCGTTGAAGTTAAGATGATAGAATAAAAGCAGTATTGTCTTGCTCTTGTATTTATACAATTCTGTATTAGTGAAAGTAAAATAATAAATTAGACCAAAATTATGAATTAGTTTTTTGTTCCAAAAAAAAATAAAATTGAGAAATGTAGCGGGCTACATGCCCGAAAGTTTAGTTTAATTTGGGGCAAAAAGATTTTTATAATGGTCTAATTTATTTTTTATCTTTCACTTAGTGCCCAATATAGGAATAGTTTTTCAAGGAACTATTCTTATAGACCGACAAAAGTATAACATCGAGCAAGGTTAGTTTTAGAAGTCTAAAAATTCTGTTATTTGTTGTTGTAATGCTTTTTGAGTGCCTTCATCTGTCAATACATCTTCTGTCAGCAGCATTTCAATTAGAGAAACAGGCAAGCGATTAGGGAGTACGTTTATTTTTAGGTAATTGAGGAAGCCTGTCATATATTCTAAGCCTCGAAGTCCTCCTGAACGACCTGCGGAAATACCAACCAAAGCTGCTTTTTTGCCACCATGAAAAGAGTCTGCATATTTTCTAGTAGAACAAGCATCTATAAATGCCTTTAAAACACCAGGAATTCCACCATTGTATTCAGGAACCACAAAATAAAACTTAGTAGCTGGGACAACATATTTGTCTTGGATTGCTGCCAAAGCTTTGGATTGACCTTCCTCGCTATACATATCTGAGTGCAAAAAGTCTTTTGGTAAATCTTCTAGATTGAATAAGTGTACTTCTTCTTCTGTTTGAGCTTTTAATTGCTCATAAATGTAGGTTGCAATTAGTTGAGTACGACTATTTTTTCTATTGGTTCCTGAAAATACAGTAATCATTTTCTGTGTGTTGATTTTAACTTGGTGGTTGATAAATAAAAGGTTCTTTGGCAACCACGCAGTAAAAGCGCAGCTAATTGTGTGACATCCAAGAAAAGTAGTCTAAATACTAAACTTCCACACGATTTTTGAAAGAACATAAAAAATAATAGTAAAATTGGATGAAATCCCTTTCTTAACAAGAATACTAAATTATAGTTGTTCGCTATTTAATTTTATAATAGTTTTGTAGTATTTTAAGGAAGTTTTAGTGGTTGATAGCCGATTTTAGCACTTACAACCAACTCTATTACTACATATTCTAAGATCACTCTAAAAGTAAATTAAAATATGCGAATTACATATTATGGACACAGTTGTTTTTTGGTACAAGTTGGAAATAAGAAACTATTATTTGATCCCTTTATTAGTGCAAACCCTCAAGCTAAATCTGCTAAAATTGACTTGGAGAAGATAAAACCAAATTATATTTTACTTTCTCATGGACATGGAGATCACTTGGGAGATGCTTTAGAGATAGCTGTTCAGAGTGGGGCAAAAATTATTGCTAGTTATGAGGTGGCTCAGTGGTTTGAAAAACAAGGATTAGAAAGCATTGGTATGAATGCTGGCGGCAAATGTAAATTTGATTTTGGAATGCTTAAGATGGTAGCCGCAGTACATTCTAGTTCAATGCCTGATGGAAGTTATGGAGGAAATCCAGTAGGTTTTGTTATTAGTAATGATCGTGGCGGAACGTTTTATTTTGCTGGAGATACCGCTTTAACAATGGATATGAAGTTGATTCCAATGATGTGCCCCAGACTTGATTTTGCCATTTTACCAATTGGGGACTATTTTACGATGGGCTATGATGATGCGGTCTTAGCGAGTAATTTTATACAATGTAATACAATTATTGGTTGCCATTTCGATACTTTTTTACCTATAAAATTAGATCATTCTGCTGCTAAAAAAGCATTTACACAAGTGGGGAAAACCTTATTTTTGCCTGAAATTGGAATGTCTTTTAATATTAAGAAAAAAGCAGTTTAATAATTCTGATTCTTAAAGCCTCAATTTTATCTTTAATTTTTGGCTCTTTGGCAACTCTTCTCACGCAGTAAATCGTGTGGAGTTAAAAAATATAGGCTACTTTTTGACAGTTATGAATATGGATGTAAGTTTTAAGTAGAACGTCGTAAGTATTTTATTATCAATGATAAAAATACGACTTTCTACTTAAAAATTACGACTCATATAGTCTGACAAAAGAAATGGTTTTAGATATTATCACAGCTCTCCCCACAAATGTAGAGACGATTTACTGCGTGAGCCTTCGGGTAGCAAAAGAACGTAATTTTTAGTAGAGTTGCTACGTCGTGGTTGGGTTCTTTCAGCAAAATGTTTTTTATTATAATTGCGTTTATCGTGAGAACTGCTGAAAAATGTTTGGACAAATTTGAGAATTTGAAGATTTATATACTACTCTTTTACATTACCACGCTCTAACAAATCTTTAGCTTTTGCTTCTTGTTTTTTATTCCAAATATTCCTAAAGAACGTTACTTGTTCTTTGATTTTTAAATCCTTTTCATGTAAGTGTCGATGATAAGATGTAATGATAATGCCAATCATATAGTCGTAATGTGGCACCCTCATTTTTCTAAAATACTCAGACAGTCGAGAGCCTTCACTAAGCGACCATTTGTGCTCTAACCAAACCCCCAAAGAACCATGTGTTTTTCGATCCACTTCTGCATCAGAATAAGCCATAAATATCTTTTTAGCATCTTCGTCCATTAATTTATCCAATTCTTTGAACACGTCATACAAATCCTTTGGGATGTACATCCCATCCAATTCAGATTCTTGAATACGAATTTGATAAAGACTGTCGTTGACAGCATCTCCGCGTTTTTTTTGTGTTTTAATAACAACTTTTGGTGTTTCTTTTTGCGGTGGTTCTTGAGCAAAAGAAACGGTTCCTATACTACTGAGTAGTAAAATGATGAATGTGCGAATCATACTTTGGTCTTTTTTGTTTTAAATGTAAAAACGGTGTACAGGACAATTAAGAGTGGAATGCTCATGAGTAAAACGACTTAACCTTTTTTAGATTGCTGAGTTTTAAAGTTGTCCTGTACTCAGATGTAAAGAAATAACCAGATTTCTTTTTAGGTTACTAAACTATTAATACGAATCTTGTACCAATGTTACAGGTTTATGCAAAAAAAATAAAATTGAAACAGCGTACAAAGGCTGAAATTAAGATTCTATATCCATAGAATTTATCAAAATACTGTCTACAGGTATCTCTAGACCCATTAACTCTATTTCTAACAGAATTGGATTATGATCAGAGTTTTTAAACTTTAAATTTTTACCTGCTATTTTTTTTATGCTAACATTTGGCGAAACTAAATAGAAATCGACTAAAGTAACATTCGTTTTTCCATATTCAAGAACATCAACCATAGATCGATTGGTAGGGACAGATGGATCATAAGCCCATTGCCAACCTTCTGGCATGAAATCGCTAGGGATATTAGCGGGGTAATAACTGGAATCTGTTGGAATACCAATAGATTTGCCTACTGCATCAAAAGAGATATTAGGAGGCGTTTGATTCCAATCTCCTCCCACTACAATATAGTTTCCTTTTTCATATTCTTGAAGTACTAATTGTTTAAAGTAAGCCATTTCATCGTCTTTCAATTTTCCACCATCATAAGCAGAGTTATGTGTATTGATAACAATCAATTCTTTTCCATCAGGATGAGTAGTTGGATAACGTTGTAAAGATAAACAGCGATCTAAATGAAAGATATAATCGGGCCAACCATAAGAACCTGGAAATTGATAACGAGTACTTTGAGTTGGTTGGTATTTGGAATAACTACTCAAGCCACTTTCCATTTTTCCCATAACGTTCCAAGGTTCTGCTACAGGGATAACGACTCGTTCAACTTTGTAATTAGGCGCAAAGCTACTACTGTAATTGGGCAAGACACTTAAATATCGTTGATATTGATTGATGTAATAACTTCGTTTTGAATTTAGATCTACCTCTTGTAATAGAACAAAATCTGTTTTTTGTTGGTCTATAAAATCAACAATTGCTTGAATATTTTCTTCAACAACATCCTTTGGAGAACGAACCATTTTACCACCAGAAAAGAAAAAAGGATTACCATTATCATAGAAAAAATTAGAAGTAGCCCCCAAGCCCCCATAACCAACATTCCAGTTCAAAAAACTTAAACGACCAGCTTTGATCGTATCAGGCTTGCTTCCTTTGGGAGTGGCTAACTCGATGACTTCCTGTGGCTGATAATCTGTTGCCGTACCGTGGAGCAAGCAAATAATTACATAGATCAAGAATAAGGCAAAGGCAAAGAATGTCCATTTTAGGACTTTTGTAAAAATTTTCATTTTGTTATTAATATTAATCGAATTATAATGTCTAAAAAGGTTACTCTATCCCTGTTGTTACCATAAAAACCCCAATAATGTCTATCAGATTAGTACTCAAATGGAACACAATAGCAAAAAGTAAAGAAGATCAATGCACACAGTTTTTTTCTTAGAAACTATTTTTGATTTGCTGTTTATGGTAATATCTTTTGTTCACTTGTCTAAAATGCTTATTTTTGATGCTGCTAAAATTAAACGAAACAGATAGTAGTACAAAAATACGCCTTAAATTTCAGATAGACAAAGGATAATAGAGTAAATAAACGTTATTAATTTTTATAAAAAATGGTACTTCCCAACCCCAATAAGTACCATCATAGCAAGTCTTAGAACTATGAATGGAGTACAATCCCTATTAATTGCCTTGGTGTCAGCCTTGTTTGTATTGACTGGTGCACCTACGAATGCTCAGGTATTACAGAATATGGTTAAAAATCCTAGTTTTGAACAGTATCGAAAAGTACCAACCGATTTGGGAGAATGGGGAATGGTAGATTACTGGTCGTCACCTACAGCAGCTAGTCCAGATTATTTTCATAAGAGAGCAGCGGGCAAGAATGTAGATGTTCCTTATAATAAGATGGGACGTTGTACTGCTCGTTCTGGTTATGCTTATACAGGGATTTATGCTTATGCAAGCCGTTATTTGAAACGAAACTTCCGAGAGTATGTACAATTAGAACTCAAACAGCCTTTGTTGCCAGGGAATACTTATTGTGTAAAAGCACATGTGTTTTTGGCACAATCTTCCAATCGAGCGGTAGGAGCCTTGGGGATGACTGCTTCAAAAATTAGATCCAATCAAAAAGATGAATTGCCCATTGCTACTAAAAATATGACTTATATGTTGCAAGAGGATCGTTCTCCTCTAGATGAACGTGCTTGGGTAGAAATTACCTGCGAGTATAAAGCACAAGGTGGTGAACGTTATGTTATTATAGGTAATTTTGATGACGATAAAAAAACAAAAGTTTCTGGTGCTATCGAGAACGATACATTTAAGAATCCTCATGTAGATTTTGCCTATTATTACATTGACGATGTTTGTGTAACTAATTCGAGTACTAATTTTACTTGTGATTGTGGTTCTTTTGATTTGATTCGGACTAGAGGAGTGGAGAACATTGTATTGGATATG
>Ga0209185_1003019_pt1 | contig 10446 bp, 10 predicted proteins | sample SidtaG_2_FD_187425 | JGI IMG/M metagenome (GOLD analysis project Ga0209185, IMG submission 187425) | Marine algal microbial communities from Sidmouth, United Kingdom - Sidmouth_Asex2 metaG (SPAdes) (version 2) | ecosystem: Host-associated > Algae > Red algae > Unclassified | place: Sidmouth... | reverse complement strand
GGTAATTTGACAGGGCTCAAGGGCAGATCAGTGGCGAATAAGGGAAAACAGAATGTACTTATAGAGTTAGAAAATATAGGCTTTCAATTTTTAGTAGAAGTTGATCGAAGTCTTCTGGTGAAGATAGGATAGAGACGTATAAATAAGCTATTTAATCGCAATAGTCAGTAGACTCATTGGAGGCGAAGCCATAACCTTTTTTTAAACATCATGACTAAAGAAAATCAACCACCCGTAGAATCTCATCTCAGAAGTATCATCAAGGGCCTAACGTGGAGAGTCATTGCCACTTCCACTATTTTCGTTATCACATACGTGACCACTGGAGAAATTAAAACGGCTGCCACCATTGCCAGTATAGAATTTCCCGTGAAGTTGTTGATTTATTACCTGCATGAGAGAGCATGGCTTTTAGTACCGCGAGGGAAAATTAGAAAACTGAATCCTTTTAAATAATCATGACTGATCACATCCATCCTATCTTTGATAGACTTGTTTCACGCAGCGAGAAAGAAAATTTCTTAAATCAAAAGGCAGCTGTATTTTGGTTTACTGGCTTATCAGGTTCTGGTAAGAGTACCATCGCTGAGGCAGTAGAAAGACAGCTATTTAATCAAGGTAGGTTAATACAGGTACTGGATGGTGATAACATCAGGTCGGGCATTTGTCAAAATCTCAGCTTTAGCCTCGAAGACCGGAAGGAGAATATCCGTCGCATATCAGAAGTATCTAAGCTCATGTTAAATGCCGGAATCATTTGCCTTAATAGTTTTGTCAGTCCAACGGACGAAATAAGATCTTACGCTAAGACTATTATTGGGAATAATGACTTCCACCTGATCCACGTAAAAGCATCTGTAGCGGCCTGTGAAAAGCGGGATGTTAAAGGATTATATCAGAAGGCGAGAGCAGGAATTATTAAAGGATTTACAGGCATAGACAGCCCCTTCGATATACCACAAGATGCTGCCTTAACCCTCGACACAGAGACCGAATACAAGGAAGAGTCTGTGTCTAAGGCATTAAACTATATTCTCTCTCACACTTAATAAGCACTGTGGAAGTAACGAATTTCGTAGATTTTTATCACTTTTGCACTTCATTTGAATAAAGCTGATGGATTACAATATTAGTCATCTAAAAGAATTAGAGTCAGAATCTATTTTTATACTCAGAGAAGTGGCTGCTCAGTTCGAGAAGCCTGTTATATTATTCTCCGGAGGTAAGGATAGTATCTTGATGGTATACCTTGCTGTGAAGGCATTTGCACCAGCAAGAGTCCCTTTCCCACTCCTGCATGTGGATACAGGTCATAACTTCCCAGAAACTTTAAAATTTCGTGACTTGCTGGTCGATAAATATAGGCTGAAGCTCAACGTTGGGTATGTTCAAAACGCCATAGATAACGGTCATGTGGTAGAAGAACATGGCTATAATTCAAGCAGAAATGGTCTTCAGATATATACCTTGCTCGATGAATTAGAAAAAGGCAAATATGATGCAGCCATGGGTGGTGGCCGCAGAGACGAAGAAAAGGCCCGTGCCAAAGAAAGATTTTTTTCGCACAGAGACGAATTTGGCCAGTGGGACCCTAAAAATCAAAGGCCTGAGCTGTGGAATCTCTTTAACGGCAAGAAAAACTTTGGAGAGCACTTCAGAGTCTTCCCTATATCTAACTGGACTGAACTGGACGTATGGCAATACCTCGCCATGGAGAACGTGCCTCTGCCCAACCTCTATTTATCACACGAAAGAGATGTCATAGAACGAGATGGCACCCTGCTAGCAGACTCCGAATATTTAGAAAAGAAGCCAGAGGAGAAAGTCTTTAAAGCCCAAGTCAGGTGCCGCACCATAGGTGACATGACTTGTACAGGCGTATGGAAGTCTGACGCGGCTACTGTAGAAGATATCATCCAAGAAATAGCCACGACTAGAATGACTGAGAGAGGAGGTAGAACGGATGATAAGAGAAGTGAAACCAGCATGGAAGACCGCAAAAAAGAGGGCTATTTCTAAGATCTACTCAAAACTGAATAATCATGAGCAAAGCATATAAATACGAAGAGTCAGAATTATTAAGATTCACTACAGCTGGATCAGTGGATGATGGAAAGTCAACACTGATCGGTAGGATGCTATACGATAGTAAATCCATACACCAAGATCAATACGAACAGTTAAAGGAGACCACCGAAAGAAGGGGAGAGGAAGGTGTCAACTTAGCGTTATTGACGGATGGTCTGAAGGCAGAAAGAGAACAAGGCATCACCATAGATGTAGCCTACCGGTACTTCTCTACACCTAAACGAAAGTTTATCATAGCTGATACTCCTGGTCATATACAGTACACTAGAAACATGGTGACTGGGGCATCCACTGCTAATGTAGCTCTCATACTTATCGATGCGCGTAATGGTGTAGTAGAACAGACCAGAAGACACGCCATCATTGCGAGCCTGTTGCAGATACCCCATGTAGTGGTGTGTATCAATAAAATGGACTTGGTAGATTATGACCAAGCCAGATACGATGAGATTCAAGAAGAATTCGAGAAATTCGCGACTAAGCTGGATGTGAAAGATATCCACTTCATTCCAATCTCAGCTTTAATAGGTGACAACGTGGTGAATCGATCAGATAAGACTTCTTGGTATGAGGGCCCGACGCTCATGTATTTCTTAGAGAATGTACACATCAGTAGTGACCATAATTTCATAGATGTTCGATTTCCAGTACAGTTCGTCATTAGACCGAATACTGATGAATATCATGATTATCGAGGATATGCTGGCAGAGTAGCTGGAGGCGTCCTTAAGAAAGGTGATGAAGTACTCTTACTGCCAACGGGGTTTACAACTAAGATTACAAAAATCATGGGCCCTGATGGTGAACAAAATGAAGCTCATCCACCCGAATCAGTTACCGTCCTGGTAGAGGACAATCTTGACCTGAGTCGGGGAGATATGATCGTCAGACCCAATAATAAACCAGACATTGGTCAGGATATAGAGGTCATGCTCTGTTGGTTTGATCACAATAAATCGCTACAAGAAAACGGTAAATACGCATTGAAACATACATCCCAAGACGTTCGATGTGTAGTCAAAGAAATACGGTACAAACTTGATATTAATACCTTACACCGGGAACTTGAGGATATGACCATCAATATGAACGATATGGCGAGGGTCGTCCTACGTACGACGAAGCCTTTGTTCACAGATGCATATCGTAAGAATAGAATCACAGGAAGTATCATATTAATTGATGAAGGAACTAATAGTACAGTAGCAGCAGGCATGGTGATATAATGTCTCACGAATAATTATACCTGAGTAATCTTAAAGACAAATCCGTCATCGCTGTACTATGGAATAGTGCTGGTGGCTTAGTCGATATCTTTATTACCTTAGGTTTTTCAATTATTTTAGCTCGTGTGCTGACTCCTTCGGATTTTGGTTCAGTAGCTGTTGTGATGGTGCTCTATATACTTTCACAAGAGATCATCCGCTTTGGTTTAGATACTGCAATAATTCAGAAGCAAGATGTTGATGAGGAGGCCTACTCGGCAGCCTTCTTTGTGATATGTGGGCTGAGCGTGTGCTTTGCGCTGCTCTTATATACCTGCTCTACATATATCGCTCACTTTTATAATCAAGCAGAATTGATAGTTGTCGCTAAATATTTTGCGGCGATGTATATTATCGATGCGCTGATGCAAATTCAGAAGATTAAACTCAAAAAAAATCTGGATTTCAAAAAATTGAACTTCTTTTTGATTATTTCAAAAATAGTGGCTGGCGTTATCGCTGTTACATTGGCCTTGCATGGTGTAGGCCTGATGTCATTAGTCTACCAGAATATTATAATAGCTACGATTCAGATGGTCTTGATTTCTGCAACAGTAGGCTGGATGCCAAAAAAATTTCTGTCTTTTAAAAGTTTATCAGGACTGGTTGGGTACAGCAAATATATATTTAGTTCTAATTTTATTTACCACATTTCACAGCGATTAGATTCTTTACTAATAGCTAAGTATTTTGATACATCTCTTTTAGGTCTATACGATAAAGGTAAAAACTTGAGTGAACTGAGCCAAAGGTTACCGTCTAACTTTATCATGAAGCCTCTTTTCACATCTATGGCGTCTCTGCAAAACAATATGACAGAGTTACATCGGTTGATGAGGCGAGTATACTTGAGTATTTCCTTTGTTTTTATTCCCTTCCTTCTATTCCTTATTTATAATGCTAATGCCTTAATTGAGTTTGTCTATGGAGCACAGTGGGTGGCTGCTGCCCCCTACTTTGGTTTATTCAGCATCATGGCCATCTTCTATTTGATGCGCATACCTACTCACTATCTTTTATTAGCCATGGGTAAATCTAAGGAGGTATTTCGTATAGATGTAATTATCAATTTTATTAAGATAACCGTAATTGTTCTATTAGCAGGTATCAATCTTTATCTAATGATTGCATGCCTCATAGGGATTAGGGCCCTTGAGGCTATCATTTATTTTTATTACTGTGATCGAAAATTATCCTTTTCTGCCACAGAGTATATCGGTATCATCAGTCCATATGTTATGATAAGTTTGACTGTAGTCTCGGCTGTCAATTATTTAATGTCTCAAATTTTAATTTTTGATAGTTTATTTATACATCTACTAATCAGTTTTTCTGCATTCAGTTCGATTTATTTGTTGATCAGTTATATCTTGAATATGGACGGCCTGGTATTTCATTGGAATTTGACTAAGCGTTATATCATTAAATCGAAATCTGTTGCATAGTATATTCGTTGGTCTCTCGAGATTGTTCGTCTTACATAAGATCAGCTACTTAAACTTTGCTTCCTTTTTTTTAATTCTTATCATTTTTGGAAATTTAAATGGGGTTGTCAATTTTTACTTTGGAATTGTCGCGCCTTTATCACCCATTATCCTGCTGCTCTGCGGATTTATTACAGCAGTACTATTCAATAAGCAATATGAGAAGGAATCATTACTGCTATGGCTCTTCACGATTTTCTATATTTTGTACTTATATATTTCAACAATCTCATACGTATTAAATCATGGAAATATATATTCTGGCAATAATTACTTACTGACAGTGAGAGGATACTTATCATCAGTAATTATCATCTTGACATTTTATAAAATGACCTCCTGGGCATTGCATAATGGAGAGTACGATAGGATGATTAAAAGAATATTCACATTTATTTGTTTAGGTGTAGGATTTATCTTGATCTCCTCTTTGGGTATATTCCAATTTGCTATAGATGAAGATAGAGCGAGCGGCTTATTTGCCAACCCCAATATGGCATCTGCACTCGTGCTGTATGCATTAGCATTTGTATTATCATTTATGATTCAGGAGAGCGGATACCGCAGACTCTTTTATTTCCTTATGATACCTATTTTATTCTATGCCGTATTTCTGACTTTTTCAAAAGCAGGATTAATTACATTTCCGCTGGTTTTACTTCTATATGTAGGATTATTATTATTACGGTTTCGATCTATCTCTCCAAGTCAGAGAAAACTCTTTGTCGGATTCATGGGTATTGGTGTTGTAACTATTCTGCTGATTGGGTTTAAGTTCTCATCCATAGTAGATCAGCTTAATTGGGGACAGGTCTTAAGGTTACAGCGCACCTTAGCATTTTTATCAGGTGAATTTAACGAGGCGACGACCTCCGAGCGGTCTACATTATTTGCTATTGGGTTTAGGTTGATTTCAGAGCATCCTATCTTAGGCAACGGCCTGACCTCATTACATCATTACGATATTCCTGTAAATGGCAAGCATATAGGAGTTCATAATACATTTCTGCTGATTTTAGGAGAGTCAGGGATCTTACCATTTTTACTATACTTAGGCTTGATAGTTTCGATGACGTATCAGGCATTTAAGCTTAAAAATACGGCAGTCTATGTATTTTGCCTATCTATCCTATTTATTTATGTAATCAGAGTAGCTGGCACTGCTCATACCGCACTAGATGACAGAATAAGCAATTGTCTATTCGGTGTAATATTAGCCTATCTGGCTTTTGCTAAATCAAAATGTAAGGATTGAATTATTTTATTACGGGAGTTGCTGGATTCATAGGAAGTCATGTAGCGGAGCGGCTGTTGGCAGAAGGACATAGCGTTATTGGTATTGATAATTTTGATTCGTTTTATCAGCGTCGCATTAAAGCGATTAATCTATCTATAGCCAAAGAGTATAACACGTTTACTTTTCATGAAGGTGACATACAAGACTACCAATTTTTGACATCAGTCACTCATAATAAGGGCATTGATGCTATCATTCACTTGGCAGCTAAAGCTGGTGTACGTCCTTCAATCATTGACCCTATTGGATATCAGCATGTCAATGTTGGAGGTACTCAGAATATTCTGGAGCTGGCAAGACACGTTGGTATTAACAAGGTCATATATGGCTCTTCTAGTAGTGTATACGGTGTTAATCCTAACTGTCCATGGAAAGAATCAGACCACGTGTTGCAGCCAATTAGCCCGTATGCTAGCTCTAAAGTTTCTGGGGAGTTATTAGGTCATGTCTATGCAGAATTATTCCAAATCCAATTTATAGCGTTGCGCTTCTTTACCGTCTATGGGCCACGCCAAAGGCCAGATTTAGCCATACACAAATTCGTCAGTCATATTTTCAGGGGCGATGCCATCCCCGTCTATGGTGATGGGTCTACTGCAAGAGATTACACTTATATTGATGATATTGTAGAAGGGATTGTGATAGCCACACATTATACTGAGAGTCAGTATGAGATTTTCAATCTGGGAAATCAGAGGACGATTCATCTACATAGATTAATTGAGATAATAGAAGAAGTGATGGACACAAAAGCCATCATCGACCGTCAAGATCAACAAGCGGGTGACGTGCAAATTACTAATGCTGACATCAGTAAGGCTAATCGTTTATTAGGCTATACTCCTAAGACCGATATAAGTTATGGTATTAATCAATTTAAAGATTGGTATTTGAACATGAAGAAACGAGGTATTGTCGTATAAGATGCTTTTCGTAATTGATAGTCTGGGCTCTGGAGGGGCGCAAAATCAGCTTACGTTACTGGCGACGTTATTTAAAAAAAATGGAGATGAAGTTACTGTGTTTACCTACCATCCTTCTGATTTCTTTAAATATAGACTGGACCAGTATCACATCCCGATTATCCATCGACCTAAGGTGACCAAGTTGGGATTGGAAGTGATCAGTGGTCTCGGCCAAGTGATAAAGGACAATGGTGTCCAGATAATCATTTCATTTCTGCAGTCGCCTAACTTTTTCGTCAGTTTAGCTATAAGACATTATGGCCTCCAAGTACCACTTATCATATCTGAACGTTTCATAAGTTATGAAGCAAAATGGTCATTTAAATATTGGATGAAGCGATACGCTCATCACGTGGCAGATCATGCGACAACAAATTCTCATCATGAACGACGGCGTATTATAGCAAAATTTTTAAATCAAGAGAATAGCATCTCGACAATCTATAATATGGTCGATTTGAAATATTTTAAGAGGCCTGCTAAAGTGAGAAGTAAAGTATATAAATTGCTGAGCGTCGCAAGCGTGAGCCCCCATAAGAATGGCATGTGTTTAGTAGACGCCATGGCTATATTAAAGGACAGAAAAAAGCTAAACTTTAAGGTAAGCTGGATTGGGAATAAAGTGTACTCTATCAAAAAGCGAAAGGACTACATAGAAGAGATGGAGAGAGCCATTATAGAAAAAGGTCTATCTGATCATTGGCATTGGAAAGAGCCAATGCAAGATATTAGAGCTGACTACCACCTACACGATGCCTTAGTCCATCCTTCATATAGAGAGGGTCTTCCGAATGTCATTTGTGAAGCCTTGTCATCGGGACTCCCTGTCATAGCGAGTGATGTATTAGATCATCCCATTCTACTTAATGAAGAGAGAAATGGATTCTTATTTGACCATCAATCTCCAACGGTATTAGCTGATAAAATTCAAGAATTTTTTGAGCTAAGCGACGACAACATTAATGAGATGAGTCGATGCTCTCGAGCATTTGCTGAAGCCAATTTTTCGGAGGCTCAGTTCTTTTCTAAATATCAGACTATTGTCAATCGACTGGTAAAGAATGTTGAGTAGCATAGTTATCCTATATTCGAAACTGAGGCGTCGACTAAAAATGCTGGCTCTGAGACCTGCATTTAAAAGAAGTGGTGACAATTTTAAATTTGATCCATATGGATTCTACACATACAATAATATTACAGTTGGAAATGATGTTTTTATAGCACAGGGCGCTCACTTTTCAGCAACGCTCAGTAGCATCTCTGTAGGCCATAAAGTGATGATTGGTCCTAATGTGACAGCTATCACGGGTGATCATAACACCTCAGTCATTGGTGCATATATGAAGGATATAGAAAATAAGGAAGACCACCATGATCAACCAATTGTCATAAATGATGATGTCTGGATAGGTGCTTGCGTGACGATATTAAAGGGAGTCACCCTTGGAGAGGGGTCTATCGTGGCAGCCGGCTCATTAGTGCGGACGGACGTATCTCCTTATACTATCGTGGCAGGCGTACCTGCGAAGAAAATTAGGGATCGCTTTACCGCGGAAGAACTCACAGAGCATTTAGATAAGTTATATCAGCAATGATTCGAGTTAGACATATATTGGTTGCTGTATTTGTTCTATCTGTTGCACTGGCAGATGGCTTTGCAAAAGATATTGTAGTAACGCCATCTTCCGGCTCCATACAAGCGGCAATCGATCTCGCAGATCCAGGGGATGTGATTAAAATTGCAGGAGGTACCTACTATGAATCCTTAGTTATTAAGAAAAGCGGAATCTCCATAATGGCGAATGGTGAAAAACAAGTTAAGATTACCTCAGCATATCCAGAGTATTTTAAGCAAAAAATACAGTGGAAAAAAGAGTACCAAAAAACTCATCAATCATCGGGTAGAGAATACACTGTTTACTCAGCTCCATATCCGGCATATCGTAAGCAGCCTAAAGGGCTCACCTATGGATATATCGCTGATGAAGATGATGGGCTCTATTTTACATACAGAGATAAAATTTCATTTGATTATCAATATGCGCAAAGTGATGATATTAAAGGGGCCTATTTTGATTCTGACAAAGTCTATCTAGCGACAGAAGGTAATCCAAATAACGAACGACTATATGTAAGTGACCGCAGGATATTAGAAATCTATAACGTTGGTGATATCACCATAGATGGGGGGAAATCAAAAAATATCACCCTCATGCACGGTGGTAGGTACGGCATTATCATTAATAAGTTACAAGGGACGAAATCCATAATACAGAATTTAAAAATAATCAACTCGCATAGTGGGATTTTGGTCAATGGCGTGGCAAGTGGAGAATTGGTTATTCGACAAAATATATTAAATCAATACTTAGAAGAAATGCCTTGGGAATTTCAAAAGACAGGCCTCACCCAAAGGATGGATATGAGACGGCAGGACATCTCGAAAGTAATGAAGTCAAAAAAGACATCGGCCGCTTACATGGAGACTTCAGCTATCTTTGCCTCAAAGAATGAAGCTGGTAAAATAAGAATTCTGCATAATGAGGTGTACGGGTATTTCAATGGAATCGTAAGTACCACACATGATGTTGAAATAGCATATAACACGCTGAGCGAACTCAGAGATGATGCCATAGAGATTGAGGGTAACACTGCTCAAAATATCATCCACCATAATCAAGTGAGTTGCTCCTTTGTCGGGATTAGCTTAGTGCCTATCAGGAAGGGGCCGGTCTATATCTATCAGAATGAACTCATTATGAATAATCCACCACAGATTATCAGAAGAGAAATGAAGTCAAAGAAGCTGAGCTATAGAAATGGTAAAACACTAAAATTTACAAATCTTGGACCAAGAGATGTCTCCTCAGATGTCCACATCTATAATAATCGATTCTTTGCTTTGGATGATGTGCTTAACATTGGTAGTACAGACAAGCCACAATATAATCCGCGAGCCTCTACTTTCTATAATAATGTATTCATCTCCAAAGGCATCATATCAAGTTCTTACGGCAGCGCAAAAGACGGACTCGACTACCAAGGCAATCACTTTAAGTCACTAATGGCTGATAAGCGGAGTATGCAAATTCCAGAACACAAAAGTTGGAAAAATACACTCAGCGAGGGACTGAATTTTAAAACAGGTATTCAAATAAATACCTATAAGAAAATTATTCCTGCCCACTGGCCTGGTGCTAAGGAAATAAATCAAATGTCTGAATAAGTCCCTGCTTATTTTTGGTCAGCAGCCTCCTCCGATTGGTGGTGTGACGAGGCATATTCAGAGATTGCACGATCACATGAAGAGGGATGGAATAGAACACCAATTGATTGGTAAGAATATT
>Ga0209185_1003017_pt1 | contig 10447 bp, 11 predicted proteins | sample SidtaG_2_FD_187425 | JGI IMG/M metagenome (GOLD analysis project Ga0209185, IMG submission 187425) | Marine algal microbial communities from Sidmouth, United Kingdom - Sidmouth_Asex2 metaG (SPAdes) (version 2) | ecosystem: Host-associated > Algae > Red algae > Unclassified | place: Sidmouth... | reverse complement strand
ATGATTCATGATGCATTGGATTTAAGACTATCTAATAAATCCTTGATCTCCTTTTCTGACAACTTCTCTTCTCTAACGAAATATGAAAGCAATTCTGTATGAGAATTCTCAAAGTAATTATTCAAGAGATTCTTGAATGCATGCTTCTTATACTTCCTCTGCTTAAGAATAGGAAAGTAACGGTGTGTCTTACCGAATGCCTCATACCCTATCAAGCCTTCACTTTCTAACTTACGTACAATAGATGATACCGTATTATAAGGTGGCCTCGGCTCAGGCAGCTCGTCTATGATATCTTTGACAAATCCTTTTTGGATTTTCCATAAGATCTGCATGATCTGTTCTTCTTTCTGATTGAGGGTATATTGCATCGTGTAAGTAGTTTATAATCCCGAATGTAACTAAATTTTAGTTCATCAACTAATATTTAGTTACAAAACTAAAGTTAAGGTGATGCTGCCTTCGCATTATACAAGCTGCCATAACTCATTCAGCTGTATCTTAGCATCATAATTATCTACCTGAGAGCCCATTGTAAATAAATCTATAACTGTACCCAAGCCAAAGAACCCTAATGTAAATAGCCATAGTAAACCTTTAAAGATCTTACCCAGATAAAAATGCTGTAGACCCGCTAATCCAAAAAAAAACTATTATTAAAATATATAAGCTAAGCCTCTTGATTTGATCATCATTTATAATTTTAGTTTGAAAATATATGTGCTATACATTTTCAATGATCTAATATCATGAAACGTTCCGTACTAAATCAGGCTGTTATAGAAATTAAGACTAACAACATTATCTCATAGATGAATGGAAGCGGAAGTATGGTGGGAAAAGAGATTATTTAAAAATTTGGCAATAATAAAAATAGTAACTTTAACTTTAATGCATATGAAATATGGTGCTTGCTTTTTAATATGAAAGTTAAATTTTAGGTGTTTACAATTAGAAATGATAAAAATGAAATACTTCAAAATCACTCTTCTACTATTCTTAATTCCTTTTATCTACTGTTGTAAAAATACAGCAGGCGATAAGCAAGAAATAGAAGATAATAACACAAGCCTAAAGACGGAAACAATATCAAATCCATCAATAGATTCTATTTTTGAATTGATAGAATCAACAAAAATAAAAGCAAGTAAAGCTTTTAAATTAGATAAAAACTCTATAATCGGAAACTCACTTATACATGACACGATCCCATCTATCCTCAGAGGTACTATTATAGATAACATTATATTTAAAGACCGTGATAAAAAACTAATAGATCTATCTTCTTTAGATCGACCTATTTTTATTCAAGTGAGTTCCACACATTCTATTATCAACAGAACTGAAATACCAGTAATCAATCAATTGGCTGAAGAGTATAAGGGAGAAATTGAATTCATAATATTGCTATGTGATGGAATAGAGGAATACGAAAAAAGAAAAAATGATTACTATGAAGGAATTTCGATAATTACAACAGAGGATCGCAATTGTGATTCAAGTATAGTCATACAAGGATTCAAACATGCTATGGGATATCCTTATAACTACTACCTAACAAAAGACTTAGAAATAATAAATTGCGAAATTGGAGATTTAGAATACAAAAGCTCCGAGACTTACACCGAGTATCGAAAAAGAATTTACAATAAAGTAAAACCCAATCTCGAGCAACTTATAGAAAGTAAGTGATGATACATTTGATCACGTAACTATGCTGAAGAAGTGAGCTATTTCGTGATAACCATCTCATTATATTATCCATAAAATATCATTTATTTAGTATCTTTTTAAACTGATTACTAAATAAAAATCGAACTTTTCTTTTTATAGAAGGTATTCTAATCGATACGACTTTTTAAAAACCAATGCCATAAAGGCGATATAATAGAAACGGCATCCCAAGCCGAAAATCATATACAGTCTTAAAACAATTAATCAACACTTAATCCAAATTATCATGTCAAACTTATTAAGTATTATACAACAGAATCTATCATCGGGGACAATATCAAAGATATCGGGTCTTATAGGTAGCAACCCAAGCACTACACAATTAGGTATCTCGAAGATGCTTCCTTCTCTTATCAAGGGTATCGTATATAAAGGATCTACTGAATCAGGAGCTAGCTCGATTATCAGTTTAATCAGAAAATATGCATTAGGATCAACTAGCTTAAGCAATGTGTCTCCTATGCTTGCAGGTGGAAGCAAAGCTGATGCTTACATGGACAAAGGACAAAAATTAAGTTCTGAATTATTTGGTAATTCTGTAGGGGATTTGGCGGCAAAATCAGGATTGTCTGGACAGTCATCTACTAAATTACTGAGTGCAGTTACTCCAATAGTTATGGGATCAGTAGGAAAGGTAGTGGAACGAGATAATCTCGATGCAAAGGGTCTTCAGAGATACCTTGTATCACAAAGTAACTTTGCGAGCGTGCCCCCTGCTGCTGTGACAGAACCTGTTAAAAGTTCAGGAGGTAGTTTTCTAAGATGGTTATTACCTCTACTAATTTTGGGAGCATTATTATTTTGGTTCTTTACTAAAGATAATGGCACTGTTGCAGAGACTACTGAGAATGCTATAACTACAGAAAAACAAACTGTAACTACAAATGCTACTCACACTCATGATGACGGTACTGTGCATGAAGGTCACTCTCATGGCAATGCGACCGAGACAAATACAACTGCTCAGATAAAAACGAATGCAGATGAAAATTCTATAGTCATGTCATATAGTGTAGACGATGACGGTAATCTTGTAGATGCCAACGGCGTGATCTTATTCAAAGCTGGAGAATTTAATATCAAAGATGGTGAATACTATGACCTTGAAGGAAAAAAGGTAGGATTTATGAAAAAAGTAGATAATGCGATCGGTGATGGCGCCAAAGCAGTAGGTGGCGCCTTAGGAGGTGCTGCAACAGCTACAGCTGATGCTTTTCAGAATGTATTCGGTGGCATGTTTAAGAAAAAGAAATCAGGTACAACTGTTTCTAACTATACATTGAATAATATACAATTTAATACTGAAAGTCATAAAATAGAAAACTTCTCTAAAAACGAAGTTGTCGGATTAGCAAATGCATTAAAAGCATATCCTGATTCTAAAATTAAAGTACAGGTTTATACTAATGACGGTGATGATGATGGTAAGAACAAATCATTATCTAAAACAAGAGCAGAAGTTGTGAGAGATATGCTTGTTGCTCTAGGAGTAAATAAAAAGCAGATTTCATTTGACGGTATGGGTGCAGGAGATGTATCAAAAGCAATCAGAGACAAAGTAGAGATTGTAGTAGAATAAAATAGAAGCAAGTCAATATTTAAACAGAAAGCGAGACCATTTGGTCTGGCTTTTTTTTGTTTGCTGTATAAAAACTCTCTTTAGAATAACTATTTATATTTCCATTGCTTAATATTTAAAATCTTACTTTTAGTTAGGCATATAGAAGATATATACGTAACTCCTAACAAAAGGTGTGTATATACATGTGTTGTCGATAATTATAAATAGAATTATGTCTTGACAAACTGGACAAAAATCCGTACCTTTAACTATATGACAGCAGCAAAAGTAATATCAAAATATAAATCGGCTATTAATAATGACTTATCAATAGTGAAAAGTTCAAATGCAGGTGTTAGTTCTAAAATATTTTCTGAGCTTGTTGAAATGTCAGGAATAAGTAAAAGATTTTTAGCGGAGGAAGTTTTTGATATATCATTGAAAACTATGATGCGTTATCAAAAAGATAATAAGAAACTAAATCCAAGGAATAGTGAAATTGCTTTAAAGCTGATGAACTTGTTTAGAAAAGGTATAGAGATATTTGGAACAATGATATCATTTATGTCTTGGTTAAATAAGGAAGCATATGGCTTGGGGGACAAACTCCCAATAACTTTGATGAATACCATTACAGGAATAGACTTAATTGAGGAAGAGTTAATTCGTATAGAATTTGGGGCGTTAGCTTAAATTATGAAAGTCTATAGAATTACTCTAAGAAAGTGGTCAAAGAGTTTAAAAGGTTCTGGTTATCCAGGAAGATGGAATTCTAAAGGTGTATTTGTTATTTATACATCAAATTCAATTGCTTTGGCAAGTCTTGAGAATCTTGTTCATAGATCAGGTGAAGGACTCAATCATTTGTTTGCAATTATGGAAATAGAAATACCAAGCCAACTAAAAATAAAAGAAGTTTTCCCAAAAGATCTTTCAAAGAATTGGTATAAGTATGAGAATTATTCCAAGTGCCAAGAAGTAGGAGATAAGTGGATCAATGAAGGAAATATTCCTATACTAAAAGTGCCTTCATCAATCATCAGGTTGGAGCATAACTATCTAATAAATACAAATCATATTCAATTCAAGAAAATTAAAATAAAGTCTATTGAAAATTTTGAATTTGACCCTCGATTAAAAAGATAAAAATCGACAACAATGGCTATAACGATCATATCTCACTGCGTACCTTGTGAGAGACGACGCATAGCCTGAACCGTTAGTCACAATTAAAATGGAAAACCTAAAACCAAGAAGTACAGAAATAGAATTCTTAAACTTAGCATACAATCGATTCTACGATTTGTATGAAGAAGTTATGTCAGATGACTATTGGAATAAAGATGAATGGGAAAGGTTTTCGTAAATAGAACAGGCATTTGAAATTTATGCTGAATTATTAAACTATGAGCCAATCAAATTTGTGATCAAACAAATTAAAAAAGCTCGGCCACCAATGGAATCTGAAATTGGAAGTGAACTATTCAAATTTGCAAGAAATGTAATTTCACATTTTCCATTTTTTAATTCTTGGAATAAGGTCTGGATAAACAAACCAATCGTTAATTGGTATCGCGAAGGTTTAACAATTGACAAATTTTTAAAAAAATACGAAGGTCACCAAGAAGTTAAATATCGTTTTTGGGAAGAGGATAAGAAGCTAATAACTTATTTAGCAATTAACTTTCCAATCTCATACAAAGACGGAGCAAAACTCTTTCTAAAAGATATGATAATAGAAAAAAAAGGAATCAAGTTTTGCTTTATATTGATGAAAGAAATTACGAATAGCCAAGTTGAAGAAATGATAAAATTATGGTGCTGGAGATGTAAGATGGAAATCCCAAAGCTGGATGAAGAAGAGTTCAAAAATGCAAGTAAATTGTATGGTGAAGCATTTAAAAAAGGAGGATAGGGATTAACAAGAGAGGAGAAATTTAAACCAATGCTTGAATACTATGAAAAAGTTACAGGATTTAAGGAAACTGAGCCAAATGCTATAATGCACCACAGAATTGCACAATATGGACCGCCTTGTGAAAATTGTGAAAGTCGATTCCTATCCATAACATCGATGCACTCTTTGTTTGAGTTTTCATATTTAACTTTTTTTTCTCATGCTAACGCTTTTACATGGATGCTAATGATGTCAGATGGCAAGAGCCATCCGCCACATATCACAGATAAGTTGTCTGTAATTTACTGAAACTGACAAAATTAGAACAATCACCATATAATGGAAAATATTTTCCTTAATTTGTGCTTTACTGGAATTTATTTGCGATTTAGTTCTTTTTCCTCAATATAAAGTAGAATATATTTGCATTTAAACTAAATAGAAGAATATATTTGCCGAAAAGTACCTTATAATAGAAAATATTTTCCTAATCGATCAATTAAACTTTATTAAGTGGAAAATAATTTACCAATACATTTACAAGAAGTAGTTTTTGGATCATCAGATTCTAACATTTCAAAAAAGATATCCAAATTAGAGAAAGAAGGAAAGCTTAAGAAAATAGCTCCTAGACTTTATACAGGGAATCTTGAGGAATCTCCGGATACAATTATAAGAAGAAATATGTTCACAATTCTTGGTAAACTTTTCTCTGGTGCAGTATTAAGCCATCGATCAGCATTAGAATTTCAACCAACATCAACGAACCAAATATTTCTAACGCATACGTACACTAAAAAAACTAAACTACCAGGTTTAACAATAAGATTTCTAAAAGGCCATGGTCCAATTGAAGGAGACAACCTTCTATCTGGAGATGTATATGCTTCGCAACGTGCACGAGCATTTTTGGAGAATCTTCAAACATCAAGAAAACTAGGTCCAGATTCAAAGACACTAACATATCCAGAAATTGAAGAACGTCTAGATCAAATAGTAAGAATAAATGGAGAAAAAGAACTCAATAAATTAAGAGATAGAGCACGAGATATTTCGGAAGGATTAGGAATGATAAAAGAATTCAAAAAACTGGATAAAATAATAAGTGCTCTATTAACAACACATTCTTCAAATATATTGTCATCACCCATAGCAACTGCACGAGCATTTGGAGTCCCCTATGATCCCAATAGATATGAACTATTTGAAAGGCTATTTAGAGAATTGAAACAATTTGAGTTTAAATCATTTGAAGAAAAAAATATAGAACCAAATTCATTTAGATACTTTGCTTTTTATGAAGGATATTTTTCAAACTATATAGAAGGGACAGTGTTCAAAATAGATGAGGCTAAAAAAATAATAGAGACACAAACACCTTTACCTACAAGGAATCAAGATTCTCATGATATTTTGGGTACATATAAAATTGTTTCCAACCGAACAGAAATGAAAGTAATACCAAAATCTGCAGAAGAATTAATATCAATACTCCAGTATCGACACAAAATTCTTCTCTCTGCTCGAGAAGACAAAACCCCAGGGAAATTTAAAAACAAAAACAATTTTGCCGGACAAACATCCTTTGTCGATCTAAATTTAGTGAAGGGCACATTGATAAAAGGGTTTGAATTCTACTCAGCACTTAACAACCCATTAGCAAAAGCAGTTTATATCATGTTTATGATAAGTGAAATCCACCCTTTTTTAGATGGTAATGGAAGAATAGCACGTGTCATGATGAATGCTGAACTAGTCTCAGCAAACCAATCAAAAATAATAATACCCAATGTATTTAGAGAAGATTATATACTAACCTTAAGAAGATTAACAAGACAACATGATCCAGAACCATATATTCGAATGCTATCAAAAGCTCATGAATTTAGTTCAACAATATATGGGGAAAGCATGGATGAAATTCAAACCAAATTAGAACAATCAAATGCTTTTCTATTACCAGAAGAAGGTAAATTGAAAATGATAACTACAGACAACAAACTGTGACCACGATCATAGCCGTCTATCGGCAGGCTACGACGGGTACATCATGTCCGTTATGTGGGATTAGCCCAACATAATAGAAACCACTATTCTAAAAAATTATCCTTCAACAAACATTTCTATACGAATTTTCAAATTAAACGTGTTCCATATAAGGAAACATCGTATATTTGAATATGTCACGATTTTCAAAGCCAATAAGAGTAAAATTCTTAAATGAAGCTGATGACTACTTTGGAAAACTTGATAGCAAGGTTCAAAAGAATTTTTTGTTTCCTTTGATGAACTTCAAGCCAGTTTTAAAGGCAAATGGTTTGAACCATTAAGGGATGGAATTTAGGAATTTAGGCAAAGAGACAGCCAAAAGTTCTATAGAATTTATGCTTTTTGGAACAAAACAGAAGAGGATGAAACTCTGGTAATCGGAACCCATGGTTTTGATAAAAAATCTAATAAGGCAACAAAATCTGAAATTGAAAAAGCGAAACGGATTAAAGAAAATTATTTTAAAAAAAAATAAGAAGAAATGAAGCTTACAACTCTTAACAATCTTAAGGATAAACATCTTGGAACAAGTGGTACATCCAAAAGAGATCTATACGAACAAGAACTCAAAGTTGAATTACTTGCTGAAGAAATTAAAAATTTAAGGCTTGCAAACGATTTAACCCAAGATCAATTAGGCGAACTTATTGGTATTCAAAGGGCTCAAATCTCAAAATTAGAAAACGGTAAATCCAACGTAACTATTGGAACACTTCTTAAAGTTTTCGACGCATTAAAAGCGAAGATTAATTTCTCTATAGAACGTATAGGAGAAGTCTAATTTAATCAAAGGTAAAAATAACCCCACATAACAAGCGACGACGACAACGATCATAGCTCTACATTTTCAAAAATACTTTTATTGTTTAAAAAACTTATCTTTAATTAAGTGGCAAGTGTGGTAGTAAGGACAATAGCTACGACGCATGTCGCAGAACCGTTTTGATCCAGCAAAAGACAAAATAAATGGAAGACTTTGAAATTGGTGTTTATGATTCTGAACTTTACTATTCTGGGAAACTGAAAGAATGGTTAGAATTGCGAACTGAACAATATAAGTTTTACCCAAATGAACACAGCACACGTTATAGATTTTCAGAGGCACTTATTGATAACAACAAAAACAAGGAGGCACTATTTTATTTAAAGAAGTTTCATGATGAAGACCCAACTGATTCAGACTTCAATCAACAAATCATTGATGCTTTGCTAAAATTGGGCAAAAAGAAAGAAGATTTCAATTGGAAACAAATACCAAAATCTTTTAAATTAGACGAAAACCTTCAATTTGAAATTATTTCCATAATGAAGGCTAAGCGAAAAAGAAAAATGAAATTAGATTCGGTTTTTATTAATTTAATGAGTGAGGTTTTAGAATTCAACGAATCTGAACTTATGAATTATTTACGAACAAGTGATACTCTTAAGATCAAAGGAATTGAGTGGTATGATGCGGTTATTGAACGTAGAAAATAGCCAAATCATAGTCGAGTAGACGGTCTCACCAGCGATAACTGATGGGATGCACCTACGCCAGAGGCGTACACGTCTCACACCACCGTACCCATTCGACTACGCTCAGGGCAGGCAGTACGGGTTTGCCACCCCACCCTCAATTGATATTGAGGTTCAATCACTTAAGAAAGACATTTAGTCTTTCCAATCCCGATGTTCGGGATCATTCCTTCATGGCTGTTCGGATACCGATAACCATTAGCGCTCTTTACACCACTAATGAGTAATTCTTAATTTAAGATATGGCTATCGTTAGATTCCATGTCGAATTTCAGAACGGATTTCCGTAGCATACCCGCCCGCTTGCGGTTCTCTTCATTAGAGATCTATCAGATCTCTACCCTTCGGGGACATACGTTCTTCTTGGTTGTGAGTTTTCGAGGGGTATGGTATTCCTGCCCACACCTGATTAATATCAGGGTTCCTTCTTTTCAGATTGACATTTAGTCAGTCTGATCCTGATGCTCAGGATTATTCAGTCTTTCGCTCACCCGTTCTGGTTCTCTCCTTTGAATGTCTATCAGACATTCATCAAGTAAACTTGAATCAGTCCTCCACTCCAAGTACTGTGACCTCGGCTGACTTCCTTCTTTATCTTTATAGGGTTAGGATCACCCCGGAGCCTGTCCCGACTTCAGCGGGGTAATGGCATCGAGCTTACCTCGGGATAAGAGCATATAGTCACCCCACCCTTGACTGATGTCAAGGTTCTCTCTTTTTAGAGAGACATTTAGTCTCTCTAATTCTGACTTATGTCAGAACCATTCTTTCATGCCATCTACCAAGTAGAGCTTATTGGTCAAGGGCCTTGCAATGACGTGATTCTGCTCGCCCATTCCGGTTCTCTCCTTTGTATGTCTATTAGATATCCATCTGCTGATAGCAGAATCAGTCGTTCTTCCGCTCTATATGGCCTCTGTATTTAGCATAGCTTGCCGAAAGGCAATCAGCGAGTTCGTCAGTACACAGTTTTGTTACCGCTTCGCTCTTCTCTTCGACAGAGATATTAAACTTTCTTTGGTTTCTTTCATAAACTTCTCTACGTTCATCCTTCCCTGCCTTTATAGGCAGGCAGGCTTCAGTTCTACAATTACTCGTAGCAACCTTGCGACTTACTAACAGGCTTCACCAACTTGCATGTAAGAGCCTGCACTGAGCGAAGTCGAATGTGGACTTACACCCTCTATAATAAATTCACTATCTTTCTATAGTGATGCCCATACTGGGCAATCACATTAGATATGATCGCATATCCTCCTTCGTTGGAAACGGGAGATATAATTATCCGTTATAGCCAATAAGAATAAATCAGAAAATGACTTTACACATTTTAGCTAATACACAGCAAAATATGCCGCTAAAGAATCTCACAATCTAAAATCTCAATTATATAAATATCACCTTGAAGAATATTGAACACATCCAATTATAATAAATTAGCAATATGAACTATAATAATCTGAGAAATTATACCATTGACGAACTTAACAAAGAAAAGAGAAAGCGCAGAATTATAATGATTATAGGCTTAATTGGACTCCTTATTATACTTGCTATTATATTGTACAAATTGTCCAAGACAAATAAATTTAATTGGACTTTACTCCTGCCCTTAGGAATGGTCGTACTTGTTTATCACACGAAGTCTTATATAAGGATAATTGAAGAAGAACTAACAGAAAGAGAATAAT
>Ga0209185_1003011_pt1 | contig 10477 bp, 8 predicted proteins | sample SidtaG_2_FD_187425 | JGI IMG/M metagenome (GOLD analysis project Ga0209185, IMG submission 187425) | Marine algal microbial communities from Sidmouth, United Kingdom - Sidmouth_Asex2 metaG (SPAdes) (version 2) | ecosystem: Host-associated > Algae > Red algae > Unclassified | place: Sidmouth... | reverse complement strand
AATTTCTCTCGCCGCGTCAGCATAGGCTATTTAGAGCAGTGTCGAAGCAATCTTCAACACCAATTAAAAGTAGAATTTCTGAAGACTTTACCCGGAGCTGGTATGAGCTTATTGGTGACTAAGCCAAAAACATTAAATTGGTATTAAGGCGGGGGTATTCAGAAGTAAAGCATAAACACATTTTCTTTAGATGCAAAGCTTACTTGCACTCGCCGTGCGGGCCTTACTTTTTTCAATTGCAAAAAAAGTAAGCAAAAATGCTATGCCAGCTAATCCCCTCCGGGTACCTGGCAGGCAGCCGCCACTTCTAAAAATTCCCTTACGATTCTAAAGAGATTTTTACAAATAAAACCTTATTCATATGGGAAGTTTAGTCTATTAATTGACAGTCTTGAATTTGATTTGAACACGTTTACCCTAAATTATTACCTCGATTTTAAGGGTTTCTGGCAATACACGGGGGTAACGAATCTAATCCAGATAAAAAGCAACCTAAAAGGTATTTGACAGAATTAAATTATAACCCAAGTATTTGTTCAGATTTTGACCTAAAAGCGCTAAAGTCATATCAGCTTGACCAACAGTTCTCTTACTTCTGAATTTATTTACTACTACTGAACATGCCTAAGGCGATAGCCGATCAATGTGCCAAGTATGATCTTCAGTAGCTATATATTGAAAGCGATCATGCAGCCGGCTCTCTCTACCTTGCCAGAATTCTATCATATCAGCGGTCACTAAGTATCCGCCCCAGTGCTCTGGCTTTTCTAATGTATTTTGATCTTGATACTGGAGTTCGAGTTTAGCCTTTCTGGATTCTAAGATGCTGCGGTCTGAAATGACACTGCTCTGCTGAGAAACCCAAGCACCAATTTGGCTGGCCTTTGGTCTGCTTTTAAAATAGGTTGCGGACTGAGCCTCTGACATGCGCTGAGCCACACCCTCTATCCTGACCTGCCTCTCTATCTCCTTCCATAAGAAGGTAAGTGCGACTCTCGGCTGTGCACCCATCTGCCGTCCCTTAGCACTTTCATAATTTGTATAAAATACAAAACCTTCTCTCGTCACCTCCTTTAGTAATACTATTCTGGCATAAACTCGCTCACCATCCATGGTAGATAGTGTCATGGCATTTGGCTCTACAATCTCAGCCTGACGAGCTTCGTCAAACCATTTATTAAACTGTTGAATGGGATCAGTCAACAGGTCAGACCTGTCAAGAGTGGCGTAGCTATAATTCTCTCTCAATGCTTGGATATCTTTATTCATCTTGCCGAGCTTGATTTTAGCACTTTTATATGCTCAATAAATATTTCACCATCTTGGTTCATTAGTGATTGATGATTGAGCTCATGTCGATCGCCATTGTGGATGATCTGACTGATGCTGATCGTCTTCACCCTATCTTTTCGGTTCATCAAGAAGCCGATATTTTGATTGCCTTGACCTCCTGCCTGATGTACGCGCTTCACTACTTCAGGTGACAGCACTTCTTCAGCATTAATCAGATCAAAAAACCATGATGCTCGCTGGGCAATCATCACTGGTTCATATAATGTACTCGAAGACCACACATAGTGCTGTCGAGTATCCAATCTTAAAATATGTTTTAAAGATCCATCCCAGCGGAATTCTAATAGGCGCCGCGGCTCTCGGATGATCATGGTAAATGGCTCTATATTCGCTAATTCTATCTGGTGTAAATAGGAGGCAGCGTCCACATATCCGTAGAAGGCCTTCATGATAAGTCCTCTGGACATACGGTAGGGCAGTTGCCGTCGATGATTTACAAAGGCTCCATTGAGCAGGCAGATAGACCTCTGACTATTGGAAGCGAAAATCCAAGATCCGCCTTGCACATCAATGGGACAGTATACTTGCTGCCCACGGATCTCGCTGTTCACGATTTCTGCAGTAGCACGATCCAAGAATTCGTCTCTATTAGAACTGATACAATAGTCGTCCTCACCCAAACTCACATAGCTGACCAGACACATAGACTAAAGGTCGCCCAGCTGAGGTCTCAAGATAATCTCTTCCATCACAGCACTCGGGCTTAACTTAATTGCACTCATCACAACTAAAGCGATATCATGGGCTTGCATAAGTCTCTCCTCTGGCTGCTCCACACCAGCCCATGAGTTGGACCATGTGGCACCTGGCATGATGGAGACCACCTTGATGCCCTTATCTTTCATCTCCTCTCGCAGCACCTTAGAGAAGCCCAATAAGGCGAACTTACTGATGCTGTAGGAGCCTCCGTGCGGATAAGCCATCAGACTCGCTACGGAGCACATGTTGAAAATGATACCTTTCTTTTGCGGAAGCATGACAGGCAAGAGAGATCTAGTCATGTGGTAGGCGCTGTATAGATTTGTATCCATCTGCTTCTCCAGAACCTCATCCGCTTCCTTATGTATTTCGCCAGGGAGAAAGACTCCAGCGTTATTGATTAAGATGTCCACTTGGTTCCACTTCGACTTGACATACTCGCCAAAGTCTATTACCTCCTGCTTCTGACTCATATCCGTGGCTTTGATTAATACCTCACGATCTGGATGTGACTTCGCGTAAGCGGCCTTGATTGCCTCCAGCTCATCTATATGTCTCGAATTGATTGCAATATCTATCCCCTCCTCCATAAATAAATCAGCAATGGCTTTACCAATACCTTTTGACGCACCTGTAATAACGGCTCTCATATCTTTCGCTTTATTTGTACAAATGTATCTTTTATTACGAATGCCACAGGCCTATACTATAAATTAATCAGCTCGTGATATAGGAGCTTAGCTCAATTATACAGACCTTGCAGCTCGATTATGAATACTAGCTTTTTACATCATTTCGGGAAATTTGTGTTATGGTTTCCCCAGATCATCAGTAAGCCAGAGAATTGGCGGATGTACTATAAAGAAGTGATCAGGCAGATGAATGATATCGGAGTGGGGTCTCTGATGATTGTGTTCGTGATCTCGATCTTCATTGGTGCAGTTACTGCGGTGCAATTTGCCTACCAGTTAGGTAATAGCTTTATCCCCAAATACTACATAGGCTATATCGTCCGAGATATGACTATCATTGAGCTAGCTCCTACCTTTACTTGCTTGGTATTAGCAGGAAAAGTAGGCTCTAATATGGCCGCAGAAATAGGAGGCATGCGGCAGAAAGAACATATCGATGCTATGGAGATCATGGGGGTTAATACCTCAGCGTTTCTCGTGATGCCCAAACTGATAGCGGCAATCATCATGATACCTATCTTGGTCACCATATCTGCGATCGTCAGTAATTTTGGAGGCTACATTGCCAGTTTGGCTTCAGGTATGTATTCACATTCAGAATACGTGCAGGGCATAAGGTCCTTCTTCATTCCGTGGAATATTGTGATGATGTACGTTAAGGCTGTGATATTTGGAATCATCCTGACCTCCGTGTCCTGCTATCAGGGCTACTTCGTGAAAGGAGGTAGTATTGAGTTAGGCCAGGCCAGTACCAGAGCCGTGGTGTACAGCGATATTTTGATTTTAATTGCAGATTATATTTTGGCCTTAGTGCTGACAGGTTAGACTTACCATATGATTAGAGCCGAAAATATATATAAGCAGTTTGGAGAGAATAAAGTCCTTAAGGGTGTGGACTTCACTTTTGAGACGGGCAAAACTAATCTGATCATCGGTAAGAGTGGCGCAGGTAAGACCGTGCTACTAAAGATATTAGTGGGTCTTATGGCCCCCACTAAAGGACATGTCTGGTATTTTGAGCAGGATCTGGTCAATATGTCAAAAGAAGACATCAGAACTCTACGTATGGATGTCGGTATGTTGTTTCAGGGTAATGCACTCTTTGATTCTATGACCGTAGAAGAAAATATCAGATTTCCATTAGATATGTTTACTAAGCAGTCACTTAAGGTCAAGCGTGAGAGGGTCAATCATTGTTTGGAGGAAGTATCATTAGAAGGCATTAACGACAAATACCCATCAGAAATATCTGGTGGTATGCAGAAGCGTGTGGGCATAGCCAGAGCCATTGTGTTGGAGCCCAAATACCTCTTTTGCGATGAGCCTAACTCAGGCTTAGATCCCAAGACTGCTATTAAGATAGACGAACTGATCAGTAACATCACCAAACAACATAACATCACGACTATCATAAATACGCACGACATGAACTCAGTGATGGAGATCGGAGAAAATATATGTTTATTAGATCAAGGTCTCTTAGCTTGGCAGGGTCACAAGGACGAGGTATTAACCACTACGAATGAGACGCTGGAAGGTTTCATCTTCGCCTCTCCCTTTCTACAGAAGATGCGAGCTAAGGCTCTTGGTCAGGCGCCGGTCAAATAGCCTATGCTAAAGAAATATTCGGTATCTGTATAAGGACTGTGCAATATGAATAAAGTAGGTATATTTTAAGTAGGATTTTCTCTCGCGTTCCGTGCTGCGATGTCAGGTGAACTATAGATTGCTTATGAAGGTCTTAGAAATGCGAAGAGCCTGAACTTGCTATCAAATTCAGACTCTTTCGACTAAGGTCTCAAAATAAGAAAACTACCTCGTAAATCGATTGATGGGGAAACTCAATCATATTACAAAAATATAAAATATATCTGAGTATCAATACGATATATAACTAAAAATTTTAATTTGTAATAATATCTGTACAAACCGCTTATATGCCATATATAATTCTTTGTTCATATGTCATTGAAGATATTATAAGAATTTATGATATGATGATGTAGTCCAGATTCATCTACAAACTTGCCTCTTTGGAATTATAATATGATGCAGGAATCAATATCTTTGCGCCGCACTCAGCCCGGGTGCTGGAATTGGTAGACAGGCATGGTTGAGGGCCATGTGTCCTTCGGGGCGTGAGGGTTCGACTCCCTCCTCGGGCACTAATAGTATTGATAATCAATGATTTATATTAAGTAGTTGTCGTTTCAGTTGTCGCTGATTATGCGCGTATTATTAAACCGTTAGAATATTGACTTCTATTTAAGATCTTTCCAGTGTGAATGATGTATCAAAAGACAAAGGAGGATATTAGAAATAAAGAAGTTGAGTATCTTGAATTAAGATACTTAAATTCTTCAATCAATTTCACCAGTAAGGGTTTTTGCTCCTTGATGTGCTAACCAAATTATTGAAGCGGAATGTAATACAGAATCTAAAGCAGTGATTGTAACTTTAAATGTATCTATATGTTCATTTCCACTAATAAAAACTACATCTTCATTTTCCTTTGATGAATGAACAATGTTAAGTATCTCATCTGACCTATCTGTGAAAATCTGAACTACATCATCAAAAGAAATATTTTCTTCTGGAAACTCACTCATTTTGATAAGCCCGTTTAGCATCTTAAAAAATTCGATAGCGTTTGCTGAAACTCCTATATCAATAGCTGTTTCACAAGCACCATAGGTAGATTCAGGAAGACCAACGTTTCTATACTTAGTCTGTAATGCAGTATTCATTTTTCTACAGGTCAATAAGTTTTGCGCAATTTCTTCTGGGCTTTTTAAATTCATTTTTATTGCATAAAAAGATTAAAACTGTATAGTTGGTCAGTGTTCATATATCTTAGATAACAAATCTTTCAATTCACCAGGCGCAAACTTCAACTCCATAGCCTTTAGAAAAGCATACCGACTACCATAGAACTTGACTGGCTTGGTCCTGAATCCATCATTCTAGTGTTCCAGCTGATAGCCTCCATTCTCTTCCTTCCATACTATGATCTCATAACCGTTCTTTTCCAAATTACCTTTGAAGGTTCTCATGGTGCTAAAGTAGTGCATTCACTTTACATGGAAAAATATTATAACTGCCCTCAAAATTTTAATCCGCCCGCGACCTCAAAAGGTAGCAGATGATCAATCAGTTACCTTTTTTATTGCTTAAAGCTTGTCGGAGGGGTTGTTTTTGATATAAATACATGGGATTCATCAATCTCGGCATTTGCATTACCACCAATAAAATCCTGACGAACCTGTTCTGTTGTAAAGATATTGAGTAACGGGTATTTTGAAAATTCTGTCTTCAATTTTAATGCTTCATCTTCAGTTGGAACTATTAAGTATCTTAAATCATCCCAAAAGAATTTTTCCATAATATTCCATGCCTGTTCTTTTAATTCTACTTTCTTATCTTCAAATTCTTCTGTACTAAGAGTAATTATTGGAGTTGTTCCTATTACAAGTGGTACAATTCGCCATTCACGTTCATCAGAAAACCTATAGTTTTGATATGACTTCTTACTTCTTATGAGTTGACTCTCATAGTTTTTTGAAAATGCTATAAAGTATCTCAGCGAAATATCAATTTTAGATTGCCCAGTTTTATGTATTTCACCTTCTAAGAATTCAAGTAAATGTGAATTAGAATCTAAGTACAGTACAGGATTCATTTTTACTGATCTTGCCCAATCCTTAGAGATTCCAATTATATATTCTCCATATAAGTCTAAGTATTGTCCCAAATTTGAAAATGGAATATCTGAAAAGGAAACCATTGGAACATGACTAACTATTCTACTATGTTTCCTGAGTAATGTTTCTACGCAATAAACACATCTGAATCCACGATCTTTTAAGATTCCATAAAAACCATCATGATCAGTTTGATGTAAAATAGAATTAGTGCTAAAACTCATTATTTCATCTTTAATTACAATCATCAAGGTAACCAACATTTATAGTAGTTGGGTTACTCTTAGAATCTCATTTTGATCTGTTACTAATTAATTATAAGTCCGTTTCTATCAAGAACTAAAATCCAAATATCGGTATTCCCATGATTTAAAATGTGCATTTGTACCTACTTGTTCTGATTCAGTATCTTAGAATCAATGAAGCAAATACTCTATGGCTTAATGAATCTGATTCATCCGTGGGAAGGTCCAGAAGATGAACAACCCTCAGAAGAGTTTAGAAAGGAGCAAAAGACTATCGTAATTGGTTTAATGAACATTATGGCTCTTGGATTGAACGGAATGCATTATGCTACTTGATATGCTCAACAGCTTAATTCAGCTTTGCAATATGCTTGGCTGGATAGTTCGATTGTGGTATATTTATATCCTTATGACTTTCAGAATATCATTGATGAGAAGAGGGAGAAGTATTCTAATTAGTTAATACCTCTTTCCATCCTAATGAGCCTTTACAGACTTGTAAAGTTCTATTATTCGCATTAAAGTATAGAAGCTCTTCTTCATCGCTGAAACTAATCAAAACCGTACCCCAAAGGTTGATCTTCAAGTATTTTTTCAATCTGATTTGAATTGGAGATATTTTGCTGTAAAATAGTCTCAATTGGAATACCCTTCATTTTATGTTCTCTGATATAATACACAGAATATCCCCCATCATCATCAGGTTCAACTTCAGGTTCATAATCTCCAACTATGAGATCATCAAAGTCATCTTCGTTCTTAAATATCACAAAATCCTTATTTGGATCAATTATTAGTTCCTTGCATTGACACCTCCACTCACGAAACCAAGTATTATCGTATTCATCACTAATATTAATATATCTCCATAGGACATTCTTATCAAATAGATTGCGTTCTTTTTCTGGTCCATAAATAGCAGGACGTAAATTTTTCAGCTTCTCATCTTTTCTATTTATTGCAATACCATAAGGCGCATACATCGGCTGAGGAAATGTCCCAAAAAATCGAAATAAATCAATCATCGACAGAATTGGAGTTTCAGTTACACTGATATAGCTATTCCCATTTATGTCTTTAATAGCCATATCATCAAGTATTTTCTTGAGTGTATTTTTACCATCGCTTCCCTTAGTAAAATGAAAAAAGTAATCTGAAAGATCTGGTCTCAAGGATTTGATTTTTTCCATGGTTGCATTTGGCATAGCTTTAACATTTTTCTATTGTAGTAAAGAGTCTTAATTAGAATATCCCATAATCAATTACAATTCCGTTTTCTCCAATTACTAAAGCCCACAAATTGTTAGTTATAAAAATAGTGGAGATTGTTCTTTTAGCCAATTTACTATAATCTTTCAATCTGGCATCCCATTTGCCACACTTTAACTATGATCACTTCATGCAATAGCTGCCAATCGCTGGACCTATTCGATATAGCTCTGAATATAGACTATATAATGTCTAAGTATACTTTGCCGATCATTTAGTATAAAAGCAATTTATAGAGATAAGTCTGGTAGGATCTATATTGCTGATTTAATCAGTCGTGTTGTCCAGATAAGGTTAGTTAGGAATGAGAATTTGCAAACCCTCTGGAAAATTGGAAAATACTATTTTTTCCATTTATAGTCTGTCTAAATTTTGGTAAGTTTAGACATATAGCTGTGTCTGTATTAAAGAAAAAGGCTCTTAGTCAAAATTCGCAGGTTCCGTTTTAAACACTCCAAAATGATAATATGTCTCTCATGTATAATTAAGTATATTCTTGTATCCCTTTGCAACACTTTTGATCCTCCGTATTTTATGTTTAACCTTTCTATATATGCATTCATTGATAATTGATAGAAGTAATTGCAGATAGTCAATGCAGAGAAGCCTAACTTTGTATCCACTCTTCAGTTTAGTACACGGGTTAGCTTTTTAATACACAGAAGTAAAAAGCTATTTTAATGTTGCCTGACGTTTGTTTTTTTAATAGCACATATCTAAGCAATATCGATTACAAAACTATGGCCCTAAGTATAAATATGTCTTCACCTATAATAACCTGGATCGTATACACGCCTGCTGATAAATGCAGTCTACTATCTGCAATATCGAAGTGATAATCACCAGCTTCATGATCCCTTCCTACTGATGCTTTCGCTAATGTGCCAGAACTATCATAGACTCTGATGGACACTTTAGACTGATGCGGAAGAGAATATTGGAGATGGATATTACCTAAGGATGGATTTTCCATCAATTTGACAATTGACTTTTCATTTACTGAAGGTGGTCTCTCTTTGAGGCTCAGGCGAGTTACTATCCTGACTTGGTGCCCAGCATCACTAAGCTCATAATGGCGGTTGATACCCTCCGCATCAGCAGACTGCTCGCCCACAGTGATCGCCTCATCGATGTAGGCCGATACCTCCCTGTTCTGATTCAGGTACCAACTACCGTCCTCTCTGATAGTCACATAAGAATTAACGGGTATGTCATTGAGTTCAATTATGTTACCGCCTGGCCACTGGACACTGATGGATGTCATAGTGTCAATATCTCCTAATCCAAAATGCGTGATGGCCGAGGCATGAGATAGATAACTGGAGCCACCATCTACCTCTCTCACCAATGATCTACTTCTTCCATTCACCGTAATCCTAGACCCATATCCGTCCCTGGTGGATGGACTGCCCTCCAGCTTTATTTTAATCCAATTACCTGAGGTGATTCCTAGATTTTGATATATCGCGGTGCGGTAATCTTCTTCTTTAAATTTAGAAACAGACGCGAATAATAGATCATTGAGTCCGTCATTATTGAGATCAGAAACTAACAGGCCCCGCGATCTAATACCATTGGCTATGCCATACGCCACCGAGACGTCTTGAAAATATCCATCCTGCGAGCCCAGAAAAAGTCTGTTCTCATTATTCTGATGATCCGCCTGGATGACCTGCCCATTAGCAATGATCAGATCAAGATAGCTATCATTATTTATATCTGAAAAGACAGCTCCCCAGCTAGTGCCATCAGCATTACCTACCGCTTTTTGATTAGCTACGTTATTAAAAATAGTTGAGGCCTGGTCATTTTCTAACAGTATATTTTCAGCGATGTTAGTTAGGTAGTAATCTAAATCAAGATCCTCATCATAATCGCCAATGGCAACGCCCATACCATTAATACGCGCATCAGCATTTAGCTCTGCAGCAGCTGGAGTAAATGAGGGTGCAGGATAATTATTGAGATATATCTCATTGGGCTGGATGCTGAGTCCAAAATCGTTGATGACAAGAAGATCCAAATCTGAATCATTGTCAAAATCAGTGAAGGTCGTAGCTAGACCACAGCCCGTATTATCCACCCCTAAATCAGGTGCCACATTTTTAAAAGTTTGATTTCCCATATTTTGATACAGAAAATTTGGGTAGCACTCATTGATCAATTTGTCAAAAGGTAGAGACTGAAACTGCACATAGTTGGAGACATAAATATCAAGCAGTCCATCCAAATTATAGTCGCCCATGGTAGCTGAAGTACTCCAAGACTCCTCTATTATTCCTGCAGCTTCAGATATGTCAGTGAAGGTATTGTCCCCGTTATTGCGCAGCAGCACGTTAGGCTGATCTTTACTGGTGGTGATAAATAAATCCAAATCACCATCATTATCAGTGTCTCCGGCTACACCACCCACCGTCTCCACATGACTAAGTAATACGCCTGCAGCACGGGTGACGTCTGAATAGCTGCCACCCCAGTTATTTCTCAACAACACATTTTCAGACTCACCTCCTAAAAT
>Ga0209185_1003010_pt1 | contig 10482 bp, 13 predicted proteins | sample SidtaG_2_FD_187425 | JGI IMG/M metagenome (GOLD analysis project Ga0209185, IMG submission 187425) | Marine algal microbial communities from Sidmouth, United Kingdom - Sidmouth_Asex2 metaG (SPAdes) (version 2) | ecosystem: Host-associated > Algae > Red algae > Unclassified | place: Sidmouth... | reverse complement strand
CAGATGGAGGAAAGTTAAAAAAGCTAAGATTGGTTATGCTCAAGCACTAAAACCCCAAGCCCACTATCCTCAAATATTTAGACCCGATAGTAGCGTTATGGCTTCTTTTGGTGCTGTAGTTCTTAGTGCTGTGTTCAGTTCTTATGTGATTTTGTGGTGCTTAGGAAGCCATAGTAGCGGATAGCGGGACCAAGCCGTTACGACGAAGCACTTTACTGTTCTCTCCTAAAAAATTAGAACCTATTGAATGACTATTTTCTCTTTGTAGATATTCGTCTCTGTAAAGATGTGTAAATGATAAATTCCTGCTTTGTAGGTGGCGAGGGATAACTCATAGTTTTGTTGGGAATTCCCGATTTTTTGACTCAAAACTTCTTTGCCATGACTGTCAAATAATTTGATTTTTTTGGCTGCTGTATGCAGCGTGATGTTCAGTTTATCAGTGGTTGGATTGGGAAATATTGTGAGCGTATTTTCTATGGTGGAAAGGCTTGAAATAGTGTCAAGTGTGTCTGTTACTATTGTATCAATTTCAATTACTGGAAAGTCTATAACTTCTTGTAAATCAAGATAATTTAGCATTCCGCCATCGCTGCCAGTCACTTCATCAACGACATAAATGCTCGTTTCATCAACAAAGCTAATGCCTTCTCTTTTAGCGTAAGGAATGTCTATTTTCACAGATTGTCCGCCAAAAAAGTCGCCGCCTTCAAAATCGTAAAATACCCAAATGTATTCGTTGGAGAGTAAGACTAAAACGGTATTACTTGGATTTAAATCGGCACCTGTAATCCATCCGCCTGTATCAAAACTGTCGATTAACGTAGCAGCGTATTCGCCTGGTGTTGTTGGTAAAGTATAATGTCTTGTGAAAGTAGATTCGCCCCAATTTTTGGAGAAAAGATGAAGATTGTTGTTGTGATAAATCAGGGATTCACAATCAAAATTTAGGAAGTCGTCTTCGGGTGGAAAAGCTGTTTGATCGGGATAATAAAAGTGAATTTCAGCAGCGTTTACGTTATTTGACCAAATGGTATAGACACTGGGAACTTTCAAGATTTTTAAGTCCAAACGGTCATGAGAATTGTTGTTGCCAAAATCTCCCAAATATAAATTACCTGAATCATCTAAAGTAATGTCCTCCAAATCTATGATACCACTATTATTGATTTCGATGGTTTTGAGGATATTTCCCTGCTCATTAATCCGAAAAATCTCGTCTGCCCCCCCACTATCATTGTGTACCCAAACCACATTTTGGGCTTGATATTCCACACCTGACGCTTCATTAATGGTGGTGGGCAAAAAACATAAAGTATCCAGATGAACTATTTGTGCAGATGCCTTATGAAAAAAAGAACAAGAGAGTCCTATCAGGATTCCCAAAAAAAATGTTTTATACATAGCTTGACTTACTTTCATCTTAGTTTTGGTAATAATTCAGCCAACTAATATATAACTTTTTAACTATACTGGCAACTCTCCTGTCTCAACAAATTTTTTGATATTACCTTTTATTCTTATGGGTCGCAGTGTTTTTAAATCCATTAACACAAAACGAACTGTCGCTTCTGCCAATAATTTTTGGTCTTCTTTGCAGTAAATATTCTGTTTTAAGCTCACTCGAACCAATCCAACATTCGTTACGGTAGAATCCACTATCAAAATATCATCAAAATAGGCAGGAGACCGATAGTGAATGTCAATATTGATGATAATAAAGCCCCATTGCTGTTCTTTAATGGTTTTTCTGTTGAAATAAGTAGTAATGAAATCCCATCGCCCCAACTCTAAATACTCTAAATAACGAGCATTGTTGACGTGTCCATATACATCAATGTGAAAGCCTGGTACTTTTATTTCTGTAAGTGTTTGACGCATTGTTAGTTTTTGTGGTTTTTGTGCTGTTGTGGTGCTTGGTATATTTTTCCTTCTAATTCCCTAATTCCCTAATCAACTAATTCCCATTCAAAATCTCAATCGTCTCTCTCACTACATCAGGCACAGCCGTTTTTTCTTGTTTGGCATAATCAAAAACGACCAAAACACTCTCACTTGTTGCCACCAATCCCAAAGCATCACTATGAATTTCTTGCTCTATCGTAATACTTGTATTACCCACCTTGCTCACCTTAGAATAAATATGTACAGTATCAGGAAAAACAACGGGTTTTAGATAACGACAATCTATCTTTAATAAAATTGTGCTAATGCCTTCTATCAAATTATCTCGATACAATTTAATAGCATTTAGCACTCCCATTCGTCCCGTCTCCAAATACCGAAAGTACGTTACATTATTGACATGCCCCAACGCATCCATTTCTCCCCACTGTACAGGCAATGTCACCTTCACAGGATAATTTTTATTAGTCTGTTCCATACTTTAAAAAAATATTTACACCCCAAACGTTAGATATATTTTTGACGTAAAAAAATGAATGGTTAGGTTTCACGATACAATAAACGCTCTCGTCACACATCACTCATCACCTGCCACTCTTGCACCGTATCAATAAAACAACGAACGCCATCCAAAGGTGTATCGGGATAAACGCCATGTCCTAAATTAGCGATATGGCGTTGTCCACCAAATTGCTGCAACATGTCCAACGTCGCTTTTTTGATTTCGGCTGTTGGCGCATACAGTTGGCAAGGGTCTAAATTGCCTTGAAGCGTTTTATTGGCTCCCACCAATGCACGAGTTTTAGCAATATCCATATTCCAATCCACACCGACTACCGCACAGTCCAATTGACCGACAGCTTCTCTCGCAAAATACGCTCCTTTGGCAAAAACAGTCATCGGCACTTCCTCAATGGCATCACATATTTTTTGGATATACGGAAACGCAAAAGTACGATATTGCGTCGGTGTCAAAATGCCCGCCCAAGAGTCAAAAACCTGTACCAAATCCGCACCAGCAGCAATTTGTCCCTTCAAATAAACAATCGTACTTTGCGTAATTTTTTCCAACAACGCATGCGACAACTCAGGATTTTGATACAATTTTGCCTTCGCCTTTGAGAACGTTTTCGAGCCACTTCCCTCAATCATATACGCAAAAATCGTCCACGGCGCACCTGCAAAACCAATCAAAGGAATACGACCATTCAATTCTTTTTTGGTTAATTTAATCGCCTCCAACGTATAACCAATATCCTGAGCTTCTGCAATTTTAAGACGCTCCACATCCTCCAACGTTTGTACCGTTTTCGGAAAGAAAGGACCTTTTTTCTCCACCATCTCATAAGACAAGCCCATCGCTTCAGGAATCACCAAAATATCCGAAAAGATAATCGCCGCATCCACACCCAATTCATCCACAGGTTGCAACGTCACCTCACACGCCAACTCAGGCGTCTCCACCAACTCCTTAAAGCCAGACAGTTTATTACGCAAAGCCCGATACTGCGGCAAAATTCGCCCAGCCTGTCGCATCAACCATATAGGCACACGCTCCACCTTTTCGCCCTTAGCGGCTCTCAAAAAAAGATCATTTTTAATCAATGTATTTGTTTCCAAAAGTTATATTTTTTTTAGGAGAGAACGGTCAGTTCCTCCGTCGTTACACATGCGCCCGCTATCCGTTCCTATCGTTTTGCCCTCCTCACACCTGCCACCACAAAAAACGATACCACTACTATCGGGTCTATCTTAAAAGGACAGTCCGTCGATTAGGAAATTAGTTGATTAGGAGTTAGTATAGTAGTCGATTGGGGAATTATAGAGAAAAAAACATGCCCACCAAAAACTACTTAAACCACAAAAACCACAAAAACTACTTAAACCAAAAAGGGTTCATCTCTCAACAAGGGCATGCTCATACAATGCGAGCCACCCCTCGCTCTCGACAACTCCGTAGAAGGCAACAAAATCAACGTATCCTTTAGCACCAATTTATCCAACTCCTTCTTTAAATCCATCTCAGGATTTTCTTTAAAAATTTGTTTTAGTTTGTTTAACAAGCGAGTCGCTTGAATCACCTCAAAACCCTCCTCTTTAAAAATACCCGACGTCACCCGATTTCGGTCATAACCCAAAACGACTCCTTCCTTAATCGCCAGTAAATTACACGCATCCGTCCACTGTTCTCGTACACCATTCGGATACTGTTGCCCACCACAGTAAATGAACTGCATTTCATTCTGGCAACCAAAATCTTCTCTACTAATATGTTCAAAAAGGTCTTCAATATACTCAAATTGAACTTCTTTATACTTTTCGTCTACTTTTTCATTCAAAAATTGGACAATACGAATGTCATTTCCCTCTATCTTTTTTCGTTCTTCCGTACTCAATAAACTTGGTACTAAACTATCTTTATCTTCATCTTTTCGCTTCTTTGAAAAAGGTCCAAAAATCACCCAAGAATTTCGCTTAATTTGTGTAAATGCTGTATCAATGTGCATCGTCTCCCGTTGGTTTGGAATCACAATAGCCGTTACCTTCTTAACAATTTTTTTTTCAAATAGTTGATTAACCAACTTATTCACGGCATTCGGTGTCGTTCTTTCACTACAACCAATAAGCAAATGATCCTTGTGTACCATCATTACATCACCTCCTTCTACTGTAACAATATGTTGCGCCATTTCCACCTCATCGTATAAGAAAAAACGATTATCATCATTCAACTCAATGATTTTATCCCAATTTTCACGAAATAAATCGTAGTAAGCGATGTATTTGATTAAGAGCGATTCTCTTTGGCGCACCGTTTTGTTGAGTTTACTCAAAAGTAAATGATCATTGACAACAATACCTATATCTCTTGTAAAAATAAAATTCGGAATGGGTGGAAAAAGTTGTCTTTCTTTTGTTTCCTTTCCTTCCTTCTCACCTTCTGCATTTAAACGAAAAAGCACAATACCTGTGATCAATACTTTTGCAAGTTTTCCAGGTTTTATGGGTTCATGATGTACAAGCCATTCTTTATCTAAATTCAAAAGACGCTGAACGGTCACAAAATCAATGCGCTCTAACCCACAAACAGTCGAAACAATTTGTTCTCTTACGGTTTTTTGTTGAAGCACTTTTTCTAAAAGTTTCTCTACCTCAACCACTTTATCAGAATCCAAAAATTCATCATGAGAAGGTTTCACAAAACTTGGACGTTCTTTATCAATAAATGCTATATCAAGGGTTTTTGCTTCTTCTTTCGCATCTTCTTCCAATTCCTTCTCAAACCACTTTTTTAAAACAGGCGGATCTAAAAAAGCCAAGAGTGTTTTTTTGTAGATATCGTATTCAGCTTGCATGCTTTTTAAATCGACAATATCTTCATACAGCCAATCTTGCGCTTTAGCAGGAATTACTTTACCAATTCCACCATCGGGACTATGAACCAGTAAACGCTTTAACGTACCTATTTCTGAATTAACGTGGATTTTCGACATAAATAAAGGGAGTTTTAAACTAAGTATTCAGTTTCTTTTATAATTTTAATACGGGGAATAATGTCATTTAATGCGTCTGCTGCCGTCTCAGCCATTAAGTTGCATTTATTGTCTAACATGGGATTGACTTCTAAACAAAAGACTTTTGAGGATTCCAACAGTTGACTAATTATTTGGGTACATTCTTCGGGTTTTAGTCCATTGGGTACAGGCGTTCCCGTTCCTTTAGAGACAACATCACAATCCATCGAATCGACATCATAAGAAATATAAATAAGATCGCAATCCTCTAAACGCTCCAATGCTTCTTTAGTACAAACAACCGCACCTTTTTCTCTAATTTCTTCTACTGAAAAACTTCTTATTTGGTATTTTTCTCGCAAAAAATCTTCAGGAGCTTCGGTATCTCTTACCGCAAAAAATACGATGTTATCGGGCTGAATTTTAGGCTGGATATTGCCTATATTTTTGAGTAAATTCCATTGTTCAAGGGTGGATTCATCGGGTATGCGTTGCTGACATGCTACATTATCTTCTCCCAAACTAACGGCTAAGGGCATACCGTGTAAATTACCCGAAGGTGTTGTATAAGGAGAGTGCAAATCTGCATGGGCATCAATCCAAACGATCCCCAATTTTTTTTCGGGAAAGGCTTTTTTAATTCCTGCAATTGTACCACCTGACGAAGCATGGTCTCCTGCAATCACCAAAGGAAAGTTATCATTTTGGAGAATATTTGAGACCGTATTGGCTACTTTTTCGTAGATTTTCACAACACTTTTGATATTTTTTGCCCACTTTGTTGTGTTTTCTTTAAAGAGTTCAGCATTTTCGTCTTCTATGACTTCTATGCTGTGTTTTTGAGGGAAGTCATACTGTTTATTTAAGGCTGCTAAGAGAATAGCGTCCACCCCTAAACTTGCTCCCCTTGTTCCTGCGGCTATTTCGGAAGTATTTTTTACGATAGTAATTTCTGACATAAAGTTGGCATCTATAGTGAACACAGTACAAAGTCCGTTTCTTTCACCAATCATTAGAAAACTCTACTTTAAAAGCACAATGTTCATCTAAATTTAATTGAGCATAATTGAGTTTTTCTAAAGTGTTGAGTAGTAACTTAGAAAGAGAACCTGCATCCTCTAAATACGGATAAAGTTGTACCATTAATCTTTTATTTTCCTCACTCAGATTTACAGTATCCATCTCCGTAACATCATATTGCTCTTCATACCAATCACTTTTATCAGTACTTGTCGAAATGTAAAGGTAAAAATCTAAATTATCATGTTCTGTATCTGGTAAAAATTGAAGATAGATGGAATAAATAGTTTTTTCTGTAAGATTATTTGCAAGTTCTTTAATCCATTTTTGTAGGAAATATTGTAATGCAATCAATTTATCAGACATGGTTTTTATGTAATTTTATCAATTATTGTTTTTTGATGCTGATTCCATCTGAATTTTCCTGTTGTGCCGACAAAACTAAGAAGGATTCTTGAAAAAGAAATCACTAACACGCCTTTAGTCCCTTTCCTTACACAAATTTATTTATTTAGGAGCGAAAGGTCAGGAGCTTCGTCGTGACGCTCAGTCCTGCTATCCGTTAATGGAGGGCATCTCCAAGATGCCTTTCATTTTTCGCAATATATTCTGCGAAAAGCCAATCAATCGCCAACGCAATCCTCCAACCACTACTATCAGGGCTATTTTGGATGGCTTTTACCTTTGTGTTTCTGTTTTTCAGTTCTGTTTTTTCAAACCATATAAGGTCATATAAGTTTTTTGGTTCTGTCCTTTCAAACTAGACCCGATAGTAGCGTTATAGCCTTCTTTGGTTTTTGTGGTTTAAGTGGTTTTTGTAGTTTTTGTGGTTACTTTATCTTTATAAATAGGTTAATTCTTGGCTATAGTAGCGGATAGCGGGAGCATGCGTGACGACGAAGTACGCCACCGTTCTCTCCAAAAAAAGAAAACTTGTAATACAATGAAAATCACTCGTAAGACACTCAGAAATCACTTGTCACTCGCACTCGTCACTTATTCACTTGCTTACTGAAAAAGGCTATCGACAAATTCCTTTTTGTTAAAAACTTGTAGGTGTTGTAGTTTCTCGCCTACCCCAATAAATTTGATTGGAATTTTGAATTGATCGGAGATGGCAACGACGACACCACCTTTGGCAGTTCCGTCTAATTTGGTGACGGTCAAAGAAGTAACATCAGTTGCAGCCATAAATTGCTTGGCTTGTTCGAGTGCATTTTGACCTGTAGAGCCATCTAAAACCAACATAACTTCGTGCGGTGCATCGGGAATTACTTTCTGTAAAACCCTTCTAATTTTAGAAAGCTCTGCCATTAAGTTTTTCTTATTGTGCAAACGCCCTGCTGTATCAATGATGGCGACATCAAAATTTTCTTTGACCGCTCGTTCCACAGTAGCAAACGCAACAGAAGCAGGGTCAGCCCCCATTTCCGTTTTTACAATCGGAATATCGACCCGTTCTGCCCACACGACCAATTGCTCAATAGCAGCAGCTCTAAATGTATCGGCAGCCCCCAAGATTACGTTTTTTCCTCTCCATTTCAAACGATTAGATAGCTTACCAATCGTCGTTGTTTTGCCGACGCCATTGACACCAACCACCAACAAGACGTAAGGTTTGCCAAGATCAGGAATATCAAACCAATCGGCATCAGGCACATTGTTTTCGTCCAATAGTTTGACCATTTCATCCTTGACGACAGTATAAACCTCCGCAGAATTTAGGTATTTGTCCCTTGCAATACGAGCTTCGAGTCGGTCAATGATTTTAACGGTTGTATCAAGACTAACATCACTGGACATTAAGGCTTCTTCTATATCATCAAGAATGGCAATATCGACTTGTGTTTTTCCCGCAACAGCTTTAGACAACTTAGAAAAGATATTTTGACTTGATTTTTCCAGTCCTTTATTCAAATCCTCCTTAATTTCCTTTGCTTCCTCCTCGTCATTGCCTGTAAATGTTTTCTTAAATTTATCAAAAAATCCCATATTCTTGGTTTAGATAATATAAAAAAAGCCCCTTTATAACAATGTTAAGGAGCTTAAATTTCTTTCTTATATGTAACACTATGCATGTATATAGCGACTTAGTCTTACTTATTTTGAGCTAAGAATTCTTTGACTTTGTCTTTGTGGATCATTTTCTCTTTATAGACATATGCTCCAGTTTCAGGATTTTTTTCAGAAACGACTACCTTGATGTAGTCTTTACCTCCACCCCTTTGTCCGACTTTCGAGTTCTTACTGACTTTCTTACCCATGATTTAATTATTTTATTTCTTTGTGAACAGTATGTTTTCTCAAGATTGGGTTGTATTTTTTCAACTCCACTCTTCCAGGTGTATTTCTACGGCTTTTGGTAGTGATATAGCGAGAAGTACCAGGTTGTCCTGATGCTTTATGCTCTGTACACTCCAAAATCACCTGTATTCTATTACCTTTTGATTTTTTTGCCATGATGCTTTATTTTTACTATTTATACGCAGGCACCTTAACGCCTTTTCCCTCACACTCTTTAAGGTATTGATAAATTCCTTTTTTGTCGATTGTTCTAATTGCAGAAGAAGAGATTTTGAGTTTTACCCATTTCCCTGTTTCTGGAATAAAAAATCGTTTTGTATGTAGATTTGGCGCAAACCAACGTTTTGTTTTTCTTTTTGACTTAGAAACGTTAAACCCTGTTATGGGTTTTTTTCCAGTCAATTGACATATCCTTGACATGATGCTATTTTATTATATTTTCAAATTAGGGTGCAAATATCGCAAAAATATTAGTTAGTTCCTAATGAATCAATCTTTTCTTTTAAACTATGCTCAACTAAGCTACAGACGGCAAACGTCTTTTGACAAACTCAAAAGAACCGAAGAGTAATCCACTGTAAAAGAGGTCGCCTATAAAAGTGCCTCTATAGAATGGAATTCCTGCAATATACGCTTCTACAAGCGTTCCTACGGTCTTTACAGGATAAGTTTGATAGTCCGTAGCCCATGCTACAAAATTGGTAATAAAGAAGAATACCAACGATCCAGCAACGGCACCACCCAATACATTAAGGGGTGAAATACGGTCTTTTAAAGTCAATCCAATACCCACAATCAACAGCAAACAAGCATAAATAGCCCAAGTTCCTGCAAAGAAGGCTGGATAATCAGCATTGCCCATCCAATATTGGCTTTGCAAAATCATATCGCCTCCAAACAAACAAAGGACAGGCAAAATAAATGCCCAAATTTTGTTTTTAAAGTATGCTCCACTAAATAAAGCGATGGCGGCTACAGGCGTAAAATTCCAAATGTGGGGGACGAATCGTGCAAAGGCGGCTATAACAAGTAAGCCTATTGCAATCCAAAAGTATTTTTTATCTTTCATTTCTATTATTTTATTTGTGACTGGTGACGAGTGACGAGTGTTACTTACTCGTCTTCATATTCGACTTATATCACAAAGATATTTGAAAATCAACTACTGACCAAATCAAAAAATAACTCTAATTGATTTTTTATAACTTTGTCCGATTCTGGGTACAGATGTGGGTACTCTTTTTGCATCAGTTGGTACATCAAAAGTAAGGGTAATTCTTCAAATGTTCCAAAATCGTGTAAATATTCCATAAATTGCCCTCCTTCTTTGTCGTATTCTTGAAATAAAGAGTCTTTTTTGCCGTCGAATTCTAAGGGTTTTACGCATTGTTGACCAGCACGTTTTTTGTTTGTGGTACAGTGCAACCTCTTTGCATGAGGATTAGACGTTGTAGTGCGACCTCTCTACATAAAATCGGCACAAAAATACCGAAATCCCCCGTTCCAACCATCCAATATAGACTCGATAGTAGTGGAAACCGATAGGTTTGGAACGGATAGCGAGACCCTGCGTCACGACGGAGCAATCCACCGTTCTCTCCTGAAAAATGCATTTTGAAGCAAAAAATAGGTCGTTTTCTCTTAAAGTTTGTTAATCAGGCATAAAAGTATCTTGGCGAATACAAAAGGCTATAAAGATTTAGTTTATTTTTGTGGCTGTTTTAAGGTGAGGGACGGG
>Ga0209185_1003000_pt1 | contig 10517 bp, 10 predicted proteins | sample SidtaG_2_FD_187425 | JGI IMG/M metagenome (GOLD analysis project Ga0209185, IMG submission 187425) | Marine algal microbial communities from Sidmouth, United Kingdom - Sidmouth_Asex2 metaG (SPAdes) (version 2) | ecosystem: Host-associated > Algae > Red algae > Unclassified | place: Sidmouth... | reverse complement strand
AACTGTCCGGTAGCTGAAACACTGCCGGTTGAGGTGGAAGAAAAAGTGAAGTCTTTGAACATGGTTAAGGACGCCGAGGTAGAAATCACTTTTGATCCCCCTTGGACCCAAGACCTTATGAGTGAAGAAGCGAAACTTGAACTCGGTCTTCTATAAATAAAATTTGTAATTCGCTTGCGTTCACTGAGCTTCGTTACTGAGCGTGGCCGAAGTGAAGGCGGGAATCTGTAAATCGTATCGAAAGTTAAATGGCACAGAACCTAGAACCCATATTAAATAGAGTTGCCCAAAGTAAACTCGTAACTTTTGATCTTGAGGATTATTATCCGGAAGGTAAACGTGTTCTTTTTGACGTTTCCGAGTGGCTCTATGAAGGCTTTATCCTAAGAGAGAAAGATTTTAGGGCGCGTGCAGTCGAACATGACTGGTCCCAGTATCAAGACGCTTTTGTCGCATTGTACTGCGCTACCGAGGCCATTGTGCCAGGGTGGGCCTATATGCTTTTGGCAACCAAACTTCGACCCTACGCCAAAAGAACGGTACAAGGCACTTTAGAGCAGTTGGAAACGGCATTATACCAAAAGGTATTGGAGGGTCTTGATGTTTCTATTTTTAAAGATAAATACGTCATCGTAAAAGGTTGTAGTAATAAGCCTGTTCCGCAGAATGCCTATTTGTTGATAACCGAACTTTTACAGCCTGTGGTAAAGTCGCTCATGTACGGCGAGGCCTGCTCTTCGGTACCCCTTTTTAAAAGAAAGTAATTTTTTTACTAAAATTAGTGACAATTACTACTTTTGCGTGTCTTAAATAAAAAACACTAAATCCATGAAAAAAGTACTATTAACTCTTACGGCAATGCTAGCCTTTTCTACAGGTTTTGGGCAAACACTTGAAGAATTAAAGACCGAACAGGCGGCAAAAAAAGATTCTATAAGCGCCATTCAAGGTAGGGTCGATGCGTTACAAGGCCAAATCGATGCTTTCCCCGGATGGAAAAAAGGTGCATTTGGTACCATCGGCGCCAACATCTCCAATTTCAACAACTGGTATTCACAAGGTATACCCAACAATTCTTCGGGAAATATCGGGGTGACTATCAATGGCTTTGCCAATCTTGATAGAGAAAAGTTTTTCTGGCGAAACTCAGGTAACATAAACTTACAGTGGGTGAAGTTGGATAATAAAGACATCGATACAGACGATGATTCCTTTAATGGAACTACAGATGTCTTCAATATCGTGTCGCTTTACGGATATAAGCTGAGCCCCAAATTTGCAATTTCAGCATTGGGCGAGTACCGTACTTCCATAATCAATAATTTTAATGATCCAGGTTATTTGGATATTGGAGTTGGTGCTACATGGACACCCATAACAGATATGGTTATTGTAATACACCCGCTGAACTACAACTTTGTATTTGCCGAGAACGATGCTGCCTATGAGTCATCTGCGGGTGCCAAAATTGTGGTCGACTACACAAAAAAAATTGGTGCAATAAACTTTAAGACCAATTTTTCAACGTTCCAGAGTTATAAAAGCGGCGACCTCTCCAACTGGACGTGGATCAACTCTTTCGGCTATACCTTATGGAAGGGTATCGGTTTAGGTTTTGAGTTCGGTCTACGTAACAACAAACAAGAAGCGTTGGGCAATGCTTTGGCATTAGATCCTATTCCGACCCCGACACCGACTTTTGAAAATATTGACAACGATTTACAGAGTTATTATCTTCTAGGGCTGAATTACGCGTTCTAAAAAAGCATTTATATAGATCTAATAACGGAAAACGCCCCGACAGCTGTCGGGGCGTTTTTTTGTTAAGTAGGATTCGTTAAGTTTGGTCGTACAGTCAATAAAATCAAACTTTAGGTTAAGTGTTTGATTTGGAACGTAACACTAAATCTCAAATACAAAACGAATTTAGTAGGACAGTGTAGCACGGTTAAATTTTTGTTGTGAACTTACCCAATATTGTTGTGAACTACGTTAAAATGGATTTTTCGTTGAAATTATAAGATTTAAGCGTATGCATAGGATGTAATGCGGAGCTTTATCTAAAGGCGTAAAAAAACCCTCCATTTAGAGGGTAATTTTATCGAAGTAGGTTTGTTCAATGCTTCGACTGCGCTCGGCACAGTTTTAGGTTTGGGCTCGATAGCTATCGAGATAAGTTTTTGTAGGTCAAGTACCAATTTGGGGTCAGTACTTTCGGTTAAGTTCAAAGAGCGATTTGGGGTCAACACTATCACTTAATTACACTGTAAATCTACGCCAGTTTTCAGAACGCGCTAAACTTTTGTTGTGAAGTTGTGCTAGGATGTTGTGAAAAATACGAAGGGCTTTGTTTCTTCGATGAACGGCAAATTCTTGAACTGTAACGGCCCATCAATATTGATCTAAGTGCTCAGGATACAAAAAGTTATTATAAGGAAAGCGGGTAACATGAATATCGCGTACTTCATCATAGACTCTTTTTCGAAATTCGTCAAGATTCTCTTTGTTAAGGGCAGAAATAAAAAGGGCCTTATCACCGACCCGCTGCATCCAAGTGTTTTTCCATTCGTCGATACTGAAGTGTCTCTCGGTTCTTTCCGTTACGAGATCATCTGCATCTATGGTTTCATGTTTGTACAGATCGATTTTATTAAAGACCATTATGGTATTCTTATCGGCACTGTCGATTTCATCTAAAATCGTACTGACCGATGCGATGTGTTCTTCAAACTGCGGGTGAGATATATCAACAACATGTAAAAGTAGGTCTGCTTCCCGAACCTCGTCTAAGGTGCTTTTGAAGCTCTCCACCAATTGTGTGGGCAGTTTACGTATAAAACCCACCGTGTCGCTCAGAAGAAAAGGTAAATTACCGATGACTACTTTGCGCACCGTCGTATCTAAAGTAGCAAATAGCTTATTTTCCGCAAAAACATCGCTTTTACTTATGACGTTCATTAAGGTAGATTTCCCCACGTTGGTATAACCTACCAAAGCTACCCGAACAAGAGCGCCACGGTTACCACGCTGGGTCTCCATTTGACGGTCGATTTTTTGGAGCTTCTTCTTTAGCAAAGAAATACGATCGCGAACGATACGTCTGTCCGTTTCGATTTCGGTTTCCCCTGGGCCACGCATTCCGATACCCCCACGTTGCCGTTCCAAGTGCGTCCAAAGACCGGTCAATCTGGGCAGCAGATACTCGTATTGGGCCAATTCCACTTGGGTCCTTGCGTAGCTGGTCTTGGCCCGTTGGGCAAAAATATCGAGTATAAGACTAGTACGGTCCACAATTTTACATCGCAGCTGCTTTTCGATGTTACGTTGCTGTGCGGGCGTAAGTTCATCGTCAAAAATTACGGAGCCCACTTCGTGTTCCTTTACAAAAACCTCGACTTCTTGCATCTTACCGCTTCCGATCAAGGTCTTGGGGTTCGGCACATCTACACGTTGAACAAAGCGCTTTATGACATCGCCGCCAGCAGTGTAGGTCAAGAACTCGAGTTCATCGAGGTATTCGGTCACTTTTTCTTCGTTCTGCTCACGGTTGATAACCCCGATTAAAACGGCCTTTTCATGCTCAATGGTCTTTTTTTCTAACATATCTTCCTAAAGTGCAAATTTAAGCAATGAACTCGTTTAGACTTTTTGTTTTACCTACGAATATCCCATTTTACACCCATATTTTACGATTTTTGAAAGCCTCCGATAGCTATCGGGGCTGTTATGCCATTAAAAAATAGCTTCATCTGGTTACAAAAGCGATTCCGATAGCTATCGGAACGGTTCCAAACAAAAAGTCTAAATGAGTTCAATACCGACCGACCTATTTTCGTAAATTTAATAACCCAATCCTACATACTCATGATATTTTCATTCTTAAAAAAGAAAAGAAAGGGAAGACACCTCAATACTATAGCGTTCTACAATCTAGAAAACCTTTTCGATACCGTAGACGATCCGGATACTTTGGATGACGATTTTACGCCTCAGGGAAGTAAAAAATGGTCGAATAAACGCTACAAAAAAAAACTGTACAAACTGGCCAAAACGATATCAGAAGTTGGAAATCACGAAACCAAAAGTCCGCCAGTGCTGGTCGGTATAGCTGAGGTGGAGAATAAGACGGTTATCGAAGACCTTATTAATTCCGAACCTTTACGAAATATCGACTACGGCTACGTTCATTACGATTCACCCGATGAACGGGGAATCGATTGTGGGCTTATCTATCATAAAAGTTTTTTTGAGGTGCTTTATTCAGAACCGATTACCTTGATGGTTTTTGAAGAGGATGGCCGAAGAGATACTACCCGTGACATTCTTTATGTCAGAGGAAAATTGAACGCCGAAGAAGTGCATCTTTTTGTGAACCATTGGCCATCAAGACGGGATGGCGATGCAGAAACTAGCTATAAGCGAATAAAAGCGGCGCGAACCCTTTTGGATTTTATGGCTAAAATTGAGACCGAGATTGAAGACCCCAATTATATCGTAATGGGCGACTTTAACGACGGCCCATATTCAAAGAGTGTAAAGACCTTGGTAAAATCAGAGCATTTGTATAATCCAATGGAAAAACTGCTGACCGCCGAACGGGGCAGTGCCAATTACAAAAGGGCCTGGATGTTATTTGACCAGATTATGATTTCGCACAACCTTTTGAATTTTGAAAAAGGCACCCATAGCTTTGCCCATGCGAATATTTTTGACGAGCGTTTCTTGACCGAGTTCAAGGGCCGTTACGAAGGTACCCCCTATAGAACCTATGCAGGGCGTAAATATATCGGGGGATATAGCGACCATTTCCCGGTATACATTCAGCTGAAGTACAATGGGTAAATGTCAGAAACGGTCTTTTAGTTTACGGAAATCAATTCGACCTCAAAAATAAGTACTGAACCTCCGGGTATGCCGCGATTGTCAAAGCTACCGTAGCCCAAGTGAGAGGGTACCAATAGCAATCCGCTACCGCCTTCCTTGAAATAGGTAATGCCTTCCGTCCATCCTTCTATGACCTGTTGAAGATTGAACGAAATGCCGCTAGGTTCGCTTTCATCGAAAACGGCCCCATCGAGATAGTAACCTTTATAGGCGACCGTTACATCTGATGTTGCGGTGGGCGCTGCGCCAGTGCCTGGTTCGTCGATAACGTAGAATAGTCCCGAATCACTTTTTTGGGCACTTAAGGCATTTTCTTGAATATAAGCTTGTATATCTTCCTCATTCTGTGTGCGAAAATCGACGGGCTCTGGGTTTTCAGACTTGTTATCGTCCCCACAGGAAACTAGGGAGAGAAATAATACAAACATCAAAAGTATTCTCATAGCATTTTTTTGAATGGCAAATATAGAAAAAGAACCATATACGGCTGCGCGGTTCTAGATAATTTGCCTTGCGTTTCTACACATTTTTGATATCGTGCCCGGCAATAAGTTCTTCGCCCCGCAACCGCAAAAATACCTGTGCAGTGGTGACAACGTCCAATTCACAATAGGTAATAATACGGTCAAGGTCATTGTCATCGTAATAGACTTGGCGAACCATACTCCCATCGATGTCCTGTTTTGGCGAAGGAATGCCTAAAATATTGGCCATTAGCTTTAAGGAGGTGAAATGTTTGTAGTCTCCGAACTTCCAAAGCTCCATGGTATCCAGATGGGGTATTTCCCATGGCTTTTTTCCAAAGAGATTGAGTTTGTAAGGCAGTTCGATACCATGAATGAGCATGCGCCGGGCGATATAAGGAAAGTCGAATTCTTTGGCATTATGCCCGCACAACAGATGTTTGGGAGAGCTGAAATGGCCGTTAAGCAGATTTTTAAATTCCTTTAAAAGCTTTGGTTCAGGGCCATGAAAGGTGGTGATACGAAAGGTTCTGACATCGCCTTTTAAATGAAAATATCCAACGGAAATACAGATGATTTTTCCAAATTCCGCCCAAATACCGGCACGGTCATAAAACTCTTCCGGTGTATACTCATCTTTGCGCTGGTACTGCGATTTCTGTTCCCAAAGCAGCTTTTTTTCGTCATCGAGCGCTTCAAAATGCTCTTTTTCGGGTACAGTTTCAATATCGAGGAACAAAATGTGCTCTAGATTGATTTTATTTAGCATACTATTTATTTTATGAACGGCTAAGCCCTAACCATATTGTTCTCTTCGTCGAGATGACACATTAAACATGTTTTAATCGAAAGTTTTCATTTATAAGTCGATGCAGGTCGTCGAAATCATGCGATTTTCATCAATATAATTGGCCGTTTAGCCGTTATAATGCCCTAAAGCAAGTGCTATGAACAAACCTTTGACGATAACAATGTTCCATTCTATTTTTAAGCTGAGCCTAATTTTATTACTTTTTTCAAGCATTGCATGTAGTAAAGATACCACAAAGGAAGAAGTTGAAATCGAAGCCAATGCTAGTGGAGACCAGAATGATAACAACAATGCTGAAAATGATGAGGAAAGTAACTCGGGAGATGGCAATGGCAACAATGGGGAGCAAGAGTCGCCTTGCTCAGGTACTACAAGTTCTATATTCTCCGAAGAAAACGGACTCCTCACGGTAGAGTTTGAGGATGCGGAATTTAGCGGGGACTGGAAACTAAGGTCAGACGGAGATAGTTATTCCGGTGAAGGATATATGGTTTGGGAAGGGTCTCAATCTCTCGGAAACCCAGGAAACGGAATTGTTACTTTTGAATTAAAGATTCAAAATCCGGGCACGTATCAATTTCTTTGGAAATCTGCAGTGAAGACCGGAAATAATGGAACCGAACATAACGATAGTTGGTTGCGTTTTGCCGACGCCCAAGACTTTTATGCCAAAAATGGCGAGAGTATTGTTTATCCTGAGGGTACGGGAAAAACACCGAACCCCGAAGGAGCCACGAAAGACGGTTGGTTTAAAATCTACCGTAGTGGTAATGATCTAGATTTTAAATGGCAGGCCCGAACTTTCGACAACAACGCACATGATATTTTTGTGGTATTCGAAAACGCAGGCACGTACACGATGGAAGTTTCCGCACGGTCTTCAGGTCATGGCATTGATAAATTTGTTCTTTTTAAAGAGATGTCGCAACAGGATGCTACTGCTGATTCGAATGAACTGAGTGAAAGTACGTGTGACTAAGCATATCTTTTAGATAACAGTATCTAATACCCAAACCGACCGTTGCGTCGGTTTCTTTTTGAGTAATCGGGCAAGAATTCTTTCAAACATATAGGAAATACATGGTTTTATCGATGAAATACGCATGTGTCCACATTGAAAAATGTAGTTCTCTTTGAGCAGACCGAGCGGTTTGCTAACATCAAAATAAGGATTGTTGTTTTACGGGACTTTCATGTTCCAAAAGCCACTTTTTACGGTGAAGGCCACCGGCATAACCGGTCAGGGAGCCATCGCTACCAATGACCCGATGGCAGGGCACCACGATCCACAAAGGATTCTTGCCATTTGCGGCGGCCACAGCGCGAATGGCCTTAACATCGCCCAAGGTCTTTGACAGTTCGAGATAAGAAACGGTCTTTCCGTAGGGAATTTCCAAAAGTGCCTGCCAAACCCTTTTTTGAAAGTCTGTTCCTTGCGGATTCAGCTCCAGCGTAAAGTTTTGGCGTTTCCCTTCAAAATATTCCTGTAGCTGATAGGCGGCATCTTCTAAGTTTTCTGGAATGAGGTCGCTCGTTTTTTCGTCACTATCCAATACGGAAATGGCGGAGACCCCGTCTACATCGCCTTCCAATTTGGCAATACCTAAGGGTGTGGGTATATACGCCGACTCCATCAGTTTTCCTTTGATGGATTCTCGAGAACTCCGGAGCGCTGCGCACGGGTCTCCCAGTTTTTACGGGCAAGTTCCTGCAAATCGGCAACACTATCACTTTCGTCCATGATTTCTAGCCCCAATAGCGTTTCGATAACATCTTCCATAGTAACCAGGCCACTTACCGAACCGTATTCGTCGACTACTAAAGCGATATGTTCGCGTTTTTTAATTAGAATATCGAACAGCTTGGGGATGGGCGTATTCCTTTTTGTAATCAAGATTTCACGTTTGATTTCGGATAAGGGCGTATCGCCATTTTCGTTCACCATTTCCTCCAAAATATTGTCCTTGAGAACAAATCCGTCAATATGATCTATTTTCTCACTAAATATCGGAATTCGAGAAAACCTCATTTTTGGATTCTCTAGGAAAAACTCGCTTATGGTCTTTTTGCCCGAGGCTATTTTCATAACCGCCCTTGGGGTCATGACATCCTTGACCAAGACTTCGTCGAATCGCAGTAGATTTTTGATGATTGTAGACTCCGATTTTTCAAAAACGCCTTCCTCATGGGCGATATCGGTCATGGCCGTGAAATCTTCCCTACTTAAAACGCTACCATGATGCCCTTTTCCGCCGACAAGTTTAGTAAAGAGCTGAAGAATCCATAAAAGTCCGGTATATTTTAACGCCAAGACCATGATTCGAAGCGTCTTGGCCGTAAAATTGGCCAAGCCTCTCCAATAGGTAGCTCCAATAGTCTTAGGAATGATTTCCGAAGCGACCAGAATAAGTATGGTCATAATCGTAGATACGACACCGACCATAAGGTCTTCCGTAAATTCGATACCGAGAATAGAGCGCTGGGTGGTGCCATATAGTTGTACATAGGCAACCTTGGCCTGAACACCAACAAGAATCGCCCCGACGGTATGGGCTATTGTATTTAGGGTAAGAATAGCGATCAAAGGCTGGTCGACATCGTTCTTTAGTTTTTCTAAAGTGGCCGCATACGATTTACCTTCTTTTTTCTTTACGTTGACAAAGGTGGGCGTAATACTTAATAGCACGGCTTCTAATACCGAGCAGAGAAACGAAAAAAAGATGGAAATCAGTGCGTAAAAAATCAGTAGTCCCATAGGTTGATTTAAAAAACGAAGATACCAATAAATACACAACCTTCTGGACCTATTCCATAGGCAAAGTAGCTTGATAGAAGACCTGTTGTACTGCCGAACGTATGTTCAGTGAGTATAGATTACGATTGTCGCGGGTCGGATGAACCCGATTGGAAAGAAAAATATATACCAATTGGTTTTTAGGGTCGGCCCAAACGAATGTTCCCGTAAATCCGCTATGCCCGAAACTTTCGGCACTTACTTCGGGAGCGGGATAGGCATCTGCCAAAGGTAATTCGGAGTTGTTCAACAGCGGTTTATCGAAACCTAGTCCTCTTCGGTTTTCATTTTTAGGAAATTGAACTTTGGTGAACTCCTTTATAGTAGCTTCCGAGAGATAGCGTTTGCCATCGTAAATGCCGTACTGCATGTACATCTGCATCAGTTTTGCCAAATCGGTCGCGGTAGCGAATAGTCCGGCATTACCGGAAACGCCTCCTAAAAGGGATGCATTTTCGTCGTGTACCCAACCTCGGGTCAAGGTATGGCGGAAAAGGGTGTCTTGTTCGGTAGGTACAATTTTGTTCGGAAAATCTTTGGTCTTTGGGTTAAAACCCATAGTAGGAGCGCCCAAGGGTAAATAAAAATTCTTTTTTAAATAATAATTGTACGACTTGCCGGTCAGTTGTTCGACAAGTTCAGGGTAAATTAGAAAAGTGAGTCCGGAATACTTGTATTTCTTTTCTTCAGAAACTTCGGAGCGGTCGATGATTCGGTACATCTTCCGCTTAAATCGATTTTTTACATACAGACCGTCATAAGCCTGATTGGAAAACCTAGGGTTCGAATTGGTCTTTATAAAGCGCTTTTTGATTTTACCATTTTTCTTGATGACTTCATTTAAAAAAATGATATAGGGAACAAGACCGGCCTGATGCGCCAAGATTTCCCGAAGGGTCAAATCTTTCTTTTCTTCTTCGTTTTTCCACCGGGTCCAATAGGTGCTAAAAGGTTCGTCGAGGTCGAGCTTACCTTCATCGACAAGTTTCATCAATGCAGGAAGTGCCGCCGTAATCTTGGTGACCGAGGCGAGGTCGTAAATATCGTTTAAGGCTACAGGTTGAATACTATCGTAGGTATGAAAGCCATAAGCTTTATGGAAAATGATTTTACCGCTCTTGGCCACGAGTACCTGTGCTCCGGGAAAAGCTTCTTTTTTTATACCGCTCGTTATTATGGAATCTACTTTGTTGTTGATGTAGGTTGGATCTAGCCCTACATCGTAGGGGTCGGTATAAATTAAAGCGGTAGTGGATTCTAGGTCTAATTGAACCGAAGAATTTTCTTGGCTTCGTAAAAACGAAACAAATAAACTAAGAAGTATGAAATAAAGCTTTCTCAAATTTTTTTTTCATAGTGTCACCCTGAGCGCAGTCGAAAGGCTTACGTGTTCCAAAACCCTTCGACTGCGCTCAGGGTGACAGCGTAACAAAATTAACCCATTAGTTTAACCGCATCCTTCGCAAAGTAACTGGCAATAATATTCGCTCCTGCTCTTTTAATACTAATCAATTGCTCCATCATTACGGAATCGTGGTCGAGCCATCCTTTTTCCGCAGCCGCC
>Ga0209185_1002997_pt1 | contig 10521 bp, 8 predicted proteins | sample SidtaG_2_FD_187425 | JGI IMG/M metagenome (GOLD analysis project Ga0209185, IMG submission 187425) | Marine algal microbial communities from Sidmouth, United Kingdom - Sidmouth_Asex2 metaG (SPAdes) (version 2) | ecosystem: Host-associated > Algae > Red algae > Unclassified | place: Sidmouth... | reverse complement strand
AGAGGTCAACAATTTGCACGGAATCATGCGGGCCGCCGAGGCTGGCATAGGGCTCGTCGGCATTCCAGATTACATGGTCGCGATGTCCCGCCGCCTCGTTAGGGTTCTGCCAACGGTTAAAGGCGAGGCATTTGATGTGTATTTTGTTTATCCATCCGAGTTACGCGGGTCTGTTAAAGCGAAGGTTTTCAGGGAATTTCTTGTCAGAGTTACGAAAAACTGGACAGTTTGAATCGCAAAAACGCCTCACCCATGCATTTTTGCATATCTTATTTGCAGCATTGCCTATTTTATTTACAGAATAAATCCCTATCTAGAGTTTAACACACACGATGAACTTCGTTTTATGTGTTTACCGCATTCAAGTTCCTCCCCGAATCAGAATTGCGAAGACTTCAACCGGGCCGGATTAATCCGAGCCCGGTTTTTTTTTGAAAAAAACTTCAAAATCTTGGAAATATTTTAACGCCATACTCGCATATTTTAGGTCTGTGTAATCTTTCGGGGCCGAACTATGCAAAATGGGATGTTGAAACAAACGCAAGCCAGACAATTTGGCGATAAAAAAAGACATGCGAACAATTACATTGAGGGGGATGAGGCAGAGTTATTCAAAATACTCGATTTCTCTCTGGATGTTGCTGTTAGTATTTTAGACGAAAACCTCAATTACAAATTTTTGAGCCAATCGACTTACGAAGAACTCGGGCTTACATCCAATGAAATTGGCCCAGGAGACAGCCTTGAACATTGTCATAACCTTATGCGCACAAGAGGTTTGTTAAATGATGAAATCCTAGAAAAGAACAAACTGTCACCCAGCCTTGAAAAAGAAAAACAGATCACAAAAAATGATTTTACATCGAGCATCGTAGAGCTTGCGAACGGAACGGTACAAAAACTTGTTCGAAAAACAACGCTGAATGGGCACGTCATCTCTATGTCGACAAATATTACAGATCTTGTCGAAAAAGAAAGGCTGCTGGAAAACGCTTTAAGTTTAGGGAATGCGGGTTACTGGATTTATGACTTTAAAAACAAGTCTCATAAAATCAGCCATTCCGTTGAGAACTTTGTTACAGAAAACGTAAATGCGCAGATCAAAACGCAAGGAATTATCGCCTTCATTCACCCTGATGATCGTCACAAATTTAAAACGGCAATGTCTAAACTTAAAGAAACAGACGGTACGTTCGAATTTACAGCCCGCGTTTTAAATAAAACACCCCGCAAAAAAAGCATTTGTGCCTTCACAGGTGTTGTTGTCAAAAACAAAGCAGGTGAATGGCTTAAGCTCCGTACCTTTATTCAAGATGTCACGATAAAGCGCAAACGTGCCCAAGAACTAGAACGTGCAAAAGATGAAGCCCTCTCGGCCTCTCGTGCAAAAACACAATTTGTCGCAAATATGAGCCACGAGATTAGAACCCCAATGAACGGAATTGCGGGCATGGCAGAGCTTTTGGCCGATACGAATATTACTGACCAACAAAGAGAGTTCATCAGCGTTATTAAACAATCAAGCAATGCGCTCCTAACCATTGTGAATGATATTTTGGACTTATCAAAGATTGAGTCTGGCGCCCTTTCAATGAACCCTCGCCCGTTTAATCTTCGCAATGCTGTCTCAGACGTGAATGCCCTGCTCTCGCCAAGAGAAAAAGACACGAATGTCGAATTGATCGTGAATTATCCAGAAGGGTTGGGAGAAAACTTTATCGGCGATGATGGGCGTATTCGTCAAATTCTGACAAATTTAGTTGGAAATGCTTTGAAATTCACAAAGCAGGGACACGTCATCATTGATGTGCATATCATCCCTGCTCAAGCTGAAAGCTCTGTTATCAAAATCGATGTTAAGGACACGGGAATTGGTATTGATCCGTCAAAGACTGAAGCTATTTTTAAGAAATTTACACAGGCTGACGGCAGTACAACGCGACTTTACGGCGGGACGGGACTGGGTTTGAGCATAACTAAGCACCTCGTAGAGCTTATGAATGGTGACGTCCGCGTCGCAAGTAAACTCGGCGAAGGCTCAACATTTAGTTTTGAAATTCCACTACCACATGCGCAAGTACCGTCTGTTGGTCTCAACGAAGCTGTCATGCAGGAAACACATCACACAATCGAAAATACCGACAGAGGCGACACGCACCCCTCTCCCCCGAACGGATCAAGGGGCACTGCCACGTCTTCCTTGCATAAAAGCGATATGGATTACTTAGATAAAGTCTTTCAAGATTTGGAAGACGCGACTTTTAACTTTACGAATTCTGAAAATAATGAGGCGGCGGACATTGCGATAAACCAAAACGAAATCCAAAATACAGCGCAAGCAGGCCCTCAGCTTGACCCGTCCGTTTTAGATGATTTTAGTTTAGACAAATCCATATTCGATGGTCAAAGTCTAGAATGCTCTGTAAGTGAAGCCACGTCATTTCTACCAGAAACATTTTTAGCGGGGTCGCTAACAGTTGAGGCCGAACACATATTGTCAACAAATTCGCAATTTGATGCGTTCGAAGATAAAATCGCCGAAGTTAATGAAACCTTGGATGATGATACTGAGTTTGAAAATATCCTCATGCAAATTGACGCCCAAGAACATGTCTATGAACCCATTCAAATCTCTACAGTTAATCCACAAATAGAGAGCGCTGAAGAGATCGCCCAAGGCACGCCCAAAGACACCCATACAGTCATGAACGATGACCATGGCGTAGACCTTATTGAGGTTCTCGTCGCCGAAGACTTTCCACTCAATCAAGACGTCGTTCGGCTTATGCTGTCTGAAACGCGGTTTCGCCCGACATTTGCCAATAATGGTCAAGAGGCGCTGGAAACATATAGCGCAACACCCCAAAAATTTAGCCTAATTCTTATGGACGTTTCTATGCCGGTTATGGACGGTTATGAATGCACAAAAAAAATCCAGAACTATAATCGCGAACATGATCATGACCAAATTCCAATCATTGCATTGACGGGTCACGCCCTCGCCCATGATCGTCAGCTTTGTATTGATGCGGGCATGGATGATTACATGACAAAGCCCGTTCAGAAAGCGTCTTTGATGGAACGATTAGAACACCATTACAATAAGCGGTCAAAATCTGGCTTTCCAATTGCGCCGTTTTCAGTGGCTTCCTAAAGACACGCTTATGCCTTGGCCGTCCTTTAAATGAACCCTAGCGTTTCAAACGCTCGCAAAATATTGCGATCCGTTTTAGAGCGTCATTTAACTCATCCAAAGACGTTGCGTAAGATATCCGAAAATTCGGCGCTCCGTGAAACGCTGTGCCCGGCACAACGGCAACTTTTTGCGCGTCAAGCAAGGCCGCAGCAAAATCAACATCCGTTTCAATCTTTTGACCTTGCGGCGTGACCGAACCGATCAAGTCCCCGCAATCTGGATAGACATAAAATGCGCCGTCTGGCGTTCGACAAGACAGTCCGTCAACTTGATTGAGCGCCTCGACAACACGGTTCCGTCGTTCACAAAACGCATCACGTCGCGCGCTTAAAAATGTTTGCGGTCCTGTCAAAGCACTGACAGCCGCCCATTGACTTACCGAACTTGCATTCGACGTCGATTGCCCCATGACTTTGGCCATAGCACGTATCAGCCACTCTGGGCCGCCTGCATATCCGATCCGCCATCCTGTCATTGCGTAAGCTTTGGACACGCCGTTCATCGTAAGCGTGCGTTCGAAAAGATCTGGTACGACCTGCGCAAGTGTTGAAAATTCAAATCCGTCATAGACCAAATGCTCGTAAATATCGTCTGTTAGGATCAGGATGTTTGGGTACTTCAATAAAACGTCTCCGAGGGCTTTTAGCTCAGATGATGTATAAGCTGCGCCTGTCGGGTTAGAGGGTGAGTTCAAAACAAGCCAACGCGTTTTAGGCGTGATTGCAGATAATAAAGCCTCAGGCGTTAGCTTAAACCCCTTTTCAGAGCCGCAAGACACCACGATTGGCGTCCCCCCGCAAAGCTTGACCATTTCAGGATATGACACCCAACACGGCGCTGGAATAATAACTTCGTCGCCCACGTCTAATGTGGCCAAAAACGCATTAAACAAGACAGGCTTGCCGCCGGGCGAAACATTTATCTGCGACGTAGAATAGGCAAGTCCGTTTTCAAGTTGGAATTTTTGGACAATCGCCTCTTTCAATTCAGGAATACCGTCAACATTCGTATATTTAGTCTTCCCGATTGAAATTGCTTCAATAGCCGCCTGTTTAATATGGTCGGGTGTATCAAAATCAGGCTCCCCCGCGCCGAGCCCAATCACGTCGTGGCCTTCGGCTTTTAAGTCTCGGGCTCTTTGCGTAACCGCCATTGTCGCCGACGCGGCCACACGGCTTAGGTTTTCAGAAATTTTGATAGTTGAAGACATAGCCCTGTGACACCTTTTACGATTTCAGCCCTGAAATGGCCTGTTTTAAAATGTGCCTTATTCTTTTCACATTTCGGTCTTTTTGAAAGCAAAATCTGCATTCATTAAAGGATTGTCAGACCGATACAGTGTCTAATTAAGACTGGAGATAAAATGCAACGCGGAACTTTTGAAAAATTCACACTCCTCAGCGCACTTATTTTGATGGTGCTTATGGCCATAAGCCCAGAGGCGTCTGCACAATCCTTATCCACGCAAATGACGGATTGGATTGACTCGGGCCGTGTGTTTAAAACCGCTGCCATGGCGACAGGCGTAACATTTTTCGGAATTAAATTTGTAAGCTCAGGTGAAAAAACACTCTAAAACACGGATAATCTCATCATCTTTCCTAAATTTAATCCCAAACCCTAAAAACATACCCTGACAGATGTTATCTCCCCCTTGGCGCGACTCAGACAAGGCCTTAGTCTGACCTGCTAAAGCCTCGGATGGTCCGACAGCTCCCCTCCTCTGTTGAGAGACATCGCGCTTTGCTTTTTTCGAGCTCAACAACAGATACGTTCTCACCCTATCTCGACCCTGAACCTTGGGCTGATTTCTGGGAAGATTTCGCACGCCGTCACATAACGGCGATTACGGCAGCGCTATGTATCCATATTCTGCTATTTTTATTCTTTCAGCCTTCTTTCATTATGCCAGACATAAAAGAAGACGAGCCCGAGGCGATCCCCGTTCAAATTATTGCTTTTGGTGAATTGCCGCGCGCGGTTGAACCTGAACCCGTTGTCGAAGCGCCTCGACCACCAACACCCGCAGTAGCGCCGCCGCCCCCGCCACCAAGTGTGCGACCGACGCCAAAACCAACGCCGCCCCCGCCACAGGCTGCGCCTGAACCTGAACCCCAAGCTGAACCAGAGCCAATTCCTGAACCCATTATAGAACCAGAGCCTGCGCCCGTTTTAACACCGCCGCCTGACATATTGGCAAATGAAGCCCCTGCACAGGAAACGGTCGCCGCGCCGTTACCTCTGCCTGAGCCTATTGCGGAGCCAGAGCCTGTCATTGAACCTCTGCCAGAACCTATTCAAGTCCCGACACCTGCCCCTGAACCCGAAGTTCAAGAGCCGCAACCCAGTGAGTGGCGTCCCTATGTGCCGCCCCAACCAGAACCTCTGCCCGAACCTGCGCCCTTACCTGAGCCAAAGGCTGCACCCCTGCCTGAACCTGCCATCATTCCAGAACAGCCATCAGAATGGCGGGAATATACACCGCCTGCGCCTGATATCCCAATAGAGCCAGAGCCTGCACCGGGTGTTCCAGACGCGCCCTTGCCTGACATGAATACACGTCCTGCTATAGTTCAACCCATTGTTGAGCCCCTTGCAGAGCCTGAGCCCGTACCAGAGCCTGAGCCAGAGCTTATTGAGCCTAATCGCGCGCCTGAGCTTCCGCTTGTGACGGCGCCTACAATTTTAGCTTCGCCTGATGCACCGATAACCCAAATTGAAACCCAACGTGCGGTCCCTCAATCCCAAGCCGCGCCTGTGGAAAAAGATCCTATCGAGATCAATCGTCCTAAAGCCCCGCAGCGCGGATCTGGACAACCCAGTACAGGGCTAAGCGCACCCGCAAGAGGTGGACTGCCAACATTTGATAGCTCGCGCGCACCGTCTGGTTCCGCAACAGGCACACCCAGAACAAACCCAGGTGCAACAGGTTGGACTTTGGCAAAGCCAAGCGGAACAGATACAGGACCGGGCTATAAAGGGATTAACCTTGATGTCAGGTGCCGAGAAGCAGGTCGCAGCCATACGGACTGCCCCGAATATTTACGTCAATTTGCAGGCCGAAACCGCTCTGGATTTGAAAGTTTTGGCGCGCATGCGCCTAGCGGAACGGGGGGCGGAACAGGAGGCGGAACGGGGAGCGGTACAGGCTCAGGCATTACCAGAGGTCGATCCCCGCAATCCGGCACGTCGCCGTGGAATTCCTCTTTGGGCGATAACAGTATAAATGCAGGCGGGCCATCAACAACGGTCTTGGACGACACAACATTTAGCGGCGGATTTCAGGGTATCGGCGGAAAAGATGATACGTCTGGCAGAGTGCGCGATAGATTTAGAGAACCCGAAACCCCGTGGGAAGAACAGCCGATCCTCCTGCCCGAACCCAAAAAAGACGAGTAGGCACGCTTTACCCTAGCTTATTCCTCTTTTGAAAAAGCCGACATTTGGTTTTCAGCGCTTGTTTTCAAACGCTTGAGCGTGCGGTCAAGTTTCGACTTTACGCCCCCCTCTTTGATTTTCGCCGTGATACGGTCCAGATACGGAAATCCATCTAGCTCTAATTCTGTCCGCAAAAGCACGTCCACGCTCTCACTTGAACCGTCCACACCCGCATCTGTCTCGGCAAAATCAGATATGGCAAATGTTTGCGTTGTTAAAACACCGTTCAAATTTGATTCCGACCGTACAAATTCGGGCGATTGGCTTTCAATGATTTCTCGTGTGCCAGTGACGGGCGGCGTTTGATTTGTCTGCCACGCCGCCGTTTGTCCGACGCCGCTATCGGGACCACCAAAAGCTATATTTTCAATTTGCGACCCTCGCTCAGCACCTACGTCCCACGTCACAGACACACGCAAGTCATTTATCAACGGATAGACATCCTCTGCATAAGCATCAATTTCTATATGGCGTTCCACGATTTGCGTCGCAGGCAGGAAGAAGCCAATGCCGATCAAGCCTGCAAAAACAATAAGAATCACAAGGATAGTGCGTAAAATCCATTTCATGCGCGGGTCTTTCTTTCAAATAGCTATCTCGCGTTTTCAATAGAGAGGCAAGTTTATCTTTGACGTGACACACGCATTCACCAAATACGTCCGTGTTAGTTTCAGATCGCCATCCAGGATAGCGTTCGCGAAAACAACATGATATGTCGCCCTAAAAGACGGACTAAGTTTCTGACGTAAGGAATAAAATATGATGATGCAAACTTCAAATACAGACAGTTCAGCTATGTCAGACACGCTTTCAATATTGACAGGCACAGCCGTACAAGGCCTAAATATTTTAGGGTCGCTATTTTTGTTTGCTGTCGGAATTTTAATTGCCGTCGCGATCCTCTTATTTGTCATAGACATGACCCAGACCAAAGATGCCGTGCGTCGGAATTATCCTGTTCTGGGCAGATTTAGAGGTCTATTTTCTAAACTTGGAGAATTTTTTAGACAATATTTCTTTGCGCTCGACCGTGAAGAAATGCCGTTTAACCGCGCCGAGCGGGAATGGATTGATGATGTGTCTGAACACGGCGGAGAAGTCGTCCCCTTTGGTTCTACAAAAGTCATGTCCACGGGAACGCCCGTATTTGCAAATGGACTATTTCCAAAACTCGACGAAGAACATTCGGACCCGCTTCCGATCACAATTGGGGCGTCCGCCCGCCACCCCTATACGCCCAAAAGCTTTTTCAATATTTCAGCCATGAGCTATGGCTCACTTTCAAAGCCTGCTGTGACCGCGCTATCGCGCGGGGCTAAACTTGCCGATTGTTGGCTAAATACAGGCGAAGGCGGGGTTTCGCCTTACCATTTGGACGGTGGATGCGACGTAATTTACCAATTAGGTACAGCGAAATTTGGTGCCAGAAATGATGACGCAACTTTGAACGCAGAGAAGCTCGCAAAAATTTGCGAAAACCCGAATATTAAAATGATCGAGATTAAACTCTCCCAAGGCGCAAAACCCGGCAAGGGCGGCATACTGCCTGCTAAAAAGGTCACCGCTGAAATCGCGGAAATTCGCGGCGTCCCAGAAGGTCAATCGGCCCTCTCGCCCAATCGTCATGTCGATGCAGGAAATCCATCAGAATTGCTCGACCTTATTTCCAAAGTTCGCGAAGCCTCGGGTAGGCCTACAGGTATAAAATTTGTTGTCGGCAATATCCTCCCGATTATCGATTTTGTGAAAGAGGTTAAAAAACGTGGCCTCGATAGTGCGCCTGACTTTATCACAATTGACGGCGGCGACGGCGGCACAGGGGCTGCGCCTCTGCCCCTTATGGATAATATGGGTCTGACCATTCGCGAAAGCTTGCCATTGATTGATGACCTTTTGCGCGAACACGGCCTTCGGACTCGTATAAAACTGATCGCCAGTGGCAAATTGATAACGCCTGCAGATGTGGCGTGGGCCATGTGCGCGGGGGCTGATTTCGTCAATGCGGCGCGTGGGTTTATGTTCGCGCTCGGCTGTATCCAAGCGCTAAAATGTGATCAAAACACCTGCCCGACGGGTATTACAACGCATGACAAACGCCTCCAGCGCGGTCTAGATCCTGAAAACAAATCCGTACGGGTTATGAACTATTGCAAGACGGTCCGCAAAGAAGTCGAAATGATTGCCCATTCTTGCGGCGTCGATCATCCGCGTGACCTGACCCGTAATCATGTTATGATCATACAAGCGAGTGGACGGTCAAAACCGTTTTCTCAGGTCTGGGATCGTAGCCGTTATATGTCCTAAATCGGTATGACGGAGGACTACATCCGCGCCATAAATTCGACAATAATTTCCGACAGTTCAAAATGCACATCTTCTTGTAAGAAATGCCCACCGCCGATTACGGTCTTATGATCTTGGCCCGCGCATCCCGGAATGCGTTTTTGGAAAACGCGGTCTGCGCCTTTTGTAATGGGGTCTTGATCTGAAAAAGCTGTCAAAAACGGTTTTTGAAATTTAGAGAGCGCGCCCCAAGCATCGACGTTTTCTTGCGCGCCTGGCATATCTGGCGATGTCGGCACAAGAGCAGGGAAAATCCGTGCGCCCGCTTTGAAACGCTCTTCGGGATAAGGCGCGTTATAAGCCGCCTCGACCCCCTCGCCCAAATCTTTGACGGTTGCGCCTTTGATAATACCGCTAACAGGAAATTCGGGTACAGTTTGAGAAAACTCACGCCATTTTTTAAATGCGTCGCTGGGGTCACGTTCCCCCGTCGGCAAGAAAGTGTTTGAGGCAATAACGCCCGCAAATTGTTTTGGGAATTTTGCAACGAGACGAAGTCCAATCAGGCCGCCCCAATCTTGGCAGAACAAGACAGCGTCTGAAATATTCATGGCTTTGAACCAGTCCGTCGTCCATTTCATATGCGCAGCGTAAGAATAGTCCGACGTCTGTGCAGGCTTATCAGAACGGCCAAACCCGATGAGATCAGGCGCAAGGACACGAAACCCTGCACTCGCGACATTTCTTATCATATGGCGATACAAATAAGACCAGCTGGGTTCGCCGTGCATCATAATCACAACTTGGCCATCCTTTGGCCCCGTATCGACATAATGCATGCGCATACCATTGCCGACAGTTACATAAAGAGGTTCGAAATTGTAATCTTTCAGATTGTCAAAACAAGCATCGGGCGTGCGTAAGATTTCCATGCGTCTGTACTCTTTCAACTTTTATTTCTGTACTCGATATTCGAAATATCTTTATATTTTATTTTTTCTTCGCCTGAATAATATGCGCTTCTATCAAAGTGCTTCCCAAGAGCTTTAAAGCCTCCAGCCGATGCAAGCCCTCTTGTAAAACATAGCGACCTTTTCCTTCGCGAACATAGATCGGATTGGTCAGCCCATTCTCCAAAATATCTTCTGCAAGCGGCATGACTTTCTCTTCGTCTAATGTGCCTTTTTTAGCACTCGGCACATAGATTTGTTCCACGGGAATATCGACGACACGCATTGGAGATCCTTAGGTTTTGACGTAAACTACATAGATGATACACCCCCAGCAATAAAGGAAGCGTTATGAGTTATATTTTCCCGCCTGCACCTCCTGTCACGCTAGATGTCATCGGCTTAGATAAGACGTTTCCAGTGCGTCGAATTTATTGCGTGGGTCGAAACTACACAGAACATGTCAGAGAAATGGGCGGTGACGTAAACCGATCTGAACCCGTGTTTTTTACTAAGGCGGCCGAAACCCTTGTCAAAAGCGGCACAAGCATTCCCTACCCTCCAAACACAAAAGACTTGCACCACGAAGTTGAACTTGTCGTGGCCATAGGACCGTCCACTGAGATTTTTGGATACGGCGTGGGGATTGATATG
>Ga0209185_1002996_pt1 | contig 10524 bp, 10 predicted proteins | sample SidtaG_2_FD_187425 | JGI IMG/M metagenome (GOLD analysis project Ga0209185, IMG submission 187425) | Marine algal microbial communities from Sidmouth, United Kingdom - Sidmouth_Asex2 metaG (SPAdes) (version 2) | ecosystem: Host-associated > Algae > Red algae > Unclassified | place: Sidmouth... | reverse complement strand
CTGGCTTTCGAACAATAGCCTACATGCAGGAAACAACCTTCCAAGGTGAAACGTACATCTATCAGATCGACACAAGAGCCATCAAAACCAACGAACTAAACGATGACGGCACAGCCGTGAAGCTCGATCCATCCGAGACGCTATTGGTCTCTATTTCGCCCGAAATGGCGACAGACAACCCTAATCAATTTTCAGAAACTCACCGTCAATTTGCTCTGGAGCAAGCAGAGCTTCTGGCGCAGACGAGAACGAATAGCGACACGCTTATTCTCTTTACCCGACCACTCTCCATGGAAGAAGCAAATGCCATCCTGCAAAAAGCGAATGCAGCTGTACACCGAAGTAGCGCAGTAGGCTTCGTAGCCGATACGCTCTTTGCGACCAATGAAATTGAAGGTGGTTCGCTGCTGACCCGCTCTCTCTCCGCCTATGCAGCCGAACAAGCAAATTTCCCCAGTGGGCCAAATGGCGAACCAGCTGGTGAAGAGGCAGTAGACGTGCGTGGTTATCTGGCGGTTCAGGCGGTGGTGCCTGCCGAGGGCTTAAGCGCACTGCTCAGCGATCCGCTGGTAGATCTTGTCGATGTGACGCCTCAGCTCGTGCGCAACCGTTTGATGCAAGATATGCGCACAAGAAACAAAGTCGTCTCTGATGTCACAATGCCGATGCCGGCATGGGGGTATGAGTGGTAATCTTACGCCCGCCTCTGCCCCATCCGACGCAGAACTAGACTTTTACCCAGCAGGCTCCGCCACAAAAACTGGAATCACCCGCTCCGTCTTCTCCTGATATTCTTGATAAGGCGGATAGGCCGCAACTGCTAGATCCCACAGCCGCGCCCGCTCAGTTGGATCCTCTACCTCGCGTGTCCGCATCGCGTAGACTTCCGTTCCATCACGCACCTCCACATTCGGATCCGCCTTCAAATTGTGATACCAGCCTGGATGTGTGGGCCGACCGCCCTGTGACGCCACCAGCACATAATTATCCCCATCCTTCACCGTCATCAACGGCGTCTTGCGGATAGCGCCCGTTTTGCGCCCTTTGTTCGTCACAATAATACAGGGCAACCCCGTGTCGCGCAGCGTCAACCCCTCCGTCCCGCCGCTGCCCTCGTATGCCTCAACCTGCTCTGCCACCCAATTCCACGTACTTGGCACATATTCGCTCATAGGTTTCTCCTTAAAAATATAAACTTATTTGCATTACACTGTACTCACATTCCTTAAAAAGTCTACGTCAACATGAAAAATGGTACAAACGCCATGAAAATTGAATTCCTAAATCTAAAAAGATAAAAAACCACTATCCCAATTGGCAACGAGACCAACTTTCGCTATACTGCACGGATGTAAACTAATCTGCAACACGCCTCCGTTGATTCCACAAAGGAAATTCAAATGACAAACCCAATCGACCTCCGCAGCGATACAATTACAACACCCACCCTCACCATGCGCCAGGCAATGGTCGAAGCCGAAGTAGGTGACGACGTTTACGGCGAAGATCCAACCGTCAATCGACTGGAAGAAATGGCTGCCGAACTGCTGGGCAAAGAAGCTGCCGTTTACGTATCGAGCGGCACACAGGGCAACCTAATCTCTGTGCTGAGCCACTGTGGGCGAGGTGACGAAATGATTCTAGGCGACAAATCGCACATCTTCATCGCCGAGCAAGGTGGCTCTGCCGCCCTCGGTGGGATCCACTCGCGCACGCTGCGCAATCACGATGATGGCACGCTCGATCTAGCCGAAATCGAAGAGAGCATCCGCGGCGACAATATGCACTATCCCGTTACCAGACTGGTCTGCCTCGAAAACACGCAAAACTTCTGTGGCGGGCGCGTCTTGCCCATTGATTATATGGATGCGGCGGGCGATCTCGCCCACGCCCATGGACTGCGCCTTCACGTAGACGGCGCACGCATTTGGAATGCCGCGGTTGCCCTCAACACGACGCCGGCTCGACTTTTGCAGAATGCGGACACAGCAAGCGTCTGTCTCAGCAAGGGCCTTTCGGCACCCGTTGGCTCCATTGTGGTGGGCGACGCCGAGTTCATCGCTAAAGCGCGCCGTATGCGCAAAGTTGCAGGCGGTGCCATGCGCCAGGCAGGCATGATAGCGGCTGCGGGCATCGTAGCCATCACCGACATGATCGAGCGCCTCAGCGATGATCACAACAACGCGCAAACCTTCGCCAAAGGCGTCAACGAGATCGACGGTTTGGCCGTTGATCGAAGCGCGGTTGAGACGAATCTAGTCTTCTTCGACCTGACCCGCGAGGACATCTCCCCCGCACAACTTTCTAGCGCACTAGCCGAGCGCGATGTATTGATCAACCCTGCTGGTGGGCGGCGTCTGCGTGCGGCGATGAACCGTCACATCACGGCGGACGAGGTACAGGTCACGTTGGTGGCGCTGCGCGATATTTTAGAGAATGGCGTTGGCGCAACAAGCGACGCGATGGTGCAAGCATACGGGTAGGATGTGCGAAATTTCTGCCGAAAATCGTAGGGTCATGAGTTGGTGGTCCCGATACATTCGGCCGTAGTTTGATACGCTTCCACCAATTCGTGTCCGCACAAACGAATAAATAATCTGATATCGTAGAGCGAACACGAGAACGGGCGGTGCGAATGGTTGATTCTATGCCATAATTATTCCCACCCGTCCTCATATCCCTACAATAATACAACCCGATTACGCAACCACTAATCAATCGAGTTACAACCATGCTCGCAAAACGAATTATTCCCTGCCTGGATGTGAAAGATGGCCGCGTTGTCAAAGGCGTCAACTTTGTCGATCTAGTCGACGCGGGCGATCCTGTGGCACAGGCCCAAGTATATGACAGCGAAGGCGCGGACGAACTCGTCTTCCTCGACATCACCGCGACCCACGAAAATCGCGACACCGTGATCAACATGGTGCGCAGCGTGGCCGATACGGTCTTCATTCCCTTTACCGTCGGCGGCGGGATCCGCACGGTGGACGATATGCGCGCAATGTTAATGGCCGGGGCCGACAAAGTCAGCATCAACAGCGCAGCAGTCCACACACCCACACTGATCGAAGAAGGTGCGCAGCGCTTTGGTAGCCAGTGTATCGTCGTGGCGATTGACGCGCGCAAACGACAAGGCGCGGATCGGGCCGCGCGTGGTGAAGGCTGGGACGTATACGTCAGCGGCGGGCGTATCAATACAGAGTTAGACGCGGTCGGATGGGCCAAAGAAGCCGAACGCCGAGGAGCCGGAGAGCTGCTTCTCACTTCTATGGATGGCGATGGCACGCAAGAGGGCTACGATGTTACTTTAACGCGTGCGATCAGCGACGCCGTTTCGATCCCGGTGATTGCTAGCGGTGGTGCAGGTCGCCCCGACGATTTTGCCGCCGCTTTGACAGAGGGCGGCGCATCGGCCGCACTGGCCGCAAGCCTCTTTCACTTTCGGCAGTTGAGCGTAATGCAGGTGAAAGAACATCTGAAAAAGGCGGGCGTTCCGGTGCGAATTCCGGTCGAGCATTTACGTGACTAAAGGAATTTTAGGGTAGATGAAGCTCGCCAGTAGCATGATATATTGTGCAAGTCCCATGGCAACTATATAGCCATAGAAGAGCCGCAAACGAACGAGCGCGGCAGACGATAAATTTGGTACGACAAATTTATGAGATATTCGATAAATTTATGAGATATTCGATAAGGGCACTGTATATCATGTCCGTACGATTTGGAGCAATGGCGATTGATAACGGAAAAATTGAAATTCAACGAAGCGGGACTCATCCCGACGATTGTCCAAGACGCGCAAGCGGGCGACGTGCTGATGATGGCGTGGATGAACGCCGAAAGCCTACAGCGCACGCTCGATCTTGGCGAAACCGTCTTTTGGAGCCGCAGCCGCCAAGAATTTTGGCACAAAGGCGCAACAAGCGGCAACACTCAGAAAGTGGTTGACTTGCTCTACGATTGCGACGGTGATACACTCCTTGTTAAAGTAAATCCGGCAGGTCCGGCGTGCCACACAGGTGCGCAGACCTGCTTTTTTGAATCTATAAAAGAGAGCCTCAATGAGTAGCATAATCCAATCCCTCGCCGCAACCATCCACAGCCGCAAAGAAAATCCTCCACCCGGTTCCTATACGGCTTCACTTTTTGAGGCTGGCGAAGATGAAATATTGAAAAAAATGGGCGAAGAAGCTGTTGAAATAATTATTGCTGCTAAAGGTCAAGGCGACGAACGGGTTGTCTCTGAACTGGCAGACTTTTTGTATCATACGCTCGTTATGCTAGCAGACCGCAATATTGAATGGGTCGATGTCGAGACCGAGTTAGCCTCGCGCGTAAAATAAGGAGCTTTATAAATGACTTCCTCCGCACACGCAGTGCCAAATGGCACGAATGGAACAGCACAGAAAGAATCAACACAGAATGGATACGCGGCACAAAATAGTGGCGTAGCTGACGGGATCTTTCTGAAAGATGCGCTCACTTTTGATGATGTGCTGTTGACGCCGGGATACACCGAGGTACTCCCCGCCGACGTAAATTTGAGCGTCCATTTGCATGAGCGTATTAAGCTTAACATCCCGATTATTAGCGCCGCGATGGATACGGTAACCGAGAGCGAATTAGCGATTTCACTAGCGCGACAGGGCGGCCTCGGTGTGATCCACCGCAACCTTTCGATTGATGCGCAGTGCGAAGAGATCGATAAGGTGAAGCGCAGCGAGAGTGGCATGATTGTTAGCCCGGTTACGCTGACGCCCGAGGCAACGCTGGCCGATGCCGAAGCGGTCATGAGTCGGTATCACATCAGCGGTGTACCCATTACAGATGCTCAAAATCGACTGATCGGCGTGTTGACCAACCGCGACGTCCGCTTTGCCACCGACTATTCGCGCCCCGTCGCCGAATTTATGACCACAGATAATCTGATCACGGCGAAGATTGGCACCACCCTAGAGGAAGCCAAAGCAACGCTGCACAAGTATCGGATCGAAAAGCTGCCGCTGGTTGATGATGATGGCTTTTTGAAGGGGCTAATTACTTACAAAGATATTCTAAAACGTCGAGATTATCCGCTTGCTGCTAAAGATGAGCAGGGACGCCTCCTCGTCGCAGCCGCAATTGGGGTTGGCGAAAGTGGCCTAGCCCGTGCGGAAGCATTGGTCGCAGCCGGTGTCGATGCTGTGGCAATTGACACGGCGCACGGACACAGTCTCGGCGTCATCGACACTGTGCGCGCTGTGCGAAAGTTGTTCCCCGATATGCCAATTTTGGCGGGCAACGTTGTCACTGGCGAAGGTGTGCGTGCGCTAGTCGAAGCGGGTGCCAGCGCAATAAAAGTTGGCGTCGGTGCAGGCTCGATCTGCACCACGCGCATTATCAGCGGTGCAGGGATGCCCCAACTTACGGCCATTGCCGAGTGCGCTGCTGCTGGTCGCGAACTAAATATTCCCGTGATTGCAGATGGCGGGATCCGTTACAGTGGCGACATCACCAAAGCATTGGCTGCGGGCGCATCGGCCACCATGATGGGCAGCCTCTTTGCCGGTCTCGACGAGTCACCGGGCGATGTGGTCATGCGCGAAGGCCGACGTTTCAAGGAATATCGAGGAATGGGCAGTTTGGGCGCAATGAAAGGTCGCGCAAATGACCGCTACCAGACTTCACAAAGTAGCGAGAATGGCTCCGCAAGCCCGGACATTGGCGGCAAAACGGTGCCCGAGGGCATCGAAGGTCAAGTGCCATATAAAGGCTTCTTGCGCGAGTTCGTCTTTCAGCTCATTGGTGGTCTACGTAGCGGAATGGGTTACGTCGGCGCGGCCAACATCCCTGAACTGTGGGCCAAGGCGCGTTTTGTGCGTATCACCGCATCAAGCTACCTCGAAAGCCATCCGCACAGCGTGGTGATCACCAAGGAAGCACCGAACTACCAGATCAAACCGCGATAAAGCGTGACAAGATGATGTGGCGCTGTTGCGTGCGACGACGGCGGTGCGTTTGTGGATAGTTATGTTGATGTACAGCCAGAGATATGGCAAGATGACACAAACGACAAGATGATATTGTTAGGCGCAATAATTGCATTTAACAATGTTATCTTGTTGGGATAAAGGATGTACCGTTTGATGAAAATCGAACTGAGATAGACAGAAGCAATTAGATTGATAACTTCATCCTGTCATCCTCTCAAGATATGTCAAGATATGGGGTGTACAAAATAACGGAAATCGAGTCAAGATAGGCCGAAGAATTCAGATGGAATACTTCACCTTGTCACCTTGTCATCTTGCCAAAGAAGTTGGAGGAAACAGTTGTCCGAAACAAAAGCAGGACGCTATAGCGGTAAAGTCGCACTCGTCACCGGCGGCGGGAGCGGGATCGGCGCGTCGATAGCCGAAATGATGGCTGCCGAAGGTGCGTCGGTTGCAATTTGCGGTCGCCAAAGCACGGTGCTAGACGAGAAAGTTAAAGAGTGGACCGAACTTGGCTACAACGCATTAGCGATCCCTGGCGACGTCGCCGTAGACGCCGCGCAACTTATCAAAGAAACGGTGCGTCACTTTGGTCAACTAGATGTGCTGATCAACAACGCTGGCGTCTCTGCTGGCACGCCTATCGACGAAATGTCGGGCACCGAATGGCGACGTGTAATGACTATCAACTTGGGCGGTGCCTTTCAGATGGTGCATCACGCCATCCCGCACCTTGCCGACACGCGCGGCTCCATCCTTCACATCAGCAGCATTAGCGCAGTTGCTGGCGAGTTAGATGATGCCGCCTATGCTGCCAGTAAAGCTGGGTTGGAAGGATTCAGCCGAAAGCTGGCGATCGAATTAGCCCCCATGAGCGTTCGATCCAATGTGATCCGACCTGGGCTGATTCGCACCGAAGCGTTCGATCACATGCCCGATGAATTTTTCGAGGCACAGATGCAGCTCATTCCGTTGATGACCATTGGCCTACCAGAAGATATCGCATCCGCAGCAGCCTTTTTATGCTCGGATGATGCACAGTTTATTACGGGAGCCGTCTTAACAATTGACGGGGGCGAATCTGCGAAGTAAAATTAGAGGTTGGCATCAAACGCTTGTAAATTAGTTGTTTGATAATTGATGCGAGGACGCACTGCATATACTTTTGTAAGAATTTTGTAGGAAAAGTATTTAGTGGTCGGTTCCTCGCATTTGCATGTCTAATGACAAGATCATTTAAATAAAGGGTTCAGAGAGAGAGGTTAGCATCGGAATGTCCATGCAGTTAGGACAAGCCGCATAGGTATAACTCGTGTGCATCGCTCTGGTTTGCAATTTCAGAAGCGCTCACTCTCACGGAGACCAGTGTGACGCACACTTTCAGACGGGATATACGGGATTAGCGTGCGCGCAGATGAGACTCGCGTGCGTCGCATTGACCAAGGATTGAGCCGAATACCCAAGATTGTTCGGTCAATGCGACGCACGCGGCTTGTATCCACGATCGTGCTAGAGAATATCTGTATCTGAGGGTGCGACCTCCATTTATTTAAATGACTTTGTGTCTAATTACCCTTTTATAAAAGAGGCAGGAAGAAAATTATGACCGTACGCGCAGTAGTTGGTGCTCAATGGGGAGACGAAGGAAAAGGTCGGATTATCGACTATCTTGCACACCAGAGCGATTGTGTTGTTGTGCGCTTTCAAGGTGGCGACAACGCCGGGCACACCGTAATTAATAATTATGGCAAAAATGTTCTTCACCTAATCCCTAGCGGCATCTTCAGCCCAAAAAATGTGAATATTATCGGCTCTGGCTGTGTCGTTAACCCACAATCATTGCTAGACGAGATGGACGGATTAACCAAGTGTGGCGTCTCCCTCGACAATTTGTGGATCAGCAACCGGGCGCAGATGCTCATGCCCTACCATCGCACAATTGACGAGTTAGAAGAAGCTGCACGCGGTGCAGACACAATCGGCACCACTAAGCGCGGCGTTGGGCCTGCCTATTCGGACAAAGCCACCCGTTCTGGCTTGCGGATCGGCGACTTGCTCGACCCCGATTGGCTCGAAGGCAGATTGGATCAAGCCCTGAGCGCCATCAACCGCAAAGTTGCACTTTTGGGTGGCGAAACAATTGACGAAAACGAAATGTACGCGCTCTGCATGTCTTACCGCGACAAGCTAGCAAAGCACATTGTAGACACCATACCCATTATGCGCAGCGCATTAGACAACGGCACCGATATTCTGCTCGAAGGCCAACTAGGCGTTATGCGCGACCTTGACTGGGGCATCTACCCCTACGTAACCAGCAGCAATCCAACTGCGGCCTTTGCACCATCTGGCGCGGGTATTCCACCACAGTCGCTGAAAGAGGTCGTTGGGGTAGTCAAAGCCTACAGCACCTGCGTCGGCGACGGTCCCTTTCCGGTAGAATTGCTGGATGCAGATGGCGAAAAATTGCGCCAAATTGGTGGCGAATTTGGCGCGACAACCGGTCGACCGCGGCGCTGTGGTTGGTTCGACGGCGTGGCAATCAACTCGGCTGCGTGGCTCAACGGTATGACAGGCCTCGCCGTGACAAAGCTGGACATTTTAGATCAATTCGAAACAATTATGATCTGTACCGGCTATTTGATGACCGACGGTACCATCATCGAAAATTCACTGCCCGACACGCCACAGCTATACAGCGTTTCGCCAATCTACGAAGAGTGGGATGGCTGGAATCAATCGACCGAAGCCTGCCGCAGTTGGAACGATCTGCCCGCCGCAGCAAAAGCATACATCAACCGCATCAGCGAAATAGCCGAAGTGCCCGTACAGTATGTTTCAGTTGGTCCTGAACGCGATCAGATGTTTTTAGTATAAAAATTATCAATGATAAATTTTGACCACGAAACCTATCTATCCCCAGTAACTTGGCGCTATGGCAGTGACGAAATGCGCCGCATTTGGAGCGAAGCAGAGAAGAGACGGCTGCTGCGTCGCGTTTGGGTTGCGCTTGCCGATGCCCAACATGGTGCTGGGTTGGTGACAGCCGAACAGGTCGCCGATCTGCGCGCTCACCAAGACGATATCGACATCGCCCGCGCCACCGAAATTGAAGCCGAGATCAAGCACGATCTCATGGCCGAAATCAAGACGTATGCCGAGCAATGTGCTGTGGGCGGCTCAATCATTCACTTGGGCGCGACATCAATGGATGTGCTCGACAACGTCGACGCGCTGCGCCTGCGCAATTCGCTCGATCTGATTATTGCGGCGTTGGAAGAAACGCTCACTGCGCTAGCAACCCGGATCGACGCCGAAGCCGATACTTCAACCATGGCATTTACTCACATTCAGCCCGCGGAGCCAACCACAATTGGCTATCGTTTGGCACAGTACGGTCAAGATTTGCTCATGGATCTGCACGAACTGCGCCACGTGCGCGCCAACGTGCGCGGCAAGGGGCTAAAAGGCGCAGTCGGCACAAGCGCTGGCTATGATCAATTGCTGCAAGGTACCGACTGGACGACCGCCGATTTGGAAGCACACGCCATGAAGGCGCTCGGTATTACCGCTTTCCCCGTTGCCACGCAAACCTATCCGCGCAAGCAGGATTGGCTGATCCTCAATGCGCTGGCCGGTCTCTGCGGCAGTCTGCACAAATTTGCCTTCGATCTGCGCTTGTTGCAAAGTCCGCCCATTGGCGAATGGAGCGAGCCTTTTGGCGAAAAGCAGGTCGGTTCGAGCGCCATGCCCTTTAAGCGCAACCCCATCGCCGCCGAGAATATCAACTCGCTCACGCGCTGGGTTGCGGCCATGCCCCGTGTGGCGTGGGACAATGCCGCGCTCAGTCTGCTCGAACGTACGCTGGATGATTCGGCCAATCGACGCTTTGCGCTGCCCGAGGCCTTTTTGGTTACGGATGAAGTGCTGGGGCGCGCGCAAAAGTTAATCAACGGTTTGCGTATCTGGTCTGGTCCAGTCGAGCGCAACCTACGTGACTATGGCGTCTTTGCCGCAACCGAGCGCGTGCTTATGGCTGCCGTCAAAGCGGGCGGGGATCGCCAAGAATTGCATGAAATAATCCGTGAGCATAGTTTGGCAGCATGGAGCGCAATCCAGGCGGGGGTGCCGAATCCGTTGGCGGGTCTGCTTGAGGCGGATACGCGCATCACGGGGCTAGTTGCGGCGAGTGAAGTCTCGACGCTGCTAGATGCGTCCGATCATGTGGGCGATGCCGCACTGCGAGCGCGCTCGTTTGCAAACGAAATACGCGAAAGCATGAAAAAATGACAAGATGAAGTAATCAATCTGGTTATTTCGGCCTATCATCGAACTTTTTCTATCAAAATGTACAGCCTATATCTTGCCAAGGGGACAAGGTGACGTAATCGATCACATCTCTTTGGCTGATACTGAGTTGATTTTTGTCATGCTGTACAGCCATGAACCTGACAAGGTGACTTTATTAATCGCAATTGTTGCACCTAACAATGTCATCTTGTCATTTTTTGTCATCTTGTCATGTCTCTATTTGTACAACAACATAACT
>Ga0209185_1002984_pt1 | contig 10554 bp, 7 predicted proteins | sample SidtaG_2_FD_187425 | JGI IMG/M metagenome (GOLD analysis project Ga0209185, IMG submission 187425) | Marine algal microbial communities from Sidmouth, United Kingdom - Sidmouth_Asex2 metaG (SPAdes) (version 2) | ecosystem: Host-associated > Algae > Red algae > Unclassified | place: Sidmouth... | reverse complement strand
CAAATAAAAATCATTTTTTACTTTAAATGCTTTGAATGAAAATATTCCTGTTATTACAATAGAAAAAATACCTATTAGATTAATTTCGCTACTATAAGGCCAAGATTGTATCTTAAAAAGAGCACCTGTTAGAAAAATAAGCACAGCAACTATTAAGGCATAAATGACTAGAGGAATTGGTTCCAATACTTCTCTTTCTTCTAACTGTTCATCTAAAATATCTTTCACGGTTCTAGTTTTTTTCGTTCTTTGACAAATCTTCTCACGCAGTAAATCGTGTGGTAATACTTAAAAGTATGCTTCAAGTTTAACTATTTTAGATATTAGATCGCTGCGCTCTTAGACATTAGATTTTAGGCTAAAAAATTGATTAATAACAATTTAGTCTAAAAGTATAACGATCTAATATCTAGTATCTAAAATCTTAAAAATTAGTTAAGAGCTACCTGTAATTGAAAACTCCACACGATTTACTTACGTGAACTTCGTTTGCAAAAGAACCGTTTTTTTTTAAATCAAAGAACCAAAGGTATCAATAAAATTACTACTTATGTAGGTTTCTTAACTCAAACGAGCTCCTAAATTGATTATCTTTTGTAGCCATTTTTCTCGAAAAGCAGGTGTAGAATTTCGAATAGGGCCAATAAAAGTACTTTTAACAGGTTTTACTCCACAAAACTCTAAAACACCTTTCTTGAGTTGTTTAATTCCTGAATTTCCCAAAAACAACTTATAATACCAACCTGGCGAATCTGCGGTACAAATAATTCGAGCTGTTTTTCCTTTGAGCAATTGCTTAGGAAAAGGCGACTTGCCTTCGTATTTATAGGTTACACCAGGCAAAAAAGCACGATCTATGAACCCTTTCATCAAGGCAGGGTAACCTGCCCACCAAACTGGATGCACCCAAACCATATGGTCACACCATTCTATTTTTTGAATCGCTGTTTTTAAATCCTCTTCTAAACTCATGTTGTCTTCATAAGCATTTTCTAAGCTCAAATTAAAATCTAGATCACGAAGTGTTAGCACTTCCACAGAGGCATTTCCACTCAGAGCACCTTGTTCGTACGCTTTTACAATAGCATCGTTAAAACTTTTCTCTTTTGGGTGTCCATTAATTATTAATACATTCATTGTTTTTCAAAGTTAATAGTTCGTTGATTTTTTTTGTTTTTAGCTTCGCTGAGCACTTATGTGCGTCTCTACGTTTCTGGAGAGAGCTTAGCATCCGAGACCTTCAGATTCTAATGAAGAAGCAAAAAATATCTTATACTTAATTGATTATCAGCATTATAATATTCTGACAACTAAAAACACATTACACTAATAATCAATTAAGTATAATTTTATAAGGAACTAATATTAAAGTATAATTGTGTTAAAAAAATAAAATAGGTCAAATGACCAATAATGCAAACATAGGTCAAATGACCAACTTTTGCAAATTAGTTTCTAATTTTTATTAAAATACTTTGTATCTTTGTTCTGTAATCCAAAAAATAATGAGCAAACGAGCAGAAAAAACGACCACAATTATCCAAACCACCATCCAAATACTTCGAACAGAAGGAGCAGGTGGCTTGACCATGCGGAAAGTGGCTAAATTATCGGAAATTCGGTTAAGTAATTTGCAGTATTACTACAAAGACAAAGATGCTTTGTTAGAGGCGACTATTGACGATTATTTTCGTAAAAACGAGGAACAAGTAACTGAAAATATTGCAAATCTCCCAAAGGATATTTCCTTTACTGATTTGCTAAGACTTATTTTAGAAGAAGCACTAATTGACGGAAACTCAAGTGATCGCTGTGCTATGTTTCGAGAAGTTTGGGCATTGGCAACCAAAATGCCGACAATAGACGCTTTAGTTCGCTCTTATTATCAACAATATAACAATTGGCTGTGCCAACAGTTTGCTCCTTACAGTGAACAATCTGCTATTATTGTGAGTTTGCTAATGCCTTATGTGGAAGGCTATTCTTTGATGGGAAATGCATTGCCTATTTCTAAAGAAAAGGTAATTGAGGGATTGATCCAGATGATTTTACCTTATTATGAATAACTAGTCTACCAACCTAAGGTCGATAAATAGCTCTAGGATAATCTAAAATATTGACGCCATCTTTTTTAAGTTCTTTCAAGGCATCTTTAGCAATCCACTTTGCCGATTTGTAATCTAAGGCTTCTATTTTTTCGGCTTCTTCTATGGCACGCTGATTCAAATCAATATTACGTTTTCCAATACTTCTCAAAGCCCAATTTACTGCCTTTTTCACATAAATACGTTCATCATTTGCTGCTTGATGAAGCAAGGGGAAAAATTGTTCAAAAACAGCATTCTCTGCTTTTTTATCTGCCATACAGTACCCCGCCATCGTGGCAAAACTTGCTCGCTTTTCAAACTCTTCGGAACGAGTGCTCCATTCTATAATTTTAGGGATTGCTAGAGGACTTTTTGCAAAGACGCCCATACTAAAAGAGTCGCAAACTTCCCAGTTTTCAAATGTAACCACCCATTTCTCCATTAAATCTACCGTCAAGTCTTTGGGCTTAAACAATTTACTACACAACAAACGAGCTTCGTAAACATTGGTATCAAAAAGTGCTTTTGCCAACTCATTGTTCTTGCCGATTCTCTTAGCAATTTCCTTTAAGTCTTTATTATAGCGTTGTAAGGTTTTATGTTTTCTGTTCTCCAGTTGAGAGGGGGTCAAATCATCTTTTAGTAATATAGGAAACACATATTTGGTTCCCAATGAGAATTCATGATAGAAGTCGAGAATTTCCCTAACCGGAGGAAGAATTTTGACCATAAAATTTCCTTTGGTCTTGGATCTGGTATAACAAATCTTTTCGTTATCAATTGCACTCCATTCCAATTTCATTATGTCCGCAAAGTTCATTCCCCTAGTATAAAAGCTAAAAACAAAATAGTTGCGGCTGTTGGTCAACAAAGGATATTTCTTTAAATCAAGATTTGTGATTTTCCTGACCTGATCAATATTTAGAGCTTTTTTCAGACTTTTACCTTTTAATTTGGAGACTTTATAGGTTTTGAATGGGTAGAACTCTTCCTTAATAATTTTTCGTTCGATAGCAAAGTTATAAAGTGCTCTTATCGCCCTCATACGAACGCCAATACCGCCATCACTACCTCCTCTTGACCGTAAAAAAACTTCGTATTTGTTCAAAAATGCAGGGGTAATTTCTCTAAATGTTACCCTCGTGGTTTTATGGAATAGATGTAAAGAGTGGAAAGTATCTTTGTTAGCTCTTGCATTCCCTGTTCTACCAGCCGAAATCATTTCGCCTATAATTTCGTCCCAGAAAAAAAATACATTTTGTTCAATGGGATTGGATTCCACACGAAACCGGTTCTCAAAATCTTTCAATGAGAAATTTTCCTTTTCCATTTCCAAGTCAGTCAATATTTTTAACGCCCTGTCCTTGAATTTTAAAAGAAGTCTATTGTTTTGGGTGCTGTTGGAAGTTCTACTTGTAAAACTTCCAGTAGTCTGGTTCCACTCATTTGGAAATGCCCTAAATATGGTTTGGAAGAATTTGGATTTTCTATCTTTCGATACTCTGAGAGCGATTGGATAACTCCCATCCGCTAACTTTGTTTTTCTTAAAACGGTCTTTACAGTTGACATAGGCTTTCTATAATCTGTACAACATCTGTACAACAAATTGCCTCTTAAAGATAAAATATATGAAAACAGTTGCAAAGTAAAATCTCATAAAATATTGATAATCAGGTGAAAAGAAAATAAATGTAACCAAATGAAATATAAAATAAGCTGACTCATAATCAGGTGGTCCCTGGTTCGAGCCCAGGTGGGACCACGGAAAACCCTTCTAAGCAATAGATTTAGAAGGGTTTATTTTTTTAAGAAATCGCTTACTTATCACTATTTACCTCAGGCGCCACCATGTAAAACCTAACTGATTATTTTCGTAGTCCTGAATCGTGGTCACCATGCCTATCGTACCATCATTCAACATTCCAATTGGAAAATATTCCCCACCGTTAGATAGTTCTGACTCGGTTCCAAAACGGCCTTTTATGTTGGATAGTTCAAATTCGTTCATCTTCTTAATCGTCAATTGCTCCTTTTTGATGGTCATGCTTGCAACGACATGTCGTAGGTCATTTCCATACCCCGAGAGCCAAGAACAGACGATATTACCATTCGCCACATACAAAAAGGGAAAATAGAGGGGTTGGTCGCCTTTACCAACGGTAAACATTTGCCAATGCTCTCCGTAGTCGTCGGAAACAGCAATAGTCATTTCATTACCTTCCGTCCACAAATGATATAATCGGTTGTCGGCGTCCCAAGCGATGGGGTCGACCCATCGGTCTACACCTTTCGAAATGTCACTTTTCCAGGTACGGTGGCCAGGCAACATTATTGACTTCCAGCTTTTTCCCAAGTCTTTGCTGATACGTATCAAGTCAGTTTGGGAATCGAAAATTAGTCCGGATGCCGATAAGGCGGACACCCTAACGGCAAGTAGCCCGTCTTTACCCGAGGCAAAGTGGCTTGAGCCGCCTTTAGGATAGATTAGAGGTCTTTCATGCCAATTTTTCCCCTTATCATCACTTACCATATGATGAACACCTTTGTCATTGTTCCAGATTACGTGAACTGAGTTATCAGAGGCTATCTTGACCCAAGGTCGATCGTCGTAGTCACTTTTTGAGAGATACGTCCAAGACCAATTCGCTCCCTTATCCGAACTCGTTCCTATTGCTATATGCTTTCCCTTTGCCTCTGAAACATCAAAATCTTCAATATTTTCAGGGAATTTAGTGTACCGCATCGTCACAAAATAGAGCGTTCCGTCGCTATCGACAGCTAGGTCTACATCAGAATTGCCATCGGCACCCTCTGATTGATTTCCAACATCCAATTTTTTCCATGAGCTGCCTTTGTCGTCACTTCTCCATAGTTGAGGTGATTTCGTTCCATTATTATAACCAGTAACGAAGAGGCTGCCCGAAGGGTGTTCTACAAACATAGGTTCTCGAGCAAGATTGCCCAAAACCTCAACTTTTTGCTGAATTAAAAATTCACTATTGTTTTGGGCACAGAGTCCGAAGTGACAAAACAGACTTAGGCTCAAAAGACCTTTTATAATCGACCGGCAACTGCTTTTTTTCTTCATAATTTTCACCAATTTTTTAATTGTTTCTCGAAATTCCAATAGTACCGTTTTTAAAGGCTCTAATATGAGCGTTTTTGATAAAGTGTTTTGTGCACCGATAAGATAAAAAATAAAAATCGAGTACTTCTTGAAATGTCTTACGCGAAGAATTTTATCGAACTGATTAGGATACCGAACGACTGAAAGATGGTCAACTAAAATTAAGGAATTCTGAAAGTGTTTACGATGCTTCTTCGAAGCGAATAATGATCACTTGAATAACGTTTATGTATTTGAATCGATCCACCCAAAGCATTGGATAGCGAACAGGCATATTACGTATCACTTCGGGAGTTTCAAAATCGGCATTTAACGATTTCCAGAGCTGTAGATAGGGCTTATTTTGTAGTGCGATTCCACCAAATAGAAAGGCGGGGTGACGAACGGGCCATTCTTCCCAATACATCACATCTTTTTGATAGGGCCAACTACTTTTGTCGGCAACATAGGGATAGAGGAATGCAAGTCCCTTTTGAATGCTTTTCCCATACTGAGTACCAAATGCGAACAGATCATCTTCAGGTGAAGAAAGTACCTGACAGAGTGCGGTGATCACGTCTAAATTGAAGAGGGAATATCCGTAAGGTTTTGTCCGGGCAAGTTCAAGAGGAAAACTACCGTCGTCGCCCATTTGCTCTGGTAGTAATACGGTCTTGTACATATTTCGGCAATAGGTCTGCACCTCCCGATTTTTTACCAATTCTGCAAATACGGCCGCTTGAAGCGCCCAACAGACGCTGTGATTGTTGCCGTTGTCTCGTTCCGCTATTCCATAGGGGTGGGTAAAGATTCAATTCAGATAAGCTTCGAACCAATCTTTCAATTTAGCAATATCGGTGGTCTGCACAACTTTTGAATTCGCTATGGCCGAAATGGCTTTCGCCACTTCCATCAGATGAATAGTGTCGATAATGCCAATACCCCGGCCGGTAACCCTGCCCATAATGGCCTGCCCGTATAGCAGGTTCGGATTCATAAGCGTGGCTTCATCGATAAACCAAGCTTTTAGATGGGGCATGAGCTGCGAGACGTAGGTATCATCTCCCGTAACGATATAGGCCGATGCCAAGGCTCTGGAAATCTGGCTGAGACGGATCATGGCCTCGCGATGTGCCGTAAAATTTTCGGGGTTTGTCATACCATACTTTCGGATATAGGGCCCGTCGGGATTTTCAGGGTCCGGCCACCAATAATCACCTTCTGAACAAAAATCATGAATTCCCCCTGCACTTCGCTCACAACTTGTTGCCGTTACCGTAATAGGGTCGACATTTAGATATTTTTCGGCACGTAGCAACACCCGTTCTTTTTCTTCGGAAAGAACAAGTTTGTTTTTGGGTGTTTGGGCTTTTCCATATCCTAATAGGCATAAGAAAATACTAAAGCGAACAAGCTGTTTCATTTTGGGGAATGATTTTTTAAAAATATCTAAGAGACTGTTTGAAAATATCTCAATCACTTTCTTATCACCTCTTTTTGATGTACAATTAGGCCATAACAATTCTAACGATACATTTCCAAACAGTCTCTAAAATAATACTATGACCTTCAAAAGAAGGCCATAGTATCGAACTAACTCAAACAAACTATTCTTGTATCATTCAATCGGTAGCATTCTAGGTATGGGGCATCTAGATTTTTGCCAATTCGTTGTCTGTAGTACCTATGTGGTATCCAAAGCTTTTTTTACCAATTATTCCAAACTAGTGTTGACATTTTTTTGGTAAGAACGGAATACTCCAAAATTTGTCCGCAGATAGTCTCGCGAGTAAGGGTATGGCAAAAGAATTACTTCATTGTTTTTTCCTCAATAAGGCCTCTAAAAAATAATAATCTGCATACACTATGGGTTCGTCCATTTCGTCTTTTTTGGGCCAGTTGCCCGTGCTATGGTCTAAAATGAACGGAGCATCGTTTTCTTGGTGAAGCAGGTATTCTTTCGATTTGAGGGTTCTCAAAACCTTATCGGCATAGGCCTCATATTTCGAGTCGTCTACATAATGGTTTAGCTCATAAAACGCAGATGCAATTATAGTTGAGGCCGAAACGTCCCTAGGGGCATCTGGAATTTTAGGATCATTAAAATCCCAATACGGTATACCGTCTTCAGGTAGATTTTCATGCGAAAGGTAGAAGTCGGCCGTGGCCATGGCCTGATTCAAATAGGTGCTATCTTTCGTATAACGGTACGCCATTGTAAAACCGTAAATACCCCAGGCCTGACCCCTGGCCCAGGTCGATGCATCGTTGTAACCTTGATGAGTAACCTTATCCTTGACCGCTCCCGTCAAGGTATCGTAGACGACCACATGAAAGATGCTTTGGTCTTCGCGGATGTGGTTTTTCAAAGTGGTGTTGGCATGCTCCACGGCCATTTTATGAAAGGTACTGTCGCTGGAAAGTTTTGTAGCTTCAAAAAACAGTTCAAGGTTCATCATGTTGTCTACGATAACGGGGAATTCCCACTCATCGGCATTAAAATCCCATGAACGTAGCGACGCTACTTTTTCGTTGTATCGGGTCGCTAGGGTTTTCGCACTTTCAACGATAACATCTTTGTAATGTTCATCTTCCGTAACTTCGTAGCCCTCACCGAAACTGCAATAGATTTTAAACCCCATATCGTGGGTGCCGCCGTTGTATTTTTCCTTTTCAATGAACGGTGTCCATTGCAAAGCTTTTCGCTTGTAGGCTTCGTTACCGGTAAGTTTAAAAAGCTGCCAAAGATTTCCAGGGTAAAAACCGCTACACCAATCTTTGGAAGGTACGCCACGGGTTGAACTTTTAGCTTTTGTATAACTTCTAGGGATTGACATAGAATCTATCGGATAATCCAACAGTTTTTGATAGCGCAAGTGCAACAAAGAATCTAACGGCATGGCATCTACCCTATTTTTACCTTTGTTTTCGGTTTTACATGCTACGGTAGATATGAGGAAGCCCATAATTAATATGGAACAAATAATACATCGCATAAAATTATTTTTGAAAAATCCTACAGAGGTTCTTCTCATGTGAAAAGAACCTCTTAAAGGACTCAATGGTTAGTATCCTGGATTATTTGAACCTAGGTTGGGGTTTCTCTCCAACTCGTCTCCTGGCAACGGAAAAAGATAATCTCGAGCTGGGTCAAAACTAGGTTGTGGTTCCAGTCCGTCCGTTGCAAATACCTCGTTGCCCAATTGTCGTCTTTTGATGTCGTACCACCTTTTGAATTCAAAGGCAAGTTCCCATTTACGTTCTTCTAACACCATATCCCTAAAATCATCTTGGGAAAGGCCGACCATAACATCTTCGGGAAATCCGGCGGCATTTCCGTTTCGGGCCCTGGCCCTTACCCGATTCACATAGCCGGTAGCTTCGGCCGACCCCGGACTGATTTCATTTAACGCCTCCGCTGCAATCAACAATACTTCTGAATAGCGCATTAGTGCATAGTTGAGGCTCGATGCACGACCATTGCCCGTGCCTGTAGCTCCTACAAAACGTGTGTATTTTGCGATGTATGCGCTCTGTACGTTTCTGGAATCAAAGTCGGGAAATTTCGAAAAAGGTTCCTCAATACCATCAAAAATACCTGTGGTATCTAAACTGACCGCCTTACGATAATCTCTGCCGTCCCACCGATTATAGACTTCGAAGCTCGGTACGGCCACAGACCATCCGCCGCCGATATTTCCGCGCTCATTGGCGCGAATACCCGTGAGTGCGGGCATATAGTCCCTTCCGGTATCGCCGTCGCTGAATCCATTGAAATCAATGGCTATCAACGGCTCGTTCAATGCCGCCTGTTTGCTGGAATCGAAAAGATCCTGAAAATCTTCGGCGAGCCCCAAATTAAAACGGCCTTCGTTATCGATTACGAATTTAGCTTCATCATATGCCTTTTGATAGTCGCCCAAAGTAAGATGGACAGATGCCAAAAAAGCGGCGGCCGTTGCCTTTGAAGGTAATGCACGAGTGGGTTGTTGATCAGGTAACGATAATTTTGCTTCTTCTAGATCGGCTATGATATTTGCGTAAACTTGATCGGCCGAGGTTTTCGAAATTTGCTTGGCTTCATCAACATCTACTACCGGACTATCTAAATAAGGTATATCGCCGAATAAGCGCACCAAATGATAATATGTATAGGCACGGAAAAAATGGGCCTGCGCCTTTATGGGGTCTATCTGGGCGGGGGGTGCATCTAGTTGACTGGCGGCAAAAATCGCCTCGTTCGCACCTCCGATGACCAAATAGGCCCTGGGCCATAAAGTGGTGACCATACCATTGTCGGCACCCATTGAAAAATTGTTGACTTCACGTCTTCTACCGGGAGTTCCCTGATCGCCGATGGTGACCATATCGCTCCTTAACATGATGGGGAGCGACAATTTTCTGCCCCAGTACCGTTCAGTGGCCATATTGCCTATAACCCCATTGATTACGGTCTGTACGTCTTGTGGAGAGTTAAAAAAGCCTTCCGGAGATAGCTGCCCGACGGGCTCTTCTTCTAAATCCGAACATCCTAAAAGGGCAAAAACCCATATTAGCGTTAGATATTTGAAATTTCTCATCGTTATATTTTTTTTGAGTTAGAATTTTAAGTTTACCGACAGGGTGTACGATTTGATATTTGGATAACTTCCATAGTCAAAACCTCTGTTCACATTACTGTTTTGATTGCCTTGACTTCTATAGCTTGCCTCTGGGTCGGTACCCGGGAAGTCAGTAAAAGTTAATAAATTTTGTCCGCTTAAACTGAGCCTGATGCCTTGCATTCCGAATTTATTGACAATATCGCTCGGTATATTATACCCCAATGCCAAGTTTTTCAGTCGAATATAACTACCGTCATAAACGAAACGGTCGGTAAGGCGTTTTTCCCTAACGCCCGCCGAGGGTATATTGGTGTTCGTGTTCGAAGGAGTCCAGGCATTCAATACCTCAGGTGTGGCGTTCGATTCTCCCGAGGCCAGCTCCAAAAAGGTATAGCTGAACATATCGCCGCCTACCGATGCTTGAAAGAACACGTTGAGATCAAATCCTTTGTATGAAAAATTATTGTTCAGACCGGCAATCCAGTCAGGATTCGGGTCGCCAATAATCTGGCGATCTTCAGTAGTGATGACCCCATCGCCGTCGAGATCGGTAAATAGTTCGTCACCCGCACCCGTTTCGGCATAACCAGCGGTTCCGGCCGGGTTGGCCCCACCTTGTTGAATTCCTCTGAATTCATAGCCCCAGAATACGCCGACAGGCTCACCTTCGCGTAGAATATGTGTTTCATCCTGTAGAAAAGAACCTGGGGAAGAATCTAGAAAAATATCTTGACCTTCTATCAGTTTGATTACCTC
>Ga0209185_1002976_pt1 | contig 10578 bp, 9 predicted proteins | sample SidtaG_2_FD_187425 | JGI IMG/M metagenome (GOLD analysis project Ga0209185, IMG submission 187425) | Marine algal microbial communities from Sidmouth, United Kingdom - Sidmouth_Asex2 metaG (SPAdes) (version 2) | ecosystem: Host-associated > Algae > Red algae > Unclassified | place: Sidmouth... | reverse complement strand
ACCAATTTGTATTTAATCGCCATACGGGGTTAATAAAAACCCCTCATAATTGGTGGCGTCGTTCATTTTATATCCCTTATGAAGACCTTGAATGTTACGACGGTGGCGTGGTTAAATCAGCCCGTGGTGGTGGTGCACGGTCAACCGCTAAATTTAGGTGCATGAAAACACCTAAACGCTACTACTTAAAAACCCCAGAGTTTATTGCCCGCTTTGGTGGGGTTAGACAAGGAACATGGGCCGCTTATTTAGCCTTTATGGACACCAGTATTCCGGTGAGTCCACTATTACACAAAAGTATAGAGCACTACTACCGCATTGATAAAAACGCCCTTGAAACAGAAGCATTCCCTGAGGTAATGAAACAATACATTGACCCTGACGATATTCAAATCAATCGCGAGCATGTGTGGTGATTTAACTTATAATTGATAGTACGGAAATACCTTAAGCTATCAAAATCTTAATAATTTATTAATCATGAATTTAGGTATTACTTACATTAATGGTGTATTTTTAGTTTAAATTAATCAATGCTTTTAATTGTTTTATCTGATGTGTTTTATGGCTTGATTATCTATCTCACCGAAACCTTTGAAAAAGCCCGTTAATCGAAAGATTATTGGGCTTTTTGCTTTAAGCATTTATAATTCGAGTTTTAAAAATTACTGGCTATCACGTAGTGCTTTAATTCGCACATCTAGTGGTGGATGCGTCGAAAATAAGTGGCTAAACTTTGATTTTTTTATGATACCGAATGCCATCATCGAACCTTCAAGTTGACTTTCTTGGCTATGTTTTAGTTTTTCTAATGCACCTATCATAGCTGATTTTCCTGCCAGTTGGGCACCACCTATATCGGCACTAAATTCACGTTTTCTTGAGAACCAAGCAACTATAATGCTAGCGAGTACACCTAATATCATTTCTAACACAAATACCACACCATAATAAGCAAAGCCTCCTAAACCACCGCTTTGACTATTATTACTACGCAATGCGTTATTGATAATGCCAGCAATAACCCGAGCTAAAAATATAACAAAGGTATTAACCACACCCTGCACTAATGTAAGGGTAACCATATCACCATTAGCTATGTGGCTAATTTCATGACCGATCACCGCTTCAGCTTCAGCTTGGCTCATGTTCTCTAGCAAACCTGTACTTACCGCCACTAAGGCATTGTTTTTATTAGCACCCGTAGCAAAAGCATTCATATCAGGAGATTGGTATAATGCTACTTCTGGCATACCTATACTTGCTTTTTGAGCGTATTGTTTAACGGTTTCAAGTAACCATTTTTCTGTGTTATTTTTTGGTTGTTCAATAACATATGCGCCAACTGATCGTTTAGCCATCCATTTAGACACTAATAGCGAAATAAATGCACCACCAAAACCAAATACACAAGCGAGCATTAATAATCCACCTAAACCTTGTCGATCAATGCCAAAAACAGACATTAATATACTCAATGTAATACTTAGCACTAACATAATCGCTAAGTTAGTGAGTAAAAATAAACCAATACGCTGCATCATCAACTCCAATCAAATATCAATAAAGACATAATATGTCTAATAATTGATAAAACAAGTAAAATAGTTAATATAAGATAATTATTAATTGAGGTTGAACAGGTTTGAGGTTACGTAATTAAATTTTAAATATTTGAAAGGAAATAAAATGATTAACCAAGGTTCAAATAAAAAACGCCCAGAAGGGCGTTTTTATAAAACTTTGTTTATTGTAATTTAGAGAAGAGTTATATTCTCACTTTGCCTAGTTACAATATCTTGCTATTAAAAGGCAGCATTATTAGGTGTTCTAGGGAATGGAATAACATCTCGCACGTTTTGCATACCGGTTGCATACACCACTAAACGCTCAAAACCTAAACCAAAACCAGAATGTGGCACAGTGCCGTAACGGCGTAAATCACGATACCAGCTGTAATCAGAAGGGTCTAAGTTCATTTCTTCAAGGCGAGCATCTAATACATCTAAGCGTTCTTCTCGTTGGCTACCACCAATAATTTCACCAATGCCCGGAGCTAAAATATCCATAGCAGCTACGGTTTTACCATCGTCATTCAAACGCATGTAAAAAGATTTAATATCTTTAGGGTAATTTTGTAAAACAACTGGTCCGCCAACATGCTCTTCGGCTAAATAACGTTCGTGTTCAGAATTTAAATCTACACCCCAAGTTACTGGGTTTTCGAATTTTTTACCACATTCTTGCAATATAGTGATTGCATCGGTGTAATCCATTCTAACAAATTCGCTGTTTACTACTGAATTCAAACGTTCGATAACGGTTTTATCAACACGTTGTTGGAAAAATTTCATGTCGTCTGCACGTTCATCTAATACAGCCTTAAATACGTAGCGAAGCATTTCTTCGGCTAAGTCGGCTGCGTCAGACAAATCAGCAAAAGCGATTTCAGGCTCAATCATCCAAAACTCGGCTAAATGGCGAGTAGTATTAGAGTTTTCTGCACGGAAAGTAGGACCAAACGTATATACTTTTGATAAAGCACAAGCGTAGGTTTCAACGTTTAGTTGACCTGATACCGTTAGGAAGGTTTCTTTGCCAAAAAAGTCTTGTTTGTAATCAACCTCACCTTTGTCTGTGCGTGGTAGGTTTTCCATATCGAGTGTGCTTACACGGAACATTTCACCTGCGCCTTCACAATCACTGCCAGTAATAAGTGGTGTACTTATCCAAAAGTAACCTTTGCTGTGTAAAAAACGATGTACTGCTTGTGCTAAGGTATTGCGCACACGCGTAACGGCTCCACCAATATTAGTACGAGCACGCAAATGAGCTTGTTCACGTAAAAATTCAATACTGTGGCGTTTTGCTGCCATTGGATAGGTATCAGGGTCTTCCACAAAACCATATACTTCAATTGCCGTGGCTTGAATTTCAAATGCTTGGCCTTGTCCCGGCGATTCAACCAAAATACCAGTAACTTTAACGGCACAACCTGTGGTTAATTTTAATACGTCAGATTGATAATTTTCTATGTCACTTGAAACAATCGCTTGTATAGCATCAAAACACGAACCGTCATGTATGGCTAAAAATGAAATGCCGGCTTTTGAATCGCGGCGTGTACGTATCCAGCCATGTACTGAAACAGTTTCGTTAACAGGAGATTTTCCTGCTAAAACGTCAGTAATTGATATGAGTGACATTAATCGACCTCTTTGTCTGTCAAAATTGCTCTAAAGTTAAGGTGTGATATGTTACCGTGCAGAAAATGATTAACAAGTAAAAGTTGTTAATACATGATATAAATTTTAATAATATGATAATGATACGGCTAAAGTTACATTACGACCCTAAAATAGGTGTTAATTAAGTTTTGTATTTATTTAGTAGTCACTTACGTTGAAGTAGTAAAGCGGGCAGTAATAAAGGCAGTTGAAGAGTAAATATGGATAAGAAGCAAAAAAACAGAAGGCGATCGCCAGATAAATGGGTATTAGCCGTTAGATCGTTAACTATTGTAAGTTGGCTATTATTTATTTTTGCACTGGGAATGTCTTACTACGCAGCGCCCGAAAATAATTATGGCTTATTACGATACAAAGGCATTGAAATAAGAAAATTTTGGCTTATACCTTTAACAGGTTATTTGTATGCGGCTCTTTGGTTGAGTGCTTTTTTTAGTTATTTAAGCTTGATTGTTCATAAATTTAGATCGCGCAGGCAGTCTGATAGTAAAAAGTTCAACTTAGTGTTGCTGATGATTGTTTCAGTTGCATGGGCGGTTTACATTTTAATTAACCTAAATAATTAACAAAAAACTCATTTTAATGTAGCCCATGTTCAACTTAAACTAATTTCAAGCTAAGCTTAATTCAGTTTATATTTAGCTCAATTCTAATAAGTTATTCATTAAAACATTGCTCTTCATTTATTACCGTAGCAATAGCACCAACAAGTTTTTGCAAATGCTGATCACTCGAAATAAGCGGAGGCATAATATAAATAAGCTTACCAAAAGGGCGTATCCAAACGCCTAATTCAACAAAACGTTTTTGAATAACGGCCATATTCACTGCTAATTTGGTTTCAACCACGCCAATACTGCCCAATACACGCGTACTTTTGACTTGGCTATGGTTTTTTAGCGGAATTAGGTACTGTTTTAAGGTGTTTTCAATACGTGTAACGTTGCTTTGCCAGTTACTACTTTCAAGCAACTCAATACTGGCATTTGCAATCGCACAAGCCAATGGGTTTCCCATATAAGTAGGGCCATGCATAAAACAACCTGCCTCACCATTGCTAATACCTTCGGCAATCTCGTTTGTACAAAGTGTAGCGGCAAGGGTTAAGTAACCACCGGTTAGGGTTTTACCTAAACACATAATGTCAGGGCTAATATCTGCCCATTCACAAGCAAATAATTTACCGGTGCGTCCTAACCCAGTAGCTATTTCGTCGGCAATAAAAAGCACATTATATTTATTACATAACCTACGACAAGCTTTAAGATATTCAGGGTGATAAAAGCGCATACCACCAGTGCCTTGTACTATAGGCTCTATTATAAAGGCAGCAATATCATCTTGATGTTTTTTAAATAGCTCCGTTAATTTGGCAACATCTTGTTCGTTCCATTGCTCGTCAATCATAAGAGTGGGGGCAGGGGCAAAGTAGTGTTTAGTAAGAACTTGATCAAACATATGGTGCATACCCGTTACCGGATCGCACACCGCCATTGTGGCAAATGTATCGCCGTGATAACCATTTTTTACCGTAAGCATTTTGTTTTTTTTGGGCTTAGCTTTAGCTACCCAGTATTGAATCGCCATTTTCATGGCTACTTCAACAGCAACCGAACCACTATCAGATAAAAATACTTTATTTAAACCTTTTGGTGTGATGCGAACTAATTTTTTACATAGCTCTATTGCAGGCTTATGAGTTAACCCCCCAAACATAACATGCGACATTTTTTTGCTTTGTTCAATAAGTGCTTTATTAAGCACAGGGTGATTATAACCATGCAATACTGACCACCATGAAGACATCCCATCTATAAGTTGCTCGCCCGAGGCTAAATTTATATAAACGCCATTGGCAGATCCAACCATAAAACTGGGTAATGGGTTAGTCATGGACGTATAAGGGTGCCAAATATGGTCGCGATCAAAGGCTAAATCGTCTGTACAATTATTAAACATATGTTAACTTTATTCTCGCCGGTATGTTTACAAGTAAATTTTGGTGGTAGACTACGCGGAAATAAATAGAGATGCAATAAGTGCTCTGCGCATCAATGTTACGTTGTTATTAACTCTAAAGGGTAGTTTATGTCTGTACAGCTTAATTCGTTAAATATGTTAAAAAAGTCTGACCAAGTTGTTCGACACAATTGGAGTAAAAAAGAAGTACAGGCATTATTTGATTTACCTTTTAATGACCTGATGTTTGAAGCACAATTGGTTCATCGTAAAAACTTTAATGCCAATGAAGTACAAGTAAGTACCTTGCTTTCTATCAAAACAGGGGCTTGCCCAGAAGATTGTAAATACTGCTCGCAAAGCGCGCGTTATAAAACAGACATTGATAAAGAAAGATTAATGGAAGTTGAAAAAGTGCTTGAAGCAGCCGGTAAAGCTAAACAGCAAGGCTCTACGCGTTTTTGTATGGGTGCGGCTTGGCGTAATCCCAAAGCGCGAGATATGCCCTTAGTAGTTGAAATGGTTAAAGGTGTTAAAGCTATGGGCTTAGAAACCTGTATGACTTTAGGTATGTTATCTGAAGATCAAGCCGATGAATTACAAACCGCTGGTTTAGACTACTACAATCACAATTTAGACACTTCCCCAGAGCACTATAATCAAATTATAACAACACGCACTTACCAAGACCGTTTAGATACCTTAGGTAACGTACGAAAAGCCGGTATGAAAGTATGCAGTGGTGGTATTGTAGGATTAGGTGAAGACTCAAAAGACCGTATTTCATTACTTATACAATTAGCTAATTTGTCACCTCAGCCAGAGAGTGTTCCAATTAACATGCTAGTAAAAGTTGAAGGTACGCCGCTAGCGAATGTAGATGACTTAGATCATTTTGATTTTGTTCGCTGCATTGCCGTAGCGCGTATAATTATGCCAAAAAGCCATGTGCGATTATCAGCAGGGCGCTCTGAAATGAATGAACAAATGCAAGCAATGTGCTTTTTAGCCGGCGCCAATTCAATATTTTATGGGTGTAAATTACTAACTGCCGACAACCCAGAAACTAATGCTGATGTAACCTTATTTAAAAAACTAGGTATAAATACCGAAACAATTGACAGCATTACCGAAGAAGAACAAGTACTTAAAGTTAAAACCGCTGTTGTAAACCAACAAAACAGTGACATATTTTACAACGCCGCCAATTAACCTTTGTTGAGTCGAGTTCTCACTTGTCATTTAGTTTTATTCAAAAAAAATTAGCCGCGCAACACCAACACGCTTTGTATCGTAAAACACAATGTGTTGGTTCGCAAAACGCGCTAAACGTTACTATTAACGGGAAATCGTACCTTAATTTTTCATCAAATGATTATTTAGGTTTAAATAATCATCCTGCCATTAATAAAGCGCTGCACGAAGGCGCTAATAAATTTGGAACCTGTGCAAGCGCCTCAAGCCTAATTACGGGCTACCATTACGCACATCAATCCCTTGAAAACGATATTTGCACTTGGTTAAACAAACCTAAATGTTTATTGTTTTCAAGCGGTTTTGCCGCCAATGAAGGCGTATTACAAGCACTAGGTGAAAAAAACACTCACTACTGGTTAGACAAATTAAGCCATGCCTCATTAATAGATGGGGCATTAGCTTCAAATGCTCAAACTAAGCGTTTTTTACATAATAATATGGCGCAGCTCGATACATTGCTAAGTACAAATATTAATAAAGACAACATTATTGTATCAGAAGGTATTTTTAGTATGGACGGCGACCAAGCTAATTTACCAGCTATTAGCCAACTAGCCAAAAAATATAAGGCACTAACCTATATTGATGATGCACATAGCATAGGAGTAAAAGGGCACTTTGGTGAAGGTAGCTTAAGCCAAACGCCAATAGATATTGTAATGGCAACCTGCGGAAAAGCATTAGCGACCAGCGGCGCTTTTGTGGTTTGCAATGAAGATATTTACGAATACCTCGTTAATTTTTCAAGACACTACACATATTCAACGGCTATTTCGCCTGCAATTGCATGGGCCACCAAAGCCAGTATTAAACTGATACAAAATGAATTATGGCGCAGAGAAAAAATAACAGAATTAAGTCAGCTTTTATCAACTACACTTAATGACAACATCGCATTAGTGAAAACTGATTCTTCTATACATGCCATCATTATAGGATCACCGAGTAAAACATTAACCATAAGCGAAAAACTTAAAGAAAAAGGCATTTGGGTTACTGCAATTCGTCCACCAACGGTTGCAAATAACAGTTCAAGGTTACGCGTTACTATAACAGCTGCGCATAATGCAAATAATATCAAATACTTGGCAAAAAGTATTAACGAGGCGTTTTTAAATGGTTAAAGCCCATAGTAGAGTGAATATTGCACGTTCATTTAGTTCAGCAACTCATTCTTATGACATTTCTGCACGTTTACAGCGTTTTACGGGTAAGCATTTAATGTCAAAATTACCTAACAAAACCGATTTGCGTATTGTTGATTTAGGTTGTGGTACAGGGTTTTTTACCAACATACTTGCGAGTAAATATAAGCACGTTTACGGTGTTGATCTTTCCAAAAAAATGCTCGCATTTGCAAAGTCTAAATCAACTCATAATATTCAATGGATAGAAGCAGACGCTTATAAACTGCCATTTGAGAATAACAGCGTTGATGTTATTTATTCTAATTTAATGATCCAGTGGTGCGACCCTTTAGCTGATTTACTTACCGAAGTAACCCGTGTTTTAAAACCTGGTGGGTTATTTGTATTTAGCACATTAATTAACGGTACATTGCACGAGTTAAAGTCTTCATGGAAGCAAGTTGATGATGACCCTCATGTGATTGATTTCAAATCTGAAGAGACAATATTAAAGCTTTTTGAAAATTCTGACTGCAAATTACTTGAAAACGACGTTAAAGATATTGTTTTAGAGTATGAGAATGTACTACACCTAGCGCACGAATTAAAAGGGCTAGGCGCTAGCCATGTCCCTAATAAAACCAAAAAAGGCTTAGCCGGCAAAGATAAATGGAAAAAAATGACAGCATGTTATCAAGATTTTCAAGAACCAAGCGGTATATACCCAGCAACTTATTGTGCCTTTTCAGGTATTGCGGTTAAATTAAATGCGTAAATATTTTATTACCGCCACAGATACCGACGCAGGCAAAACCTTTGTTGCCACAGCGCTAGTAAAAGCATTAGTTAACCAAGCAATAAGGGTAGCCGTGTATAAACCTATTTCAGCGGGTTGCGACATTATAAACGAGCAATTAATTAATGAAGACGCATTGTTATTACAAAACGTGGCTAATTGTGATCAATCAATCACATCAATTAACCCCATTGCTTTTAAAGAGCCGATTGCGCCGCACATTGCAGCCTTTACTACTAAAAAAACAATTTCAGTAAAAGCTTTGCAGCACAATTATGCAAAATTAATTGCATTAACTCCCGATGTAATAATTACAGAAGGGGCAGGTGGTTGGCGCCTACCGCTGGGTAATAGTGCATTTTTATCTGACTTTGTAACGGCTACCAATCAACAAGTTATATTGGTTGTTAACATGAAACTAGGTTGTTTAAACCATGCAATATTAACTTTAGAGTCAATTTTAGCTGATGGGCTTGAATGTATAGGTTGGGTGGCAAATGCGTATCAAGACATGGATTTTTTAGAAGAAAATATAACTGAACTAGCAACCTTATTAAACATCCCAATGCTCGCTCGACTAACTCATGAAAAAGGCATTGAACACGCAGCCGTTAAATTTGATTTAACGTTATTGTAGCGCTGTAATAACAAGGTGATTATTTCTCTGTTACCACAAATTAATTTATATTATTTACCAGCTGTACATACGCACAGGTAGTGTAAAAATATCGATCACATTATATTTAATACCATTTTGGTGTTTTATTTTTTTACCTATTTAAAATATGCATAAAAATATTGGCTTGTTATATACTTATCTGTATATTAATTTTTTTAACAAGATCTTATTAGACACATTGGTGTAATGTTTTACCCCATTTTGTCGCCTAATAAGATGTTATGTGCTGAATTCATTAGGATTATTGGTGTCAGCTTAAGATTTTATGATTAACAATAGATTAGTGTTCGCTGCTGCCAGTTTTCGCTACAGTAGTTTTGTTAAAATTGCTGACAGGCTTGTTTTATTTTGTTAACTTTAACTACAAAAGATAGCTTGTATTTAGCTGCTGTTTACAGGTAGCTCAAATCAAGCTTCATTTAACACTACCGGCGTTTACTCGCAGCTTTAGTGGGTGATTTACGTTTAGCAAGCACACAACAAGCTGTTCAAGCGGACAAAATACAGCTGGCTGAGCTCGTGCCTCGCCATTTTAGCCAACGTATTTTGCCACTTAACAGAGCGTTATATTTTTATAAAGGATCGCGGTGAAAGTATTAGTAGTTATATTATTAGGCATCGCAGCATCAATATTAATACATGGTAATTGGTTGTTTATTGATAATAAGACTTGGACAAGTATTTTAGTTAATTCTGATGTCTTTAACTATATAGCCAAAAATCACCACGAAGGCTGGGGTTTCGCTCTAATATCTAGTTGGTTTATTATGCCGCTACTACTACCATTTACAGTTTTATTAGTTTCTCTTATAGAAAAGCTGAATAGTAAACGATTATTCATTTACACGGTACTTGCTACTTCTACTTTTATATTTGTAATATTACCTAGGCTACCTATATTTGATCGTCTGTTATCTGGTTTAGGCTCTTATATGAATTTAATTTATAATAGGATTACTCCTTTAGTCTTGTTTTTATTAATATTTTATCTTACAGCTTTGGTGATAAAAAAATATAACAAGTCAATTAAGCAGGACTAAATACAGCGGGCTGTTCGCTTCGCTCCATTTTAGCCCACTATATTTAGCCTCTTATTGGGGCGTTAGCAGTCTTTTTCTGGTGCGATGAATTGAAGACTAGTTTTAGGTAAAAAATTTAACGTTTTTATCCAGCTACTTAAAATTAGAGCTCATTTATAAATAAACCGTTTAGTGTGTTTTTCTTGGTGTTCATTTAAAGTAACGTGCATTATTAAGTAGCTCAATGTTTTATTATAAAGTTATTGCGGTAAACCGCTTTAGTTTAGCTATCCACTGCTAACAAGGCATTGCAAAGGACTAAAAACAGCTGGCTATTTGCTCGTGCCTCGCTTATTTTAGCCAACCATTTTTAGCCTCTGAATGAGGCGTTAGCAGTCTTTTTCTGATGCTATGTATTAAAGATTAGTTTTAGGTAAAAAGTTTAGCGTTTTATCTGACAACTCATAATTTAAGTTTATTTATAAATAGATTG
>Ga0209185_1002975_pt1 | contig 10579 bp, 11 predicted proteins | sample SidtaG_2_FD_187425 | JGI IMG/M metagenome (GOLD analysis project Ga0209185, IMG submission 187425) | Marine algal microbial communities from Sidmouth, United Kingdom - Sidmouth_Asex2 metaG (SPAdes) (version 2) | ecosystem: Host-associated > Algae > Red algae > Unclassified | place: Sidmouth... | reverse complement strand
CGGCTGTTGGTGCGAAGCTCGTTCTGGTCGAGTCGTTTGGCGAAGTTGGTTCTGGCTCTGATGGAACGGCTGTTGGTGTGAAGCTCGTTCTGGTCGAGTCGTTTGGCGAAGCTCGTTCTGGATCTGATGGAATGGCTGTTGGTGCGAAGCTCGTTCTGGTCGAGTCGTTTGGCGAAGTTGGTTCTGGATTCACTGGAACGGCTGTTGGTGCGAAGCTCGTTCTGGATCTGATGGAATGGCTGTTGGTGCGAAGTGTGTTCTGATGAAATGGTACGTGATGGAATAAATATTGGCGAAGTGTGTTCTGGATTCACTGGAACGGCTGTTGGTGCGACCATTGGCGAAGTGTGTTCTGATTTAATCGAGGGAATAAATGTTGGCGAAGTTGGTTCTGATGGAATGAATATTGGCGAAGTTGGTTCTGATGGAATGAATATTGGCGAAGTTGGTTCTGATGGAATGAATATTGGCGAAGTTGGTTCTGATCTACTTATAAATTAACAAGGTTCTTTTTTTGCGAAGTGTGTTCTGATGAAATGGTATGTGATGGAACGGCTGTTGGTGCGAAGTGTGTTCTGAATCTGATGGAACGGCTGTTATTGCGACCATTGGCGAAGTGTGTTCTGGCTCTGATGGAACGGCTGTTGGTGCGAAGCTCGTTCTGGTCGAGTCGTTTGGCGAAGTGTGTTCTGGATCTGATGGAACGGCTGTTGGTGCGAAGCTCGTTCTGGTCGATTCGTTTGGCGAAGTGTGTTCTGGATCTGATGGAACGGCTGTTGTTGCGACCATTGGCGAAGTGTGTTCTGGATCTGATGGAACGGCTGTTGGTGCGACCATTGGCGAAGTGTGTTCTGATGAAATGGTACGTGATGGAATGAATATTGGCGAAGTGTGTTCTGGATCTGATGGAACGGCTGTTGGTGCGACCATTGGCGAAGTGTATTCTGGCTCTGATGGAACGGCTGTTGGTGCGAAGCTCGTTCTGGTCGAGTCGTTTGGTGAAGTGTGTTCTGGATCTGATGGAACGGCTGTTGGTGCGAAGCTCGTTCTGGTCGATTCGTTTGGCGAAGTGTATTCTGGCTCTGATGGAACGGCTGTTGGTGTGAAGCTCGTTCTGGTCGAGTTGTTTGGCGAAGTTTGTTCTGGATTTGATGGAACGGCTGTTGGTGCGAAGCTCGTTCTGGTCGATTCGTTTGGCGAAGTATATTCTGGATATGATGGAATGAATATTGGCGAAGTGTGTTCTGGATATGATGGAATGAATATTGGCGAAGTTGGTTCTGATCTGATCGAGGGAATGAATGTTGGCGAAGTTGGTTCTGGTGGTTTTTATAAATTAACAAGGTCTTTTTTTGCACTGAAATCTTACACGGCTTTTTTGTAAAAAAGTGTTTTTTTGTAAAGCTTGGTTTTGCACAAAACTTTGACCCTTAAATCGTAAGCAACAAAGGCACAGAAGGCACAAAGTTTGTAGTTTGTTGATTTACAGTTATTTATTTATTATAATTAAAAAAATCCTGTGCCTTACTGTTGCTTCGGTCTACACTAAGCAACAGTAAGGCACAGGAATAATAGTTTTTCTAATAGATAAGACCTTGTTAATTAAATAGTTATAGTTTTTTGTTCCTTTGTGCCTTCTGTGCCTCGTGTTTTAAGGCTAAACTTTTGGTGCAAATTTTTTGGATAAAAAAAAGGTGCTAAACTTCAAAATATTTAGATTCAAGTTGTTGATAATCAAACATATAAACCGTTGTTGGGTTGGTGCTAAAGTGTTTGAGTCTTTTTTTAATAGTTGTCTTTTCTCCATTAGGAACATAGGTTGAATCATTCATAATATAGCCTTTTAAGGTTGCTTCGTCTAAACCTATAGTCTTGTATCTACTAAAATACTCTTTTGAATAGGCTGCAAAAATAGCCTTATATCTTACGCACACAACCCGTACATTGTTAAAATTATGAAAGGTATAATCTTTGTCCTCAATCAATGTATTTTCCCGTCTTTTCATGCTTTTATAGGTCGTTTCTTTTTCTAAATGGCTGTATTCCTCATTGAAAGTATGACCATCATTCATGAGATGGTGGACAATATCCCAAAAACGGGCTAATTCATCTGTATTATTGATTGTCTCGTTTTGGCTTTTGATTCGTTTAGTCACTTCTTTTAAAATGTCCTCATAACTAAAAGGTAAATCCAATTTTGATTCCATTGTTTTTAGTGCTGCCAAAATAACGGAATAGTTTTCTATCAATCTATCCTCTATACTTTTGGTTCTAAAGTATTTTTTTAGGCTGTTAGATACTTCAAAAAAGTTACTTTCAAAATGCTTTACAAAATGATCTCGGTGCTGTAAAATCGTTGTTAATATGTTGGATAAACCATGTTGTTTTTCAATCTCTTTTAGTTGGTCGTAGTTTCTTTTTTCTTCTGTGGTTCTGGTGGTTTCAAAGAAATCTGATAACATACATCTTTTTAACAATGCAATGTCCTTTGTCGGTAGTTCTTGACCTGCTATAAAACAACCTGATAAAACAGGAGTGTTTACAGTTGTATTTGAATTGTCAATTGTTCGTCTGGTATAACCATAACCATTATAAGCATCTTTTAACGCTTCTACCTTTGTGATATGTACATTGTTTTTATATTCCTCAAAGTATATCATGGCATTTCTAAACTGTGATAAGGTTGCTAAAAATGCTTTTGGTGTTGAAGCTCCTGCAATGGATAACGGTTTTATATTCTTACCAAATAACGCCATGAAACTTTCTGCATGCTTGCTTTTTCCTGCTCCTGACTCGCCATATAAAAACAAGTGAGGGAAAAATTTTCTTTGATTAAATATGTAGTCTCTAAACAAACATGCGATTAAATAACAGATGGTAATACGTCCATTTATACCGTAAACCGTATTGATTAGATTAGACCACTTTTTAAAGCTTATATCTTTGCTTGGTGCATATCTAAACTTTTGGTATGCTTCAAACTTTTTGTTATCGCTGTTTAGTGTGTTGGCTGTTGGTAGATAGAAATTTTGATCTTTGCCTTTTATTATTCCGTATGTGTCGGGTTCAAGAAACTTGCCTTTGTAGTTTACACCATTGGCAAAGGCATATACTTTGCTTTCTGGTTGAAGTCCTAAAACTTTGATTTCTTGTGCTGTTGTTTCGTTCTCATAGTTGTATTCTAAAATGTTGTTTAGGTCATAACCATTGCCTTTAAAGGTGAAATTTCCTTGTGATGAAAATATTGATTTTGCCGATTGTAAACTAACTAAATCATGTGTTGTGATTTCAATGATTTGTTTATCATTGAATCGGTTTTGCATTTGTAAGATTCGTTTTGAGTTGTTCGGATCATCTGTATTTTTTAGATGGTATAAGATGGACATGGTAAAGTTGCTTATTCTTTTCTCTTTTATCGCATTGCCTTTTCTCAATGATTCCTTTACATAATAACAACCTTTTTTTACGCCAAACTCATAATAATCATTAAAGCAATCTTTGTTCCCTTGTTCGTCTTTTTCTTGCTTCTGGTCGGCTGCCATTGGTGGGACGGTTGCCGTATCCGCTTGTGTGGTGGATGGTGTATTGTCGTTTTTTGGTGGTTTGGGTGTCTGCTCCTGTGGTGGGTCGGTGGTTTTGTCGGTGGATTGCCATGTTTTAAATTCGTGCTTTGCATGTTCGCTTTGGTTGCGTTTGTACATGTCTTTTATGGTCTTGGTGTGGTGGTCTGGGTCGTCCATCTGTGAGCCGTATTGGTTTTGAACGGATGTTATGGTGTCGCTTTCTGTGAGTCCGTACCGATTACAGGCACATGCTAAGTTTAGAACAAAGTTATGTTTTTGTCCTTCTGCAAAATAGATTCCTTTGCTTTCAGTCGCTTTTATGCAACCTTGAAAGATTGTATCTTTATTGGTTTCTAAGGCTTGAATTTTGCCGTTTTTAGATGTGGTGGTGGGTTTGGTTGGTTTCTTGGTTTTGGTGGGTTTTTGAATGGTCTTTGGGCTTTTGGTCGTGGGTGTTTTATCTTCTGGTTTAGTGGGTATTGGCATTGTGAAAATTTGAGCGTTTGGATTGTGGTATAAATTAGGATCGTGGGATACAAAACATAAACGTGATATGTCATTTCCTGTATCTAATGTGATACCAAATGTTTCTTTGAAATAGGTTTCTAAGGCTTTAAAATACTGCTTATGGGTTTTGTCGGTGGGTTGTGGGTTGTCGGTCTGGACTATGATTTTTAGACCTTTATTTGATGGGGAGACGAAAACCGTATTAATAAAATCACATTTAGAAACAATCTGATTTTTTAGTTTTTCAGTTGCTTCTAAATCTGGCAGTTTGTCAATGTCTAAGACAATACAACCGTTTGCCTTTTTTACATTGGTAATTTTTCGAGTCGGTGCAAATGTTGCTGCTACTGTGAAACATGGTAGCTGCTTTTTTTGCTTGTCGTATTCGCTTTTGCTTAGTTCTCTTAACTTTTCTATGTGCAAAGACCATCGACCTTTCTTTATTCCTTCTATGACGTTTGACAGTTCTACGTCGTACATGGGTTTTCTGGCTCTGGCATTCTTAAAGTAGCTTACTAAATTGGTTTTGCTTTTGATGGCTTTTTTTATTAATTTTGACATGTAATTTTTGTTATAAAAACCCGTCTTGCTTGGTGGCTCTGACGGGTTTTTTAGTTAATGAAATTTATTTCAAAGGTCGGCATGTTTGCAGCATGTCGGCTTTTTGTGTTTTAGGATTTTGTGGTGTCATTGTTGGTTTTTTTTGTTGCTTCTATGAGTTCCGATTTATAGAAAAAACGTCCTCTTTCCCCTTTTTTATGATATGGGATTTCTCCACTTTTTAACATCTTTCTCAATGTTGGCTCTGATACACCTAATACTTGACATGCTTCGTAGGTGTTCAATCGTTTTTCCTTTAACTTGGCTAAATCTGCATTTGTTAGCTTGTCGGCAAATGCTTGTAATATTGGTTCAAAAGTTTCTTTTAGGGCTTGCATGCTGTCTGGGTCATTGGGGTCGATGACAATGACCGACTTTTTGTTATTGGGCGGTTGCTTGCTGTTCTTTTTGCTCATGGGCTTTTGGGTTTTGAAGGTTTGAAAAATATTGTTTTAGGGCATGTCTTACCAGGTCGCTTTGTTTGACCTTTATTTTCTTACAATGTTGTTTGATGTGTTTGTATTCCTTTTCTGTAAAACGAGTACCTATTTGTTTTATTAAAGGTTCGTTTGTGATTAAGGAATCAGTATTGTTAAATATGGATTTCATAAACTCAAAATTTTGTTTATCAATTGATTTTTAAATGTATTGCGAAATAAAAGTATTTTTTTCATTGAATCAACCTATTTGTTATTAAAGTACATTTTATTTTTATAAAGTACAAAATAATAAAAAGGAGATAAAAAATACACGCTTTTTCATTTTAGTATTTGGAACTCTTTCATTTTTTCCTCTATCTCCTTTCTCTTTTCTTTATCATAAAGTTTAAGCCTTTTTGTTATTGGGGAACTTCTTATAATTTTTTTTTGAAATCTTTGATATGAATACTCACTTTCTGACAATTCATACATTAAACACATTATTTCATATACTTCTTTTACCGTTGTTCTATGACGAGATTTTGTCAAAAATAATAGCATCATTATATATTCATCGTCATCACTTAAAGAATTAAGATACTCTAAAAAAGCATAATCAGTTTGTACACTATTAATTGTTTTGGCTCTCATCAATGTTTGATATTTAGTAATTCTTAGACGATAAATATCATCAGCAAATATATTAAGTAATGTTTCATCTATGTACTTATTGAATCTTATGATTCCTATATTAGAAAGATTATTGTTTAACTTTAAGAATAGCTTTTGTTCACTTCTATCAAAATTGACTACTATGACATGATTGTATTGTTTTAGCTTCTGGTTCTTGTAATCCGCCTGTTCCTTTTTTGTTAGTATCTCTTTTATTGCAAGTTGAAAGGCAGTATAAACAGTTTTATCTTCTTTATCCTTCTTTATATCTGGATATTTTACCACGTTCCCCAAATGATATTCAAGAAATTTTTTAATATGTGGCTTAACAGGTATTTGAATTATTCCCATAAGAAAAAAGATTTAATGTATTACAAATGTACAACAGATACATCAATACATTAAATCTTTGTTGGTACTATTATTTTGTTAGCTGTTGGTGTCGTTGTCTTAGTTCTTTGAGTTCTACCAAAAAGTTAACTAACTGTCCTGTATAGTGATCTTGTTTGATTATAAAATCAGTAGGATAATCTGCTTTTTTATTCCATGAATAGGTTTTCATTTCATTAATTAATTTAATGGATGTTACATGATGTTCTTTGATGAATCCATCTATCAAATTCAACATGTCGTCATGTAAACTTTGGGCAAATTTCTCGGTGTTGTGTTTAGGATTTTTTTTTGATTTCATGATTTTATTATTAATGGTTATAAAATAGTATTTTTCATTTCGTTTTATTTTGGGAATGTGTGTTGCTTCTTTTCTATTTTTGGGGTTCTGGCTGTGCAAAATAGACCCGATAGTAGTGGAATGGCGATTGGAAACGAGTGTTTTTGTGGATCGGGTGTTGTCGCCATTGGAACGGACAGCGGGCCCATGCGTGACGACGGAGTGTTAAACCGTTCTCTCCTATTAATCAAAATGTTTTCTATAAATTGTCAATACATCGTCACTATAATCGCCTATAAAAAACTTGTTTCCTTGTTCGTCTGTATGCCTTCGATTCAATTTGTTACGGATGCTTATTTGCTTTTTTTTCTCAATGTTTTGGAGGGTAAAAAGCCGTTGTAAGTTTTGATAATAGAATAGTTTGTTATTGAATCTTTCTTTATATATGTAGAATGTATTTTTTGTCATTTTTACGAATAAACTATATTTTCTTTGTAAAAACACTTGATTGTTGTGTTAAAAGGAACAGCATTACAGAAGTAATAACTGTTCCCTTGTCTGACAACTATCTTTTAGGTTAAACTTGGCTCTAATCTTAGTAAATTTAGATTTCTTATTCGCTGCCTTAAATTGCTTAGTAGTGTTTGTTTTTTGACTTGTGGCATTGGGGTTGTGGTGTCGTTGCCTTCTACTAATTTACATAAAAATGGCATGGCGTTGTGAAAGTTTCGGATTGAATCAATGTTGTAAAATTTGACTAATTCTTTTCCAAATTGGCTGCGGTCTATTGGGTTGCCTTTTGGTGTGTGTGTGCCTTCAATAAGGACTGAATCAAAGACAAAGATTGTGTTTTTATCTTGGTCTTGTTCCTGTAAAATGCTTGCTTTAATGTGTAGGGTAGGAGACAATACGAGTGTATAATATATTGTGTCATGGGTTGTTGCCTTGTAGATTTTTAAGGCTGTTTTGGATCTCTTTTTCATCTTGATAACTTTTTGATGTGAGTAAATGACATAAGAAAAACCAACAAACAAACGGCTTTTCTTAGTTGCGACACAGAGAAAAGAAGCATACATCTATGGTGGGATGTAAAGCCTTGTTTGAATGTTGGCTATATCAAAAACACCAATAAGGTGAGTTATCCAATAAAATAAAAATAGAGAAAGAGGTATGCTCTTATACTCTGTGTCGCACTTCAAAGATAGAGTAAAATTTTGGAATTATCAAAGTAGAGTAGGGGTAAAGTTGAAATTAGCCGAAAATAGGGGAAAGTTTTTGTAAAAATCGAGGTTACCAGGAGACGAAAAAAAGACAAATGAACGTAAGTAGATGAAAAGATAATGAAATGTCGTGTTTGTAGGAATAAAAAACGGCATGCGAGTGGTCGGTGCATGCCGTTTAACATTATCTTAAATTGGCTAGCTTTAGCCATTTTAAAAATATATATATCAAATGTAAAACGGTTGTAATTTTTAGATATTGTTTCACGCTTTGTTTATTCTTCTTCAGTAAAAGTGCAATGTATATTTTTGACTGTATTTTGATTTAAGATTATTAATAAGGTTTTAATTTTCAAAAGATATTCATTAATGATAACATTCTCATAAGCATCAAAACTATAAATATCAAATGTGTTTGTGTTTAAAGTAGCTTCTATATCAGTTCCTTTTTTATTAGAATCATAGCTGAATTTCAAAATGTGACTACTTAAATTTTGATAAAAACCCATGCCTAATTTGGGCAAAAAAACACTTTCAGAATAGAACGACGAATGTATTTTATTGCGTTGCAATTCCTTTGCCCAAAAGCTCCCCATTGCTAATACCTTTTCATTTAAACAAAATTTAGTATTATCAACTGTAAAGGGAGTAACTTGTTTTTTTAGTATTGCATTCCCTAAATTCAATACAATATCAAATACATTTATACTATTATCTTGGGGTTTAATTACTATGGTAATATACTCATTCCTAAATTTAAGCGGTAGGTATTCTTTTTTTGAATTTGGGTAGTAAAAATGGTAATTTTTCATGTTTGGGTTTAAAACAAAAACATATTACTAAATAAAAAATTTAATTTACAAAAACGTAAGTTATTGATTATCAATGTTTTGGTTTTTTGGTTTTTTGCAAAAAAAAAAAGATGGAACGAAAACCACACGCCCATTATAGTAATATGGTAATTGTGGTAACTGAAACACTCTAAAAGTAAATAGGGGTGGGGGGTAGGTATTTAGGAAAATGTAAAAGATGATAATTTTGCAATTACCATCTTTACATTTATAAAAATTACCATCTCCTATCCTGTGGCTTTACCACTTTGATATTTTTGTTATTTGTCCTTTGTTGTTGTTTAAAGTTTGGGTTTGGGTGAACCGATACACTTGGGTCACTAGCAAAAAGGCTTTCAACTTTTGGTGTTTTATCAAATGCCTTTTGCACCATCTGTTTAAACTCCTGCAAAAATTTATTTGACTGTGCCGTTTGTTGTTTAGGGAATTTATAAGGAGAGGTTAATGGTTCTATACACATTTGTACACCTGTGTTGGCTAACCTTTCCGCAAATTGTATGATTTTATCATCTAAAGGAATACCTGTGTATTCTATTATCTTTAGTCCAGGATTGCCATTGGTTTCTATGATGTAGTTTTTACCATCTTTATCAACTAATAAATCAACACCACAAATTGAGTTTTTCAACTGACAGGCATCTGCTGCATCTAAACACATTTGTTCTTGTTCTGCTGTTAATGTTGCGGATTCACCTGTTCCTCCTGTACTAATGTTTGCAACCAAATCATGTTCTTGACCTGTCCGTTTCATAACAGCTTCTATCTCTCCATCAATAACAAAAACACGATAATCTGAAACCTTGTCATTTTCTGATGTATCAATAAACTGTTGAAGGATTAATGATTTATCTTTTATTCGTTCCGCTAACTTAAAAAAGATTTTACCACTTGCTTTGTTTAGAAGTGGGTAAACTCCTGCGGCTTGACTTCCTGTTGTGAATTTAGCTATACAAGGATAACCTCCAACTTTTTCAACTAGTAAAGAATAGTTTTTAGGATCGTTTACTAATACGGTTGTGGGTTGTGTAATATTGGAAATACTCATGAGTTGATGAGCTAAAAACTTATCTTGTGCATTTTGTATGCCACTACATGTATGAGTAATAGGAATGTTTAAATAGTTCATTTGTCTTACTACTGCCTTATCATAGTATGACAATCCACCAAGACGACAAATAACAGAATCATAACTTTTTTTGTATAAGCGTTGTCCTTTTTCTTCTCCTGTTAAATGATAAATACGTGAATAGCCTTTTTTTCTTGCTATTTGAATCATTAAATTGCTGGGATCAATTACTGTCATGTCATGACCTTTGGATTCACCTGCTTTTCTGATGGTTTCAGTAGAACCACCATTATGTTTTGATAGTATTAAAATATTTGCCATTGAATAAAAATTTATTTGGTAATTAATAACACCAAATAAAAACTAAATTCAATCTCATTTCTACTATATGATTAGTGCGATTTTGTAAAGTTGGATTTGATCGAGGAAACGACCATTGGCGAAGTTGGTTCTGGTGGAACGGTTGTTGGTCGATTGGTGCGAAGTGTGTTCTGATGTATTGGAGCGAAGGAACGACCATTGGCGAAGTTGGTTCTGGTGGAACGGTTGTTGGTCGATTGGTGCGAAGTGTGTTCTGATGTATTGGAGCGAAGGAACGACCATTGGCGAAGTTGGTTCTGGTGGAATGGTTGTTGGTCGATTGGTGCGAAGCTCGTTCTGATCTGATCCATTGGAACGGCTGTTGGTGGTCATTCTATAATGATCTTACTGTTTAGTTTATCCAATAAGCCGACTTTTTGCGTGTCTGATATGTGCAAATATCGTTCAAAAGCTTTATCTGTTGAATGACCTGTTAATGACTTGATAGTTTTACTATCCATATCATTAGCATGCATCAATGAAATAAAGGTTTTACGTCCAACATGACATGTTACTAATTCCCATTTTTCGTATATCTTGGTTTTAATATTGTTACCGCTATGACGGGTTTTTTCTGTGTCTGCATTGATACAAGCAATTTCACAGGCTTCTTTTAGATATTCGTTTACTTTCTGATTAGAGGGTACATTT
>Ga0209185_1002969_pt1 | contig 10582 bp, 6 predicted proteins | sample SidtaG_2_FD_187425 | JGI IMG/M metagenome (GOLD analysis project Ga0209185, IMG submission 187425) | Marine algal microbial communities from Sidmouth, United Kingdom - Sidmouth_Asex2 metaG (SPAdes) (version 2) | ecosystem: Host-associated > Algae > Red algae > Unclassified | place: Sidmouth... | reverse complement strand
ATGTCAATGATGTATTAGTATCAAGTAATTTTGAGTTAAACAACGAAGTGATGCTTACGCTTTCAGGTCTTCCGATACCTACTAATAATACCTATACGATAATTATAGTTGAGGAAGGAAATGTTACCTGTTTTGATGAAATTACTTTGTGCGGTGTCAGTGGTTGTGATTTTAATTGCACCATAGATGAATTATATGTTGAGGAAGAATGTCTTGATGATGGAAGTTTTTATTTGAATGTCTTTGCAAGTTCTTTTTTTAATTTAGAAGATGTTTTATTGTCTGGCAATGGCACTGACTATGGTTCATTTGATTTTGCAGAACAACCTTTTAGAATAGGACCATTTTCGGCAGGAGATCTAGTTGATGAAATTTTGGTCACGTCAGCTACAGACGCTTTATGTCAAAGTTGTATACAATTTGACGCTGTTGATTGTGGCACTGGATTTTGCTCATTCAGTGATCCAGAAGTTTACGATTTTATCTGTGATTCTTTAACGTTGACTTACAGTATGCAAGTTGAATTTGAGTCGCAGAATATAGGTCCTACTTTTACGGTTACCGTCAATGGCGTTAATCAAGGAATTTTTCCTAGTGGCAACTCTCTTCCCATTAGTTTGCAAAACATTGTTCCAAGACCCAATACCGATTACGACATTATTGAGATCTGCGCTACTAACGTGGACGACTGTTGTCTTGCCTACGAATACTTCTCACCAAATTGTGGCAATATCGATGGGTGTCAAATTGATATTCTCGGAGCAGAGGTTATCTGTGATGGACCAGTTGTATATATTGAGATGGCCTATAATTATTTGAATCCACTATCAGAAGCACTATTTTTTGTAAATGGAGCTTTGTATGCTCAGTCCTCAATAGCAGGCCAGCAACAAGGCATTCAGTTGGGACCTATCCCATCAAATCCAAATGGAGAATATCTAGTAACTGTTTCGGATGAAGAACAAGATGATTGTTTTGCTGAAATTGGCCTTGAGCACTTTTGCGCAGATGATTGTTTTATCGAAGCAGTGGAAGCTGTGCAAGAATGTTTGAATGATAGTTTATACTTTGTCTATGTGACCTTTGAATTTGGTGTTAATACATCAATGGTACAGATCATAGGAAATGGAATAGATCATGGTATTTATAATGTCTTAGATCAACCCATTGAAATAGGTCCTTTTACTTCTACAGATCTAATAAGTGACTTTTTGGTATTGGACACGCAGCATGATTGTCAAGGTGAAGCAATATTGCTTGTAGAAGATTGTGGTGATGATGGACTATGCGACATTGACATACTAGGTGCAGAAGTCATCTGTGATGGACCGGTTGTTTACATTGAGGTGGCTTATAACTATTTGAATCCATTTTCTGAAGCTCATTTTTATGTAAATGGTGAATTATATGCCCAATCCGGAGTTGCAGGACAACAACTTGACATTCAGCTGGGGCCAATTCCTTCCAATCCTGATGGAATCTATAATATTACATTACTTGATGCTGAGCAAGATAATTGTTTAGCACTTCTTAGCATTATAAATTTTTGTTCAGAGGATTGTATTATTGGAGAAATCATAGCCGAACAGGATTGCCTTGATGATGGCACCTATTCTGTGTTTTTATACTATGAACATCTTAATACTTCTGGAGCTGTAACAGTGCGGGGAAACGGTCGGCTATATGGAACTTTTGGCAATAATGAACAGATCATACTTGGTCCTTTTTCAGACAATGATATCGTGAATGAATTTGTACTGATTGATTCGGAAATGGAGGATTGCATATCGGAAATAGAAGTAGAATTTGAAGATTGTGAAACCCTCTCAGATTGTGGGCTTTCAGACCTTGTGGTTGATATTATAGAATGCGATCCGTCTATCGGAAGTTATACCATGAACGTGAACTTTGATTATGAGATCGTTGATGCCACTGACTTTGTTGTTTGGGTGAACAATGAATTTTATGACGAATTCTCCTTTGATGAAAACCCTCCATTTTTAGTGGAGAATGTTGTGCCGAGACCAGATTCAGAATTTGATATCATTCAGGTCTGCTTGATGGATAGTACTGATTGTTGCATTATACTGGAATACCTACAACCTGAATGTTTAGAACCAGAAGAATGTGAGATCAGCAATATAATTGTAGATCATGATTGTCTAGATGGTGGATCATACTATTTATATGTAAGCTTTGATCATCTAAACACATCCGAATTTGTAGCCATTCGTGGAAATGGAAATACTTATGGAGCATTTAATGTATTTGAACAACCGATACAGTTAGGACCAATTCAACCAGGACAGATAATAACCGAATTAGCGATCAATGATCTTGAAATAGACTGTAGAGGTGTAATAGAATTTGACCCAATTGAATGCGAAGAAACAGGCCCTTGTGAAATAGGAGCACCGGATGTACAAATTGAATGCAATCCTGATGGAACCTTTTTTGCATACTTGACCATCTCTTACGCCAACATTAGCAACTTTGTAAACATCCGAGGAAATGGAGTTAATTATGGTGCCTTTAATGTAGACGAGCAACCTTTTCAGATCGGTCCATTGCTAGGTGATGGCACGACATTTTATGAATTCATAGTTATTGATGCTGAAGATGAAGACTGTCAGAATTTTGTAGAATATGGAGCGGTAGCATGTGAGGAAGAAGAAGGCTGTGCCATCTTCGACGTAAATATTTTAGAAGTCGAATGCGATGAGGCAACCAATACGTATGATGCACTTATTGATTTTGGTTTTATAAATCCAACCAATGACTTTTTTGATGTTTGGGTAAATGATGAATATCTTGATTTCTTTAGCTTTAGCGATCAACCGCCTTTTGAAATTACGAATATTAGCCCAAGAGAAAATTCTGATTTTGACATCATCAAGATCTGCATTAATGATGATCCTGATTGTTGTGTTGAGTTTGAATATTTACAACCATCGTGTTTAGATGTTACAAATAATGATAACCAACCTAATATTATTAATGTAGACATAGAGCCATTAGATTGTGATGAAACAACTGGCACTTATTCATTAAGGCTTGATTTTGATACTGAAAATTATGCGAGTACGAGCTTTACCCTATGGATAAATGGTGTGGAAATGCCAAGAGTAAGTATGACGGAACTTCCAGTGATCTATACAGGCATCACCCCTCAAGACAGTACAGATCTTGATGCGCTTAAAATTTGTATAGGTGAACAAAACGAGTTCTGTATTGAAATGGAGTATGATCAGCCTGATTGCTTAAATACAGCGATAGTAAATGTTGATGATTTTGAACAAGTAAAGCTATATCCTAATCCAACCAACAATTTTGTCAATTTAGAAAATCTACCAGCTTTTGTTATTACAGTTCAGGTTATTGACAATCTAGGAAGACAACGTATGACAATAACTGATAATTTGAGTCGAATAAACGTTTTAAATCTAGAAAAAGGTATTTACTTTGTAAAACTTGTTACAAAAGATAATTACATTTATAGTCTAAAATTTATCAAAAATTAATGCTTAAAGGAACGGCCCTGTATGAAATGTATTCATTGGTAGGCTATTGGTATAAGACACTTTCCAAAAAAACGGAAAATCAAGTCATAACGAAATACTGCTTTGGATCAGATTCAAAGCAGTATTTTATTCTGTATGACCCAATAGAAGTCGATCCTTCCAAGCCACTTATTGTATACTACCATGGTGGCGGATGGCTTTTCGGTAATCCAGAATTATTTGCTAAAAAAGCAGCTATATTCAACAAATTAGGCTATCAGATCATCATACCATGTTATCGAAAAATACCCAGATATACCTACACTGATATGAGAGAAGACCTGAATCTGACACTTTCAAAAATACAGGCACTTAATAAGGAAGGCATTTTAAATTTTGACAAGATTATTTTAGGTGGCACATCAGCAGGAGGAACACTAGCCAGTTTGATATATTATCAAAAAGAATATTTGGCAGCGTATGGTTTTAAGCAAGAAGATTTCTCGGGTTTATTTTTAACTGCTCCCCCATTAGATCTTACCAAGATGACTAGCAGTCCTGTATTATATTTCTTTGCTGGTAGAAGAAGTAGTAAAAAATTTCGAGATGCTTCGCCTTTGAATTGGTTAAAAGACGCAAAGCCCATCAAAACTTTGTGTATACATGGGACAAAAGATGGTCTGGTCAATTATGAAGCAAGCGAATCATTTTTCAATGATTTTGAAAACATACATCCTACCTTTTTAAAAAAGATAAAGTTGGCTGAATATGGTCACATAGAATCTGCATCTTGGGCGCATACGAACAATTTTTTACGTGATGAAATTTTAAATTTCATCAAGAGCTGCCATTAATTCCGACTGTTTCTATTCTAATTTTATGGTTTTTTCTTATATACACATTAGTTTTGTTATGGTTTATAATTAAAAAGCGCATAATATGTTGAAGAAAAGATTTTAATCTGCTAGTACAACTTTTCATTTGTAATACTTAAAAACACTTTTTAAAAATTTTTTATATACAAGAAGTTTTCTTGTCACTAATATTGATTTTTTCGAAGATTATATAAATTATCAAAGCATATAATGTAATCAGCAACTGAAAAATCATAACCATGAAAAACTAAAAGGTAAACTTGCTCTGGCTTGTTTGCTTTTTTTTTAAAATCACATTACATCAAATATTTATATTCCATACTAGTTCTAATCATTTCTACCTGCACCTGCAGTTTGGCGCAAGATATGCAATTGGGTTATGACCTATTAGAAAATCAAAGCTATGGTGACGCCGAAATCTTCTTCGAAAAGATTCTTAATGAATACCCAGAAAGTAAAACAGCTAAGATTTGTTATGCCAGGGCAATTGGACTAGGAGGAAAAGCATTACAAGCAAAAGAGCTCTTTAAGGAATTAGATGTAGCTTACCCCAATGACCTTGAAGTAAAATTAAATTTAGCTGAAGCAAATATGTGGGCCAAGGAATATGGTACGGCTACAAATATATATGAGTGGATTTTGAACGAGGCACCGGAAAACTTTACAGCTAACTTAGGCATGGCAAATGCACAATCTGCACAATTGAAAAATGTAGAAGCGTTAAATTTTATCAACAAAGCGATAAAGTTAGATCCAAAAAATAAATCTGCAAAGGTTTCTAAAAAATACATCTATTTAGCATTAGCTGACAAGCAAAGAAACGCTTTCAATTTTAAAAGCACCCTAAACATCTTGGATTCTGTTTTAAATATATTCCCATTGGATAAAGAAGCCATTCTCAATAAAGCGATTACCTATTTGTGGATGGATAAACCAAACGCAGCCGCCAATGAATATCAGATCTTATATGATGAGAAGATCGAGGAATTTGAAGCTTTGATGGGTTTATCTTACTGCGCTACCTTATTATCAAAAAAGAAGCATGCGATAGAATATGCTGATCAGGCAATCGCTTACGCAAATGAAAATTCTTTTGGGCAAGCCTCACTCATCCGTGCGAATATAAATAAAATAAACTGTATCGGAATTAAGGGAGATTTTAAGGATGCTCATATAAATCTTGAACAATTTAACAGTGATTTTGATGATGAAAGAACCTATAAAATTGCTGAAGCTCGTTTGCTCGCTTGGAATGGCAAACTCAAAGAAGGACTTGCTATCTATGAATTGCTTGACAAAAAATATCCTAAAGATTTTGAGATATTGATGGGAATTTCCGACGTTTATAGAGCACTAAAAAGCAATACAAAAGCTATAGAATACATTGACAAAGCGTTATTGGTTCAGAAAACACAACCTGATGCTTTAAGATTAAGAGAAGAACTACTTTCTGAATCAAATCCATTCTTTATAGCATCAGCATATAGATCAACTGATATCGCAAACAATCTTAATACAGGTGTTACTGCAAGATTTGAATTCGGTTCAATTGATAAATTAAGATCGTTTGTAGATTTCAAATTACTGACTTTATCAAACAATGAACCCCTGCAAAAAGCATCTCAATACGTTTTTAGTTATGGAGCGAATTATAGGCTAAATGCTAAAACTAAACTAACAGCCGAGCTTCAACCTACACTGGCTACAGACAATGGTGATTTTAGAACTGCCAATATGTTATTCAATATTGGAGGAGAATATCAGTTAAATAAATACAATTTATTTTCTTATACCTTTCAACAAGAGGCACACAATTTCAATGTAGATCTTTTGAAGAGTGGGATTCTCATGAATAATCATAAATTTAGCTATAGCATAAGTACTAAGTTTAATTTGGGTTTATATACTCAATATATTTTCACAACACAATCAGATAAAAATACTAAGCACTTATTTTTTGCTTCACTTTATTATAATATCCTCAAAAATCCATTGCTTCAAACTGGTATTAATTATACAAATATCAGTTTTAAAGATCAGAGACCTAGCTTATATTTCAGTCCAAAAAAGTATCATGCATATGAAGGATTTATAAAATTTAATAATTTTAATTCGAAAAGAACTAAAGTTCTCTATAACGCGATGTGCGCAGTTGGATTGCAAATAACAGAAGAAACAACAGAATCTAATAGTTTGAGAATAGAAGCAGATCTAGGGTACAAACTTGCAAAACGAATAAGTCTTTTAGCCTATTATCGGTATAGCAGTTCAGCCACAAGCACGGCAGTTGGTTTTACCTGGTCATCATTTGGGATAAGATCTTCTGTTGTATTTTAATGCTTAGAAAGTAGTTCATCAGAACAATTCCAGGAAAGCCATTTTTAGAGAATTGACAAAAGTTTAAAGATGAATAATTTACAAGTACAATTTCCACAAACACCGTCAGAAAGCAATACGATTGTTCTATCAGGTGATTTCAATACCATTGAAGCGATGCATTTCAAAGTGGATCTAATAAACTATATTTCTAAAAGTCATGAAGATTTTATTCTTGACATAACAGCGATAAAAAATATGGATCTTACAGCTTTGAATGCATTGATAATTGCCCAAAAAGAAATTCACAAGAAGGGTCGAAAATTTACCATTCAAGCTCATAGGAACAGTCCAATATTTGAATTGCTTCATTTAACAAAGTTTGATAGGCATCTCAACTTAAAGATAGCAGCTTAAAATAATTCAAGTGTTTTCTTTTATAAAATCATAATGTCCAGAATAAATAAACATTTGAGTAGTGCGGGATTCTTATTCATTAGTACGATACTAGTGAATGCAGGAAACTATGCGATCAACCTATTACTGGGAAGATTTTTAGGCCCTCAAGAATTTGCAGAGGCAAATATTCTTGCCACCTTAGTTTTAGTTTTATCCTTCACAGCACTGGGTTTTCAGTTGACATTAGCAAAATATGTTGCAGAATTTAATACTTCCTCCGAGGAAGATAAAATGGCCTCTTTCATTCGATGGATGCGCAAGAATGGTTTAATTTTTTCAATAGTGGTAACGGCTGCTCTTTGTATGGGTAGTCAATTCATTTCAGACTTCTTAAATCTACAGCATAAAAATTCATTACTTATTCTATTTGTAGGTATACCGTTTTACATACACATGAGTATTTCTAGGGGCTACTTTCAAGGAGTTACCTCCTTTAGGAAATTGGCTTTCACCTATATCGCTGAGATGTTAGGGCGATTGATATTTACTACTGCTTTAGTCTATTTAGTATTACAAAGAGGTTCTAGTTATGCTTCTGAGGCGGTAGCGACCGGTTTTTTCGCGTCTTTTATATTTGCTTTTCTCGTTGGTTTATCAGCGGAACAAAGTAAAAGTGATGCTAAATCTTTCTTTGACAAAACCAAAATTCTTAGGTTCATTGCGATCGTAGGATTTTATGAATTTAGTCAAATTCTAATAAACAATAGTGATGTAGTTTTGGTAAAGCATTTTTTCGAAAACATGGAGGCAGGACTATATGCGTCCTTGGCCCTAATAGGAAGAGTGGTCTTTTTTGCCACTTGGACCGTTGTCACGATGCTTTTCCCAATAGTCATTGAAAAAGAAAAAAAAGGAGAAAAACACAGTCACCTATTTTGGCAATCCTTAGGAGTAGTTGGAGGTATCGGTGTAAGTATTGTTATAGCCTGCTTTTTCTTTGATGAATTGATTATTACTATTTTATTTGGACCAGCCTATTTATCGGTATCTAGCTTACTTTGGCAATATGCTGTTGCCACTACCCTGTTTTCATGTGCAAATGTATTTGTTTACTACCACATGTCTCTAAACAAATATATACCTGTTTTCATTTCTCTATGTATAGGTGCATTACAAATCGTGTGCATTTATTTCTTGCACGAGACGATAGAACAAGTAATAATGGTCCAAATTATTCTTATGACTTTATTGTTAGTGAGTTTGATAACCTATCATAAGCTTCTGCCAATGCAAGTAAAGGCGAATGTCAAAACTAATTCAAAAATTAAAATTCAACCAGTATGAGTGCGATAAATTCAAAAGAAACTAAAATTCAACATGGTCAAAGACCATTGATTGAAAGTATTGAAAACATAATCGAAAAAAGTAATTCTAATACGATCAAGATTGCATTTGTGTCGCCTTATCCACCAAGCAAAGGCACTTTAAATGAATATGCTTTTCATTTGATTGAACAGATGAAAGCGAAGAAAGAAATTGAAGAGATCATTGTGATCACGGATAAATTACCAAATGGCCAATCCTATCCAGAGATGGAGGAAGAATCAAAAATAACCATCAAAGACGCTTGGAGTTTTAACAGCTATCAAACAAGTTTGAATATTAGAAAAGCTATCTTAGATTGCAAAGCAGATGTTGTATTCTATAACATACAGTTTCTCTCATTCGGAGATAAAAAGATACAAGCTACACTGGGATTGATGGCTCCTTTAATGTCAAAGATCTCGGGTGTACCCTCTGTCGTTATGCTTCATAATATAACGGAGACTGTTGATTATGAATCTGCAGGAATCACCTCAAATCCATTGTTGAAAAAATTCTATAATTTCAGTGGCACCATACTGACAAAATTATTATTATCTGCTGATCTGGTTACTGTAACTATTCCAAAGTATGTAAAAATACTGGAGGAAAAATATAAGGTCAAAAATGTAGCGCTAGTACCACATGGAAGTTTTGAGGTAATTCCTATGCCTGACCTCAATACTTGGACAGCAAGAAAGCAAGTTATGACTTTTGGCAAATTTGGTACTTATAAAAAAGTTGAAGAAATGATCGAAGCGGTAGATCTTGTAAGGCAAAGAACGAATGAGCCAATTGACATCGTGATCGCCGGTACGGACAATCCAAATGTAAAAGGATATCTAGAAGATGTTAAAGATCAATACAGACATATCGAAGACATTTATTTTACAGGATATGTTGAAGAGGAGGATGTACCCACTATATTTTCTGATAGCACCATAGTTGTTTTTCCCTATACAAGTACGACAGGTAGTTCTGGCGTTTTGCACCAAGCAGGTTCTTATGCTAAGGCAGTTGTTCTTCCAAACATTGGAGACCTCAAAGAACTAATTGAGGATGAAGGATATGAAGGAGAGTACTTTGAGCCCTCAGATGTCGAATCCTTAGCCAAAGCAATCGAGAGACTTATTGTGGATAAAGATAGAAGAGATTTATTGGCCACAAAAAATTATGCAGCTTCCTCTTCATTGCCCATGAGTGATATCGTAGATTGGTTTCTATTCCACTTCAATGGTTTGATCAAAAAAGATTAAATCGGTCTAAACTTGGCTTTTAAAAATCTTATCATTCCTATTAAGAGTATCAGTGCGGTAATCAGTTTGAGCCAATTTTTAACATAGCGTGGAACTAGATTGTTTTGAGCATTGAACTCAAATTCTCTTTTTTCAAAAACTTGAGCTACTGGTTTATTAATTCCAGCTGTATCAATAATTCCAAAATGCTTTTGCTGATTTTTTCGCCAAGGCAAAATGCTAAATGCTTCAGAGGGTAAGTTTGAAAAATCATGAAGGGTCCAAAAATAATATGGAATACTATTTTCATTAACTACATCCATCATTTCAGCTACATAGTCTTGTTGATCTAACGCAGTCTTACTTACGGGCAACAAACTCGATTCGAAGGAAGGATAACCAAATTCACTTAGCACCAACAGTTTGCCGTTACACTGAAAAGACAAAGCATTAACAGCAGATAAGAAATTGTTGGTTTCTCTATAATAGTGAAAAGAAACGAAATCTAATTGGTCTGAAAAAAGTGAAGCAGACTCAGGATTTGACCATCCTATGGTAAATAATTTATCAGGTGCATAATGTCTAGATCTTTCAATTATGAAAGACAGCCATTCTAGCACTTCTTCTCCATATAATTCGATGTCTAGATCTGGTTCATTCTTAAGATCAAAAGCAAGAATAGCAGGATGAGATTTGCAGTGCGCCAAGATCTTTTGCAAATGACGTTCTGTTCTTGTATAATATTCCCATGAAAACCCCTTAGGATAATCAAAAAGGGTAACCATCGCCGTCATCCCGTTTACTTCTAATTCATCGAGAAGTAATTTTAATTTATCTAAGTATTCTATCTTGGGTTGTCCTCCTCCAAATTCTTCATAAGGTATAAAAATTCTAA
>Ga0209185_1002954_pt1 | contig 10638 bp, 11 predicted proteins | sample SidtaG_2_FD_187425 | JGI IMG/M metagenome (GOLD analysis project Ga0209185, IMG submission 187425) | Marine algal microbial communities from Sidmouth, United Kingdom - Sidmouth_Asex2 metaG (SPAdes) (version 2) | ecosystem: Host-associated > Algae > Red algae > Unclassified | place: Sidmouth... | reverse complement strand
GTAGATATTGTTTTGAAAGAGGATAGGGCTTCTTTGTCAGAAGTAGCTGTTATGAGTAGTAGGCGATTAAAAATGTTTAAAACATCTAAAAAGAAGTCCAAAAGACAAAGTAAAAGCGCAGCAACATCTTTGGGAAATGCGACATCAAACAACTCTTATAAACCAGCAGCAACAGGCGCAGTAGGGGCAACTGGACCAACTGGTGCGACAGGGGCAACGGGAGCGACAGGGGCAAATGGGGCGACTTGGACGCAAAGCAAAAATGCAAAAGTCGTCACAAAACCAGCCTCTTCACAAACAACACCCCAACCTAAAGTAGTTACAACACCTATGACGACAAAGGAACGTTTCAAAAGAAATTTACCGCCTCTTGGAAATGTGGCTTATGACATAAACGATGAAATAGCCGAGGTAGAAGAACAAGCACTACCCGAAGCAGGACAATTGACCGCAGGCGAAGTAAACGATTTTAGCAAATGGGAACTGTGGGATGACCTTAGCCAAGAGGCATTGAGAGCCTACCAAGATACATGGTATATTAATCCAGAAGACCGCTACACTTTACAATTGACAAGCGAAGCAGGTTCGCCAATTGTGGACGCAACGGTTGAATTGGTTTATAAAAACGAAAGGTATTGGACTGCCAAAACAGACAATACTGGAAAAGCCGAATTGTGGTTGAATCTTTATGGGAAAGAAGTAAGCAACCTTGATAAATTGTCAATGGTTGTAAGCTATCAAGGAAGTACAAATACGCTCAAAAAAATAACGCCTTTTAAAAAAGGTATCAACCATTTGCAATTGGAAAAACCGTGTGAGTATCCAAACCAAATTGACATTGCATTTGTAGTAGATGCGACGGGTTCTATGAAAGATGAACTTGATTATTTGAAATCAGAATTGGGCGATATTATTGAGCAAGTTCAACGAGAAAAATCAGAAGAAAATATTCGTTTAGGAAGCGTTTTTTACAAAAGTGTAGGCGACGATTATGTAACAACAAAATCAGATTTTTCTGAAAATATTGCCAAAACAACGGACTTTATTAAAGACAAAAGAACGGGTGGCGGAAGAAGTGCTGAAGCCGTAGAAACCGCTTTGGAAGTTGCAGTCAATGAGCTGTCATGGAGTGAAAATGCGACAACTCGTTTGCTCTTTTTGGTTTTAGACGAGCCACCAGCGAATACAACGGATATTGTAGAGCGTTTACACAAAGTAAATCAACAAGCTGCCGCAAAAGGGGTACGCATCATTCCCGTTGCTTGTAGCGGAACAGATAAAAGTACAGAGTATTTAATGCGTACTTTAGCTCTTTCTACCAATGGAACGTACGTTTTTTTAACGGATGATAGTGGGATCGGAGAAAGCCATATTAAGCCGACAACAGACACTTTTGAAGTAGAGTATCTCAATGGATTATTGGTGCGATTAATCAAACAGTTTAGCGAATTGCCTGATTGTAAATCTGTCGAAGATGTGGAGGCTATAGTTATAAATGAAGAGAAAGAAAATCAAGCAAAAGACAACCCACAAATACTCGAAAAAATCAACATCAAATGTTATCCAAATCCAAGCGATGGCATCGTTAATATAGACATTCCCAAAAAGATAGAAGAACTTTTTGTCACGGATGCCACAGGAAAAATTCTGATAAGAAAAACCAATTTAAAAAAGAGAAAAGAAACAATAGATTTAAGTCAATTCCCCACAGGCATGTACCTCGTGCGCTGCCAAATAAAAGAACAAATCATCAGTGAACGTATTATGATTGTACACTAGCTTCGTTTAAGTCGTTTATGTGGTTTTTGTAGTTTATGTGGTTGTGGTTTAGAACTACAAAAACGACTTAAACCATATAAACTATTTAACGTATTCCATCCGCACAAAGTAATTATCATTATCGACTTTCAACGGATTCTCGATTAAAGTCTCTAAGAAGAAACGGAATTCTGTTTCATGTTCTGATTGCCATTGAATAAAATAGTCAGGATCGCCATTACTCAACAACCAATAATTGTACGCCTCAAACATTTTTTTATCATAAAATTCAAACTGCCAAGCGAATAATGGCACAGGAATATCTTGGTAAAAAAGTTGCATCCACAATTCAATAAAATTGGCACGAATGAAATGCAACGCTTGCAATTCGTTAAATGAACCATTCTGGTTAAAACTCACTGCATTTAGATTCAAAATGCCATTGTCTCGCAAAATAGATAAGACGTACAAATACGCTTCTTCAAATTGATTTTTACGAACTCTATTTAAATGAATATTGACATCAGAAGTATTTAAATTGATTGGCCCACCAGACCCCGCAACACCCGTAATCATCTCACTTTGAAGCGGTAAACTCTTAATATCCAAAATGCTGTCAGGTACTTCATCAATGGTGATTTTGCCTTTTTCATTTAGATGTTTTAGCATCCAATCATAAGCGTGACTCAAACGCTCTTGTGTTGATAAATTGCTTGAATTTGTCGCAGGACCCGTATTCGGAATTTCTCGAATAAGACTGAGGTATGTATCCGTAAGTAGTTTGCTGATTTCTGAAAAACGCTCCGTTCCTCTTTCCAAATTCAAAAACATTTCAGCATACATAATTGACCAAATTTTCTCATCAGAATCCGCATACGTTTTCGCTACCCAATAATAATTGTCGGGATAATAGGGAACCGCCTTAATGCCTCTTTCCCAATTATACAAAGCCCGCTCATGGTCTCCACGAAGCATTTCGATAATGCCCAAATCCAGATACAATTCCCCATTGTAGGGTAAATTCAACAAGCCCGTATTTAAGATATTTATTCCCTTTTCATATTCGCCCATCACATCATACGCATTCCCCAACAAGCGATAATATTTGCCCTCCAAAGGATTAATTTCAACCAACTGATGCACCGTTTTTACCGCCTGCTTATAATCTCGCAAACGGTAATGACACAACGCCACCTGATAATCGTATTCGATTTTATTTGGATACCAATCTCGCAATTCTTTATAGTGTTTTATCGCTTCCTTATAGTCCTGCATCTCCGCAAATTCCTGTGCGCTAGCAAGCTTCATAGCCTCAAAAGACTCATCAAATTGCCCCCAAGCAGTAAGACTAAATATGCTCAAAATAAGCACTAAATATATGTGGCGTATCATACTTTACATTACTTTATAAAAACAAAAAAACAAAGATACATTAAATTTATTTTAAGGAGAGAACGGTCTATTTTTCATCGTCACGCATAGTCCCGCTATCCGTTAATGGATGGCATCTCTAAGATGCCTTTCATTTTCTCACGTATTGTACGGTATTGGAAGGCATTTTCAAAATGCCTTTCATTTCCACAGATGAACCGAAAAGGCAGCCAACGCAATCATCCAACCACTACTATCGGGTCTATCTTAGAAGGACAAAACGCATATTATACGGACAAGGCATACTTTGTTCCAACCAGAACCGAAACGCATACCGTACGGACAAGGCATGCCTTGTCCCAACCAGAACCGAAAACCATATCGTACGGACAAGACATGCCTTGTTCTAACAGCAACAGAACTAAAAGATTAAACTCCCAACTCGCACCATTGTACTACCTTCCGCTAAAGCCACCCCATAATCCCCCGACATGCCCATCGAAATTTCCTTAAAATGAGCATCTTCCTTAAAAAATGTCTCTTTTGTTGTATCAAACAAACTTTTTAGATAACGAAATTCAGCCCGTACATCATCTATGACATCCGTAAAAGTTGCCATTCCCATCATGCCCACGACACGAACGTTCGCCAAATCCTCCGATTGCCAACGCTTCAATAATTGATGCAACTCTTCCGAAGTCATCCCAAACTTACTGGATTCCTGAGCAATATGAATTTGTAACAAACAATCAATCACTCGGTCATGCTGCATCGCTCGTTTATTAATTTCGTTTAGTAAACCCCAACTTTCCACCGAATGAATCATCTGTACAAAAGGCGCAATATATTTTACCTTATTCTTTTGGAGATGCCCAATTAAGTGCCATTCCACATCTTTGGGTAATAAATCGTGCTTTTCCACCAATTCCTGCACCCGATTTTCACCAAAAATGCGTTGTCCTTCTGTATACATCGCTTGAATCGCTGCAACAGGACGAGTTTTAGAAACCGCAACCAACCGAGCGTCATAACTTTTTGTTTCTTCTAAAACTCTATTATAATTTTGTAAATTCATATAAAATTGCAAATAATGATGCCAAATCTCCATTCTACTACAATCAGAACAATGCTACTAAGTATTGGTTTAATTTTTTGTCTATGTACTTCCTGTGCAGAAGAAGAGGTCATAATTCCACCAGCTCCCATCAAAGAAACAAAAGCCATTTCCTTATTGATTGAAATCCACTTAGCCGAAGCAGCCGCCAAAAGCAACAAAATCAAAAAAGATACCGCAATTACCCTAAAGTACTCCATTGAAGAAATGTATGCCTTCATTTTTGAAAAACAAAATGTCACACAAGACTCCTATGAAGCATTGATAGATTATTATAGCAAATACCCTGAAGTTTATGAAAAAGTATCTAAACAAGTCTTAGAAGAAATAGAAACACAACTCAAGAATGTTAAGTAATGATATTTAGGTGACGGGTGGCGAGTGATTTTCGATAAGCTCAAAAAATGCCCCCAAACCGTTCCTATTCGCCCCTTTTCAACCAGCAATCCCTCTAAAAAAATCAAGGAAGCGATTAATAAAGTAAGTGATGTTTTCGGCAAGACGAATCAATGCACCAGGAAAAGCTGCTTCCAATAAAACGATAATCAAAATCGTCACCAAAGCTCTAAAAAGGAAGCCTTGATTAATATTAAAATTTGTTGCCATAATCAATCATTGTTTAAGTAAGATAGTATTGATAGTGATTGCGGCCATGAAAAATAGCCCTGATAGTAGTGGTATGGTGGCGTTGTGGCGGTAGATGTAAGGCATCTTCAAGATGCCTTACATCTTGTGCGGAGGCCACCATAAGAACGAATAGCAGGACTGTCCATCACGACGAAGCAACAGACAGTCCGCTCCTAAAAAAATGAATTAGAATTTAGAAAAAACTAATCTTCCAAATCCCAGCCTTTACAACGGTCTACTGCTTTCAACCACTTCTTATAACGCTTTTCTTTTTCCTCAGATTCCATTAAAGGCGAAAATTCTTGATCTACCTGCCAATTTTCTGCAATTTGTTCCTTTTTGTAGAAACCAGTCGCCATTCCAGCCAAATAAGCAGCACCCAAAGCCGTCGTTTCAATAATTTGTGGGCGTTCCACAGATGTACCAATAATATCAGACTGGAATTGCATCAAATAGTTGTTGGCGACGGCTCCACCATCAACTCTAAGTTTGTTTAATTCAATTTTAGAATCTTGTTCCATCGCATTCAAGACATCACGAGTTTGATACGCCAAAGATTGCAAAGTTGCTCTAATTAGGTGGGCTTTGGTTGTACCACGAGTCAGCCCAAAAATACCGCCTTTTGCGTACATGTCCCAATAAGGCGCACCCAAACCAGCAAAAGCAGGAACGACATAAACACCGCCTGTATCTTCCACTTTTTTAGCAAAATATTCCGAATCAGGAGCTTCATCAATAATTTTAAGCCCATCTCTAAGCCATTGAATCGCTGCGCCTGCAATGAAAACACTACCTTCTAAAGCATATTCGACTTTTCCGTCCAAGCCCCAAGCAATCGTCGTCAATAAGCCATTAGTAGACGGAATCATTTTTTCTCCAGTATTCATCAGCATAAAACAGCCTGTACCATACGTATTTTTTGCCATGCCAGGATTAAAACAAGCCTGTCCAAACAAGGCAGCCTGTTGATCACCAGCGACGCCACAAATAGGAATAGAAGTTCCAAACAAATCAGCCGATGTTTCCCCAAAATCACCGCTTGAATTGCGGACATCAGGCAGAAGAGACGCAGGAATATTGAGGTGACTTAATAAATGGTTGTCCCATTCTAAATTTTTGATATTGTACAACAAAGTACGGCTCGCATTGCTATAATCCGTCGCATGAACCTGACCTTTCGTCAATTTCCAAATCAGCCAAGTATCAATTGTTCCAAAACAAAGTTCTCCTTTCTCTGCCCTTTCTCTCACATTCGGCACATTCTCCAAAATCCACTTAACCTTTGTCCCAGAAAAATAAGCATCCACGACCAAGCCCGTATTCTGGCGCACATAATCTTCCTGTCCATCCGCCTTAATTTGGTCGCAAATAGCCGCAGTCCGACGATCTTGCCACACAATGGCATTATAGACAGGTTCGCCCGTATTTTTGTCCCAAATGACCGTTGTTTCTCGTTGATTGGTAATGCCAATAGCCGAAATTTCAGCGACATCGACTTTATTATCTGCCAAAACCTGACGAGCCACGCCCAGTTGCGTATCCCAAATTTCGGTAGGATTGTGTTCGACCCATCCAGGTTGTGGAAAAAATTGGGTAAATTCCTTTTGGGCAACCCCCACAATTTTTCCCTCTTGATTAAACAATATCGCACGAGAACTCGTTGTCCCTTGATCAAGGGCTAATACATATTTTTTAGACATACTGTGAATTTTTTGCATAAAGATAAGCAATGGTTGAAAAATAAAGTCAAAAAAGGGCAAATTACAACATTTAATGAAAAACCATGCAAATCATCCCACACGAAAGAAATACAGGCTTTATTGAGCCGCTTTTGCTCAAACCCTATAAACCTTTTGGATGGTGGGAACGGCTTAAAATGGGCGGTATTGGCTCGCCTAAGGTCTTTTATAGGGAAGGAATCGACTATTTTGAGGAAAAAACTGCCAATCGGACGGATTTGCCCTTGATTAATTTTGAATTGTTGGAGACAGCTATGTTAATTCGGTTGTCGATACACAATGATTGTTACACGGTGGTCGTTTTAAAACAAGATTTGGGAGATATTAGGCTCAAAAAAGAAAATCAGACACATTTTCTTGAAATAAATTGGGTACAAAATCAGAAGAAAAAAATGGCTTTGTTTGAGGTAAATAAGGGCAGTTTAAACGGGATTAAACAGTATTTTGACAAACCTTATTTTAACTAAATATAAACTTTGTGCTAAATTTTTTTGGGCAATATTGGCAAGTTTAGCCTATATTTGGACTCTATATGGGTTTAAAAATATAAGGATTTTCTTTTGATTTGTATTTTTGCCTAAAGTATAAACCTTTGACTTTTAGCTGTTTGTTTTTTTGAATAAGGGATAATATTAATATTTAAGTCATTGGAAATACTTGTTATGGTTTTTGAACAATGCTAAACACTGGAAGGGGAAACACACGAAACTAAACGCTCAAGTACTTGGGCGTTGTAGTATTTAACTTTCTACTATGAAGACTAACAATACATCCTTTTGGGTGGTATTTTTGCTTATGTTTTTGGGGATTGGCTGTCAGCAGTCCTATACTCCAAAACCAAAGGCTTTTCCACGAATGATTTTGCCTGCAAAGTCATATCAAGTTATGGACAATATAGACGAAATTCGTTGTCCTTTTACTTTTGAAATACCAAAATATTCTAATATTGACAACTCACCAAATGTTAAAACTAAGAGTGAGGAAGATTATTGTTGGATGGATGTGGTGTTTCAAGATTTGAATGCTCGCTTTCACATCAGTTATAAAGAAATCAATCAAAAGGTTCAATTACCTAATTTGATTGAGGACGCTTATAAACTGACCTCAAAGCACATGAAAAAGGCGGAATACATTGATGAAAGGCTCATCACCACTGATAAGGAGGTCTACGGGCTTTTTTCTGATGTTGGGGGGAATGCCGCTTCTTCTATGCAGTTTTATTTGACAGACAGTACACAGCACTTTTTATACGGGGCTTTATACTTCTCTGAAACGCCCAATTACGATTCTATTCGTCCTGCCATTGAGTTTATCAAAAAAGATATGCTTCACCTCATCGAAACATTTGAGTGGAAAGAACCACTGCTTTCTGAAACAACAATGACAGCAAGCCGTTAATTAATAATATGATGATTTGTTTAATTTAAACCAAAGACACGACTTATACTTTTATTTATGCGGTCTTTGTGCTATTTTTACATAAAAAAACAAAGCTTATGTTAGTTTTAGGATTAGGCATGCCTGGTGGTATGGAGTTAGTAGTTATTCTTTTTGTCATCCTCCTTTTATTTGGAGGGCGCAAAATTCCCGAATTAATGCGTGGTTTAGGCAAAGGTATTCGAGAGTTCAATACTGCCAAAGCAACCATTCAAGAAGAATTAGAAGCGGGAATGGAGGACAAGAAAACAATTGACCAACCCAGCAAATAATTTAAATTTTATAGTAGAGGATAGTCTTTTTAGGAGAGAACTGTCTATCTTTCATCGTCACGCATGGGCCTGCTATCCGTTCTTATGGGTGCAAGCCAACGCTGCGAATTTAAAGCCGTGCGCCCACCCATACCACTACTATCAGGTCTAGCTTTTTAAGGACAGACCCTTGCATCAATACAGGATTACTCCATGAAAAAATACGTCAATCTTTCAGCAATCCAAGCTGATTTACAAGCCAAGACATTGACTTGTCAGACTTTAGTTGAATCTTACCTTACCACTATAGAAGCCAAAAAGTCTTTAAATGCCTTTTTAGAAGTTTATACAGACGAAGCCTTACAAAAAGCCAAAACTTTAGATGAAAAAATGAAGTCGGGCGAAAAATTAGGGCGACTATATGGTTTGGTGATTGGCGTCAAAGACGTGATTTGCTACAAAGACCACAAAGTTTCTGCCGCTTCCAAGATGTTAGAAGGTTTCGAGTCTTTATTTTCAGCCACAGCCATAGAACGCCTTTTAGCCGAAGACGCCATCATTATAGGTCGTTTAAATTGCGATGAATTTGCGATGGGATCAACCAATGAGTATTCCTCAAAGGGAGCAGTTTTGAATGCTTATGATGAAACGAAAGTATCAGGTGGTTCTTCTGGAGGTTCAGCCGTCGCAGTACAGGCAAATATGTGTTTGGCTGCTTTGGGATCAGATACAGGCGGTTCAGTGAGACAGCCTGCCTCTTTTTGCGATGTCATCGGATTCAAACCAACTTATGGGCGTATTTCTCGACATGGTTTGATTGCATATGCTTCTTCTTTTGATCAAATAGGCACATTGACACATAGTGTAGAGGACGCCGCTTTATTGGTGGAAATAATGGCAGGAAGCGATGATTTTGATAGCACCGCAACACAACAAGCTGTTCCCACTTTTACCCAAGAGATAAAAGCCCCCAAACAAACCTATAAATTCGCCTATTTTAAAGAAGCCTTGCAAAATGACGGCTTGGATGAAGAAATTAAAACGAAGCTTCACACCTTATTAGAGGGCTTACAAGCAGAAGGTCATACGGTGGAGGCAGTGGATTTTCCAATGATGGAGTATATGGTGCCTGCATACTATGTCATGACTTGTGCCGAAGCGTCTTCAAATCTTTCCCGTTACGATGGTATTCATTATGGTTATCGACATGAGGAAGCAACAGATTTACAAAGTTTGTACACTAAAACCCGTACAAACGGTTTTGGTAAAGAGGTGAAAAGACGTATTATGTTGGGAACTTTTGTATTGAGTGCTGGTTTTTATGATGCTTACTATACGAAGGCCCAAAAAGTAAGGCGTTTGGTACAAGATGCCACAAAAAAACTCTTAAAAGAATACGACTTCATCTTATCTCCAACAACACCAACAACGGCTATTGGGGTTGGAGAACTTATCAACCAAGATCCTGTTACCATGTATTTAGCCGATATTTATACGGTTCAAGCCAATTTAGTCGGTATGCCTGCTATGTCGCTACCCCTTTTCCAACATTCTAATGGAATGCCCTTTGGACTGCAATTGATGGCGAATAAATTTGAAGAAGGGAAGCTATTGAAGGTTGGGCATGATTTGATGGTGAAATCTCCTAAATAGCGAAAAAAATGGATAATTGTTTACTTTGTCAAAGAATTGAAGCCATAAAGAATGGTGTAAACAAGAATTTCATCTGTGAATTAGAGACTTCTTATGTTGTGTTGGGAGATACGCAATATTACAAAGGTTATACGCTTTTGCTGTCAAAATGTCATTGCTTTGAACTTCATGAATTGGAGCAATCCGTTAGATTAAAGTTTTTAGAAGAAATGGCGATGGTGGGTGAGGTGATCTTTAAGTTGTTTCAACCTGCTAAACTGAATTATGAGTTATTGGGGAATCGTCATCCTCATTTGCATTGGCATATTTTCCCAAGATATGTGGACGATGCTGATAAGCACAATCCGATTTGGATTAGAAGTAAAGCCGAAAGAAATCATACTTTTTTAAGTGATGCTGTCTTGGAAAAGAGGGTTGAGGCTATAAGAACGGCTATTCTGAACCATATAAGTGATATAAGTTTCTCTTCTTGACTTTGCTTGATGATTAAAGTTCATTTAAGTTTTAGGTATTGCGGGAAAAACTATGTGTGCAAAATTATTTCACGCAAAGAGCGCAAAGGATTTTAACGCAAAGAAGCGCAAAGCTCAACAGAAACCAATTTTTCTGTAGTGCCAGTTTTCCATTTTGAATCCGCTTATCTCGACTTCGCTCGATGACCAAATGACTGACATTTCTTTAAGTTTTA
>Ga0209185_1002948_pt1 | contig 10650 bp, 5 predicted proteins | sample SidtaG_2_FD_187425 | JGI IMG/M metagenome (GOLD analysis project Ga0209185, IMG submission 187425) | Marine algal microbial communities from Sidmouth, United Kingdom - Sidmouth_Asex2 metaG (SPAdes) (version 2) | ecosystem: Host-associated > Algae > Red algae > Unclassified | place: Sidmouth... | reverse complement strand
TGTACTTTTTTGGCATTTTAGGGAGTTGTCAATTTGGCATAATTGGGTATTCGCTTTGTTAACGTTCTTTTGGGGATTTGACGTATGTTTCGTGGAACGTGGAACGTGCATGTTTCACGTGAAACATTTTTTTATATACTTAAAATACTTATAACCAGCACTTAAAGCATTACTTGAAGGTTAAGTGATTATGTATATTTTAGTGTGGATATGTCATTATTTACTCACTTCAAAATCACACTAGTGCAAACATCCTAAGTCATTGATTATCAATATACTTAAAGCATTTAAATTAAACTAAAACATTAATGTTTATTTAAGTTTTATTATTATGTATAATTGCTCTTAAAGTTTTACTTGAAGTGATTGGGTATTTTTTGAGGAGCGTGAAACATGTTTTTGTGGCGTGAAATGTGCTTTTTTGGGGAATGAGGCGGATTCTGTGTGTTTTTGCTTAGATTTAGGGTGTTTTTTGACGTAACTATGAGGTTTATCCATTAGTTATATATGCTTATTTCTTTTTATTTGATTAATTTGTCAGATTGGCAGTAGCTTCCTTTTTTTGAACCATATAAGTTATGTAAGTCCTTTTTAAGGGCATATAAGTTTTTCGGTTCTGTCCTTGCAAACTAGACCCGATAGTAGCGGTATGCGTGGGGCTGTGAGGTTTTGCGTGGCTGCATAATAGCGGATAGCGGGCCCATGCTTTGCGACGAAGCACTCTACCGTTCTCTCCTTATTTTTTTAACTAAAAGGGCATGTAAATTTGGTGTGGAAATGCATTCAATGTGTCTGAATTATCCGTAGTTGAGGGCGTACATTAGGGAGGCGAAATGGGTGGCACTTCCTGCCATTACGAAGAGGTGCCAGATGGCGTGATTGTACTTTAAATTGTCCCATACGAAGAAGATGACACCGAGTGAATATATGACGCCTGCGGCTATTAACAGGTATGTAGTCTTGATGGGTAATATTGTGTAAATATCGGAGACATTTAGGAGTCCAACCCAGCCCATTGCGATGTAAAATGCGATGGAAAACCAAGCGTATTTGTTGCAACCTGTGATGCATTTTAGGACCATTCCGATGAGGGCGAGGGTCCATAATAGGGCTACCCAGAACCAAGAATTGTGGATAAAAATGACTAGAAATGGGGTGTATGATCCTGCGATGAGGAGGTAGATGCAGAGGTGATCTATGAGTTGCATCCACTCTTTGATGGCTCGATCTGTGACGCTGTGATAGACAGTGGAACTTGCGTAGACAAGGATGAGTGTGAGGGCATATATGGCGACGCTGCCGATGTTGAGTGCGCCTCCTTTGGCTGCTGCACATGTCATTAAAACGGGTATGGCGACGATGCAGAGGATGAGTCCGAGTCCGTGTGTGAGGCTGTTTAGGAGTTCTTCTTTGTAGTCTTCTTCTTCTATCAATTTCATAATTTAAGGTACGGAGTGGGGTGTTTTTGCGAAAAATTTGGGTGGGGTTCGTCACTGAACCATATAAGTTATTTTAGTTCATTTAAGTTTTTTTTGGGGCTGGGTGGAGACGTTGCGGTGCAACGTCTTTACCTTTTTTTTGGTTTATTTTTTTTCGAGTTTTACGTAGAAACCTCTTTCGTCTAGTTTGACATTTTTGGATTTTGTTTTCTTTATTTTGACTGATTGCCATGTTTCAGAAGGCTTAATTTTGACCCATTTTTTGTTGTTTGCTTGGTAGCGCATGGGTAAGTCAAAGCCTTTTACATCTGATTTCCAACGGTAACTTAGGATGGTGTGTTTGCCCTTTTCTTCGAGTTTATATTCGAGTGTTGGGATGTCTGGATAGCGTAAATACTGGTCGAAAATCTTGTCTAATTTCATGTTGGATTTATCATTCATGTAGTCGATAATATCTTGTGTATCGACTACTGTATGTTTAAAATCCGTTGCGATTCCGAGGATAATTTCCCACCAAAGTTTGTCATTATTGATTACATGGCGGAGCGTATTTAGGAACAAAGAACCCTTTTGATACATATCGCCACTCCCCTCTTTGTTGACCCCATAAGGCCCAATAATCGCCTCCTTGTTGCCAACGTTTTTCTTATTGCTATTGATGTAAGTAATGCCCGCCTCCTTGTCATTGAGGCACTCCACATAGATAGATTCAGAGTACGTACAGAAGCCTTCGTGAATCCAAAGATCCGCAATATCCTTACATGAAACACTATTGCCCCACCACTCATGACCCGTCTCGTGAATGATAATATAATCGAAATCGTGACCACCTGTGAACCTAGTATTTCCTGCATAACCCGACTTGTATTCATTGCCATAAGCAATCGCCCCCTGATGCTCCATACCGAGATATGGCGTCTCCACCAACGCAAAACCATCGTCCCAAAAAGGGTAAGGGCCCAAGTACTGTTCAAAGCATTTCATCATTGGTTTGACCTGTTTAAAATGCTCCTTCGCCTTATCCAAATTGCTACTTAACACATAATAATCCAACGCCAAAACACCCTCCGTTGGGCTAGTATACTCCTCCCCAAAATGCACATAATCGCCAGCATTTACCGTCACATTATAGTTATTGATAGGGTAACTCACAAACCAATCATACCGATTCATATCCCCCTCCTTAGACCGCTTTCTAAGATTACCATTGCCCACAAAAGAGATGTCATTGGGGACAGCCACACTGATTAACATACTATCAGGTTCATCACTTAAATGGTCTTTATTGGGCCACCAAGCACTCGCTCCCATCCCCTCACAAGCGACCCCAATCCAGTCCTTACCATTCTTATCCTTCGACCAAACAAAGCCCCCATCCCAGGGTGGATGCTCCGCTTCTGTTGGCGTTCCAGAATAATAAAAGCGCAAGGCATACATCTCTCCCACCTTCAGATCCACAGGCATTTCAATGAAAACCGCATTGAATTCACGAGTATATTTAAGCGGCTTATTGTTCATCATAATACTATCAACCTGCAAATTTTCAAACAAATCAATCTGCATTTTAGTAACAGGATCCACCACCTTAAAGTGAATATCGTTAAAGCCCTCAATCCGTTTTGACTTCGGATTTATGCTTATTTTAAGATTATAAAAAGTAACATCAAACCAAGTTCTTTCAGGTCCTAAAGTACCCCTTAAGGTATCCGCCTTAGAGAAACCCCGCTCCTTTGTCAAGAGCTGTCCATATACAGAACAGCTCATCAAAATAGCTAATAATAGTATGATTCTTTTCATTCAAAAAATTTATTAATTAATCATTTGTTAAATAAAGAGATGTTAAAAATGTCCTTTCAACCTCCACTTATTTAACCTTATAGAAGAAGAATATCACTTAAATTTTGCAGCATTTTCAACTCACAAATTATCATCTTTTTTGCTACCCTACAGCCAAAAAAGTGACCTCATTTCACCACCCTTTTTCACAATTCATATTTGCCAAAACCTCAAGTATTTGTTCTTTACACAAAATAAGGAATTGTAGCCTAAAAACAAAATATACAGCTATAGAAAGTTATTATTCAGTTATTAGAAAATTGGTGAACTTTCTTTTATGGATTCAGGGTATTAGAAAATTCGTGGATTTTTCCGCAAACCAAACCGTATAACTTGATTAAATAATAACTAAAAAACCAAATCAAAAAGTTTTTAACCTCAAAAATAACTTACTTAAGTAGTTAAAGAACAACTTAATTATACAAATAATAGACTCTATAAAACCTATCCAATAATGCCAAATAGATTGTTATCATTGACCAGAAAACTTATCAATTTCCTCTACAGATTTGCATACTTGTGATACTTCATTTTATATAAAAAAGAGACATTAGCCCCATTGTTGTCTAGTACGAATTGAAGAAGCATTTTTTCTCCATATTGTTCCTTTCAACGTAGGCGCATAAATATTTTACGCAAGGTTTGCCTCCTCCTACTATTATGCCAAATAGATTGTTATCAGTAACCAGAGGACTTATAAACCCTACTGATTGGGGGGGGGTTAGAGGGATTAGAAAAATTCGTGATTTTTCTCTATGATAAATCGTAATTATATCCCTGCTACCATCACTAAGATGGTTATCCCCTTCTACTTATTTTAAGCGATAAAACAAGTAAAATTCTTGCTTAATTCATCCACTTAACCTTCTTTTCTATTTTGTACAAAATCGGCTAACAGCCCCTCTAAATCGCTCCAGATAGACAATAATGTTTTCCTTCTATTTATATTAAGTGGCTTGTTCTTTCTCCTCCTATCAATCCCAAATAGATTTGTTCCCTGTCGTAAACTACAACCAGAAAGTTTCTGAATTTTTCCTATAACCTTCATTATTCCGAATATAGTTCTTATCACATTAAAAAGTTTAAAAATAACCTAAACAAAAACCATAAACAAAACCTAAAAATCAAATTATTAAGTTTTTAATCTTATTATTAACTTTTTAATTACCTACTTAATCCCTACTTAAAAAAGGTGTTCATTGAAGACAACTGCTTAATTAACCATATTCCCTCTGGTAATGTCTTTTCTTCTCCCTTTTCCCTTTAAGTATCCTGGAAACATTGACGATACAATATAACTGGAGAGTCCTCCTGTTACTTTAAATTAAGCTCATTACGGACACATAAAATCCTATTTTTGTTTTGAAGAAAAACCGATTTATGCAATTTTCAAAGCTATATGATGCTCCTAATCTTAAGTACCTCCCCCATTCTATACAGTAATAGTTCCAAAGAAAAGCTTACCATATAATAGAGCTGGTGAGTCCCTCCTGTTACTTTAAATTAAGCTCATACAGCTATCCGAAAAGCAAGTTGTTTTTTGAAGAAAAACCAAATTATACTATATAAAAAGCTATATGACTCCTAACACAAAGCAAAAGTTCCTCAGACGATTTCTTCTTAATTTCACACTAAGAAAAAACTCACAATAGAACTGGTGAGTCCTCCTGTTTCCTTGAATTAAGACCATTATAGACACAAGAAAATCAAGTTGTTTTTTGAAGAAAAAACAACTTGTGCAGTTTTGAAAGCTCTATGATACTCTTAATACCAAGAATCCTCTCGCTAGAATTTCTGCTTCCTTTCATTCACAATACAATAGAGTGAAGTCTCCTGTTACTTTGAATTAAGCTCATTATAGCTATCCGAAAATCAAATTACCTTTTTGAAAAAAAACCAAATTATACTATATTGAAAGCTATATAGTACTCCTAAAACAAAGCAAAAACTCCTGTCCTATTCTTCTTAATTCCATAAGGACACCTCACAATACAACAGAACTGGTGAATCCTCCTATCACCTTGAATTAAGACCATTGTAGACACAAAAAAATCAAGTTGTTTTTTGAAGAAAAAACAGCTTGTGTGATTTCAAGGGCTACAGACCACTCCTGATACCAAGTATCAGGAGTGGTCAATCATGATGTTCTCCCCTTCCTACAGAAAGACAGACAACAATAACCAAATAAAATGCAATGAGAGTTTGAATAAGAACAATAGATCAGAGATATTCTAATTGTATTTCTTTTTGAATGAGCAAAAATAGGCAGTTCCTGCTGTTCAGCAGAGTATTTGAAGCAATTAAAAGACAAAATTCCTTCTCTTTACCAAACAAAAATTAAATAAAAGATGCAGAGATAGAAAACAATAAGTTGCCATATATTAGAAACAAGCATAACTTTTCAAAAACTAAATAATAAAGTTTTTAAGCTGAAAATTAAGCTGATAAGATTTACTATTAAAATGATATTACACTTTATTTTATCAAAGAAAAAGTGTATATTTGTAACGTACAAAAACACCTTTACATCAAAAAAATAATAACAATGAAGACCATTATAAAAAGAAAATTTATTGAGGTATTTCAATACTTACAGCAGACTCATTTTTTTGAGACAAAAAAAGAATTTGCAGCAGTGATGAATATCAGTCCTCAATTTTTGAGTCAGATGTTAAATGACAACACCCCTGTTCCATTAGAATTTCTATCGAGATTTATGCAGACCTACCCCATTAATTCAGGTTTTTTTTTCAAGAATGAAGCCCAGATGTTAATGCCAGGTACACCACTCCCCCACGACGTATATAAGACGCCAAATATGGGAAATAGTAGCTACTCACAGAATAGCAAAAGTGACTACTCACAACAAAATGGCTATTTACAAAATGGTAATGGAACAGGATTGGGTGGAAATCCGTATAACAATGGATACAATAATAGAAATGATTATTCAATACCACAACCACAGCAGCAGCAACCCTACCCTTCCATGCAGCACAATCATGCTCAAATGCCTCCTGAATCAAGAATACAGGAAAGAGGAGCAGTTAGCAATGCAGAGATAGCAAGGGTTTTAGCAAAAGCCGCTGAAGCTCAGGAGGAATTGGTTCGATTAATCACAAAATTAAGATTAAAAAATCATTAAGTTAATTTTGAATTTGTTTGTTGCAAAAAAAAGATTCTTACTTTATAAGAAATAAAAAACTTTTTCTAACTTACATCTTCACCAAATCCTAAAATACTTATGAACAAGTATATTGTAGAGTTTATTGGCACATTTTTTCTAGTGCTAACAGTCGGTCTTTGCGTAATAGGCGGAGCAGCAAATCCTCCTCTCGCCATTGGATCGATACTTATGGTCATGGTCTATGCTGGTGGTCACATTTCAGGTGCCCATTATAATCCAGCTGTAACACTCGCAGTATTTATGCGAGGAAAATGTTCAGCAGCAGATGTCCCTGTATATATGATAGTACAAATCATAGCAGGTGTATTGGCTTCTCTCGTTGTTGCAATCTTAATACCTGGCAAAGTCACTGAATTTTTCTCACCAGAAAAAACAGCAGCAGTAGCTAAAGGCTTAGATGTAGTACCATCTCTATTAGCAGAATTCTTAGGAACATTTGCTTTATGTTGGGTTGTATTAAACTCAGCAACAAGTAAAGATCATCCTAATAATTCGTTCTACGGATTGGCTATTGGTTTTACCGTATTAGCTTGTGCTTTTGCATTAGGTCCAATTTCTGGTGGTGCATTTAACCCTGCTGTTGCAATGGGTGTATCTACTGCTGGATTAGCTCGCTGGACAGATATTTGGATTTACTTAGTTCCTGAATTTGCAGCAGGTGCTTTGGCAGCTATTATGTTTAAAATCACTAACGCACATGATAATGATTAAGAGATATTAAAGAATCTCAAAAAACACACTCACTGATAGAAAAACGATTTCTAAAACGTCAAGTAAGTTTTACTTGGCGTTTTTTTATGCCCCTCTCCCACTTAGTATTTCTATTGATGCAAACTCCTCTTATTGATAGTTTAAACAATTGTCTCGCTTCTCGCTATCTGCTAACCAAAAGACGTTGCGCTGCAACATCTCTACGAGCCTACGCCCAAGTCTTTGAATTAGGTTTCTTGCAACATCTTCGCAACTCTTTATAAACTCAATACTTCAAATTTGTATCGCTTGAGACATGCTTTCTGTTTTTAAACTCTCTTTTGATTTCTTTTGGACTTGGGAGTTATCCAAATTTGTCATTTCTTGTAGATTTTAGCACATCTTAAAGTATACGTCATCATTATCGGTTGAAATCTTTTTTGATTTCTCGTGGACTTAGAATTATTACAATTTATATCAGCTTTATTCTACTATCATATATCACAGGTACATCATAGTGTCTATTGAAATCCAAAATCACTAACGCACCTGATAATGATTAAGGGATTATAAAACATCAATAAACACACTTTGATAGAAAAACGACTCCCAAACTATCAAGTAAGTTTGGCGGTTTTTTACGCCCCTCTTCCCACTGATTGAGGCAAAAAACTCTTATTGATATATCTTCTATAGCAATCCTAATTCAGTTCAGGAATTTTCTTTCACGCAAAGACCGCAAAGAATTTTGACGCAAAGACCGCAAAGCTCAACAGAAACCAATCTCTTTGCGACCTTTGCGAAAAACTCTGCGACCTTTGCGTGAGATACACTTTTTCTATTTTCAGATAGGACTGCTATAGTTTGGAGCAAAAGGTTTCGTGCTTACCGTGAACTTGGTTTTCGCTTTTTTTAATTCTAAAAATTTATCTTCGCAACTCTTTATAAACTCAACACTTCAAATTTGCATCACTTGAGCACAAGCACATCTTTTTCTGTTCTTGAAATCTCTTTGATTTCCTGTGGATTTGGGATTTATTCCAAATTTGTCATTTCTTGTAGATTCTAGCATATCTTAAAGTATGCGTCATCATTATCGGTTGAAATCTCTTTTGATTTCCTGTGTACTTGGAATTATTGCAACTATTTCTCTATCATTATTCAGTTTCTTGTAAATTTGGAGTTATTGCAATTCGCCTCTATCAACTTTGTTCTATATTTTATCATATATCTTAAACAAACATATCACTATAGTGTTTATTGAAATCTCTTTTGATTTCAAATCATAGATTGGTTTTCTGTCTTATTATTACGGAATGTCTTACTTTGTCTTTCAACTATACAGAAACAAATGCTCTATAAAAATTCACTTTTCAAAACTGTATTGTATAAAAACAAGAAATGTCAAAAGAACAATTAATGATATACATCATACTTAAACATAATCGAGGATTATAGATAAGTTCTAATCACTAAGCATCGTTTAAATAATAAACTCGATATTTATCGATTCTGCTTTTTAAATGATACCAAATCAATATCTCATCAATTACTCTTTGACAATTCCTTGTCTTTGCAAAACTTGGTCTAATCAAAAACTTAAATCAACCAGAGTAATGAAATGTAACTGAATCTTTATCTACATTTACCTAAGTAATGAAAAAAGAACTACTTATTGCTTTCGGCTTCGACATGTTTTGATTTACTTCGTCAAAAATGCTCATCGTCCCGAAATTAGGATGAGTTGCGCTTTTTTCCTAAGAAACCAAAAGTTTCTTTGCCACAAAAGCAATACCTTATTTTTTATCCATTACTAAGAAAAGTATCAAAAGGATTCAATAAATCAAAATATACTTTTAGTAACATTCTATATTCCTTGTGAAATAATCAGAAGTAATCTATTGGTTACAGAATGGCGAAAAATGATTTGCAATTTTTGTTTGAGCATATTTGAGATAGATTTCGCAAAACATGGTCATTTGAAGTGTTGTCTTCAATGTATGTATCTTACATCCTTCTCCCTCAGACATCTATTTGCTAATTATGATTCTACTGCACCTCTAAATTATAAGAATCAGCTTATTCCAAAAATATTTCTCAACGAATAAGGTAATTTAAAATAGATTCTCCATTTTGGTCTCATTTTTACCATTATACTTTTCAAAAAGCGTCTCATAGCTATCTATGCCTACGTTTTTGTCTTGTCTACTGAAAAAATGTTAAATCACAATGTCTATTTATTAAGCTTAAATTACATAAAGTAAGTAATGAAAACAGAATCTCGAATTCATTTGTGTTCTTTTTTTCTCAGACTATAGTCCGTGTAAAAAAACAACAATTTCAATGTCGATTCTAACATTACTTATTAGAACCCAACTAGGGCTTTATTGAATGTAGGTAAAAGTATTAATATATTGAGAATTTGGCTACTCTCTTATTCTTTTTCCAATACAGAAGCGAAAAGCGTAGAATTGGTTTTGGAATATCGAAAAAGCTATCTTCTCGTAAAAATACAGTTTTCAAACAGATATGATTATTAAGTAGTCTGACAAATTCATCTTAACATTTCAAGAGTCTTTTTTCCCTTATACTGCGTTGAAAATACTCCTCGTAGCTATTCTACGCTTCCGTTTTTCGCCTTGCATAAGTGAAAAACAATCTCCCTACCTTATTTCTGTCACACTACTTATTTCAATTTCTCTCTATAGAGAATAAACAAATCCTTTAGTAAGTAATAAAAAAACAATACCCTATCTTTTGGGCTGGGTCGCCAGTCCTATTCGATATTTCCCGATATTTCGTTAAAAAACCTCGTCGTTCCGAAGATTACCTTTCGGAACACCTACGTTTTTTGTCTCATCTATCAAAAAATATCTTTGTCTAAAATCGATACTTTATTTTTCATCTATTACTAAGTACAGTGTAAATTAAGTTTTTTCGTGTTTTTGTCTATTGAGTCATCAATTGAAAATCAATGATTTAGATAGACCCAAAACAGGCAGTTATTTAATTTCCAGTGTACTAAGATTAAATCAAATCAATGTAAACTAGTGAGTTTACAATTCATAGTAGTTTTGTCGAGCAAATCGAAAAAATGTGTGAGTGTTGTTCAATCCAGTTAGAATTGCCATCAAATCCATCAAGACATGTACTATATGATGGATTTTGCGAAATCTTTGCTAAAGTATCATAGAGAAGTTGCGAGTGGTTGTTTTTTCTCTATTAGACTTCAACCCTATAGATGTAAATACTTTAATTCTGAGTAGGTGAATCTTTGAAAGTACTTAGTTCGTTGTTTTCGTAAAAAAATTTTATTGTTGTTTTTTGTTTTGTAGTTGCTAGTATTTCCAAAGACTATGCGTATTTAGTTTTATTGGAGTTTTTCCTGTTGGTTCTATATATGTAGTTAGTTTTCCTGTTGGTTCTATATATGTAGTTAGTTTTCCTGTTGGTTCTATATATGTAGTTAGTTTTCCTGTTGGTTCTATATATGTAGTT
>Ga0209185_1002945_pt1 | contig 10659 bp, 8 predicted proteins | sample SidtaG_2_FD_187425 | JGI IMG/M metagenome (GOLD analysis project Ga0209185, IMG submission 187425) | Marine algal microbial communities from Sidmouth, United Kingdom - Sidmouth_Asex2 metaG (SPAdes) (version 2) | ecosystem: Host-associated > Algae > Red algae > Unclassified | place: Sidmouth... | reverse complement strand
ATACCACTTTTTCAAAATATGTATTATGCTACTAAAGAAGAAGCTTTAAATGCAAAAACTATTGATGTAGATTTAGTTCAATGCTTGGATACAGGCTTTGTTTTTAGTGGGGGATTTGATATAAATAAGTTGGAATATGATAAAAATTATCAAAACGAACAAGCGAACTCTCCCTTTTTTCAAGAACACTTAAGTATTGTTATTGATTTATTGAATAAAGAAGGTTTACTAAATGGGAAGATATTAGAAATCGGTTGTGGCAAAGGTTTTTTTATGGATCTTATAGCTGAAAATGGGTTTGAGATTATTGGTATAGATCCAACATACGAAGGTGACTCCGATAAAATAATTAAGGAGTATTACAGTGAAAAATTTGCATACTTAAATGCAGATTTAATTGTATTAAGGCACACTTTGGAGCACATTCCCAAACCTCTTGACTTCTTACAGATGATAGCAAAATCAAATAATTATAAAGGTCATATTTATATTGAAATTCCTACATTTGATTGGATAGTTAAACATAATTCAATCGAGGATATCTTTTACGAGCATTGTAATTATTTTACAACTGAGAGTATTTCACAGTTGTTTGAAGAATGTAACGTAGTGCCATTGTTTAATGAACAATATATTGGGATAGTAGCGAATTTGTCCCAAGTGAAAAAAGAAATTAAACCAGTTCAAAATATTGAAGTGCATAATTTCAATTTTCTTGATAAATTAAATGAATATAAAAATTCTCTTGATAAAATTAATAATATCGCAATTTGGGGTGCTGGTGCAAAAGGCTCTACATTTTTGAATTTATTGGATAAGAATTCAAATAAGATAAAATGTGTTTTTGATATACATCCTAAAAAGCAAAATATGTATATAGGTGGTACTGGGCATCAAATACTAAAGCCCCCTCCATTTGAAATTGATAATATAATTGTAATGAATGATAATTATATTCAAGAGATTCGTGAATCTTTACCTAAAAAAATTAATCTAATAACTCTATAAATTATGCACTCAGAATTAGAAAAATTTTATGCCGATAAGAAATTGGGCATTTCAGAACAATCAACGAACAAAGAACTTCAAAAGGCAGCTTTGGAGTTTAATTTGCAAACTAACTTAAGTAAGTATTCATACAATTTCTCATGGATGGGGCGACCAATAATTGCTTACCCACAGGATATGATTGCTATGCAAGAACTTATTTGGGAAGTAAAACCAGATTTGATAATTGAAGCTGGAATTGCACACGGAGGCTCAATTGTTTATTATGCTTCATTGCTGGAACTTATTGGTGAAGATGGTTTGGTTTTAGGAGTAGATATAGATATACGTAAACATAATAGAGATCTTATAGAAGCTCACCCAATGATGAAAAGGATAGAAATGATAGAAGGCTCCTCGATATCGAAAGATATTGCAAAGAAAGTTTACGAAATCGCTAGTGGTAAGAAGAAAATTATGGTTTGTTTAGACTCTAACCACACTCATAAACATGTTCTGGAAGAATTGAAACTTTATGCTGATCTTACATCTGTAGGTAGCTATTGCGTAGTATTTGATACTATTGTTGAAGATTTACCTAAAGATTATATGCCAGAAAAACGTCCTTGGAATCCTGGGAATAATCCCAAAACTGCTGTATTTGAATTTCTGAAAACAAATAATAATTTTGAAATTGATAAATCAATTGATAATAAATTATTGATTTCCGTGGCTCCTGATGGATATTTGAAGCGAGTTTGTTAAATATTGAAGGCTGCGTTTTATAACATTAGTTCCAATGCAATTGCTAAGATATGGACTATTGGTATTTCAATAATTGTATTACCCATTTATGTGAAGATAATTGGTATTGAAGCTTATGGTTTAGTTGGATTTTATACAACTTTGGTTGGGTCTTTGTCACTTTTGGATCTAGGATTAAGTAGTACGCTTAACAGAGAAATGGCTAGAGCCAAATCATTAAACAAATCATCCGAAAGCATTCGAAATTTAGTCTTTAGTCTTGAGTGTATTTATTGGCTGATTGGTTTATTAATTGGGGTTACAATATTTTACCTTTCATCGACTATAGCGCATTCTTGGTTACAATCGGAATCTCTTCCGATGTCGCAAGTAATTTTATCCATCAAACTTATGGCTGGCATAATTGCTTTTAATTGGCCAGTCAGTATCTATACAGGTGGGCTTATGGGGATGCAAAAGCAAGTTGGTTATAATATTATAAATATTATAATGGCTACATTAAAAAGTATAGGTGTAATCTTTGTGTTAACTTATTTTTCACCTACAATCGAAGCTTTTTTTATTTGGCAATTTTGCATTACGTTGTTTACCGTTCTTTTACTAAGACGGTTGCTTTGGTATCATCTACCAAGATTTAAGTTTAGGCCAAAGTTTAGTAAAATTGAATTAAGCCATATATGGAAATTTGCGGGAGGAATGTTAGGGATAACAATGGCGACATTTTGTTTGACGCAGATGGACAAAATAATATTGAGCAGAGTTCTTTCATTATCTGATTTTGGATTTTACAATATATCATGGATAGTTGGGACAAGTTTAACATTGGTTGTAGGTGTATTAGGATCAGTATTTTTACCCAAGTTAACCGTAATCGTAGCGAGAGGAAGAAATATTGAGATAATTGATAGTTTTCATACATACAATAGACTCATGATTTCTCTGGTCACTCCAGTGGGTTTGTTTTTAGCCTTTTATAGCAGAGAGATAATACAAGTATGGATGAGTAATGATGTAACTTCTGAGAAAATATGGTTAGCAGTTACCATACTTTCAGTTGGCAGTATTTTTAATGCATTTATGGTTGTGCCGTATTATTTGATGATTGCTTATGGCTATACAAAATTCACTATAATTCAAAATGTAATTGCATCTATCATCTTAGTTCCATTACTTTTTTTATTTACTGATTATTGGGGGTTAATAGGGGCAACCTTAGTATGGCTTACATTAAATTTGGGCTACAACTTGATAAGTTTACCCTTAATACACATCAAAATGAAAGTTCTTAATAGTGAATTATTCAAAACAATTTTTTATGATATGGGTATAGTCTTTATGATCTCTTTGATTGTAATAGGATTAAGCGGTTTGATTTATTCCTCAGTATGGGCATTAGGTATAAAGCTATGTTTCTTTGTAACGTTATTAATTATAGTTTATGGCATTATAATTTTATTCAATACGGAATACAGAAGAATGTTAAAAAAAATATTTCAAAGAGTAAATTAAAAATGAAGAAACAACCATTGGTTAGTATAATTATAACTTCTTATAATCGTGCTAATATGATAGGTAAGGCAATTGAAAGTGCATTGATACAGGACTATCCTAACCTTGAAATTATCGTTAGTGATAATTGTTCATCAGATAATACGGATGCTGTAATAAGACAGTACATGATTGATGATAGAATTAAATACAATATAAATAAGGAAAATATTGGAATGAATCGAAATTTCAAAAAAGCATTTTTCGAATTATCTTCTGGAGAGTACATTTTAAATATAAGTAGCGACGACTATCTAAGTGATAATAGATTGGTATCTGACGCAGTTAGCTTAATTAATAAATATGACAACTTAAGTTTTGTAACTGCCAAATATGTTCTTCTTAATGAAGAAAATAAAAAAATAACTGAACCCCCAATGCCAATTTCTTATGAAGATGAATATTTAAAAGGTACTGATTTTTTTAAAACCTTATCAAGTGGTTCTGCTTTAGGATGGACTGCTGTGGTGATGCGAAAATCTTATTTGGACCATAATTTATTTGATAATGAAAATAGCACTGCACAGGATCAAATATCTAATTTGAGAATGGCTCTAAAGGGGGATATTGGGCTTATTAATAGAAATTCATATGTCTTTAGACAACATCAGAATAACTCATATAATTATACTCATTTAACTAGATATATGGAGAATTTAGTTCTGTATGATGAGGTTATCAATTATGCCAAAAAACAACAGACTTCTATAAGCAATGAGTGTTTTGATAACATATTAAATAAGGTACTTTCCATAAATATAAAGAAATATTTGGTTCAGTTGTTTTTAGAAAACCCAACAGATTTTAAATCTCAGTTAAGTAATTTAAAGGATAAGTATCCAGATACACTAAAAGGACTTATGTCCAATAAAATTTTTAAGTTTAGATTGTATTGTATGAAGTATTTTCCATTACCCTCTAAAATAGTCATTAAATTATATGCCTTTATAAGTGTTATTTACCACAAGCTCTATACTCAAAGGCAATGATAAAAATCAACCAAATAGAATTTGTAATTTTTATTTTAAAAAGTAAAAAAGCTTTGCAACATTTAATTGGATTAGAATAAGTGAAACTTAAAGAATAAATGAATATCTTATCTCTTATAGGAAGAACACAACAACTGTTCGAAAATGACATTTGTAAAAATGAAAAAGAGCTACAAGAGATAATTTCTCACTCCAGTTTTCTTGTGATCGGGGCTGCAGGATCCATTGGCCAAGCAGTAACAAAAGAAATATTCAAACGCAAACCAAGGAAATTACATGCTGTTGATATTAGTGAGAACAATCTTGTTGAGCTGGTACGTGATATTCGCAGTAATTTTGGATATATCGCTGGCGAGTTTAAGACTTTTGCTTTGGATTGTGGTTCTCAGATATACGATGCTTTTATAGCATCAGATGGGCAATATGATTATGTGCTGAATCTATCTGCACTGAAACATGTACGCAGTGAAAAGGATCCATATACATTGATGCGTATGATTGATGTCAATGTCTTTAATACTGATAAGACATTATTACAATCTAAAAATGCCGGTGTTAAGAAATATTTTTGTGTTTCTACAGATAAAGCAGCCAATCCTGTCAATATGATGGGAGCATCTAAAAGAATCATGGAAATGTTCTTAATGCGCAGAAGCCGAGACATAGTATTATCTACTGCTCGCTTTGCCAATGTCGCTTTTTCAGATGGGTCGCTCTTACATGGATTTAATCAACGTATTCAGAAACGACAACCGATTGCTGCGCCAAATGATGTACTCCGTTACTTTGTCACACCGCAGGAATCTGGTGAACTTTGTCTGATGTCAGCAATATTTGGGGAGAACCGAAATGTTTTTTTTCCTAAATTAAGTGAAGATTTGCACTTGATTTCTTTCTCAGACATTGCAGTTAAGTACCTTAAGAATATGGGTTACAAGCCATATTTATGTGAAACAGAACATGAAGCAAGAGAGTTAATGAAAACTTTGCCACAGAAAAATAAATGGCCTTGTTTATTTACTAATAGTGATACAACTGGTGAAAAGAACTTTGAAGAATTTTATACAGTTAATGAGAAACTTGATTTAGTTCGTTTTGAAAAATTGGGTATTATCGAAAATGATTTAAACATTGAATCAAATAAACTCGAGCGTTTTGAAATAGAGATCGCCAAAATGAAGGCTAAAGCTCATTGGAGCAAAATGGACTTGGTTGAATTATTTAACTATATGATTCCAAACTTTAATCATAAAGAAATGGGAAGGTACTTGGATTCTAAAATGTGATCAAAATTGTTTATTGTTTAAAAGTATTGATAAAATTTAGTCTTGGATATTAGTCACAAACATATAGTAGAATCATCTGCTTCAGTAAGAGAAGTATTAGAGCAACTTGATAGTATTGCGTCGGATGCCATTGTTTTTGTGGTGGATCATGATAAAGTTTTTATAGGATCATTGACTGATGGCGATATACGTCGTGGACTAATAAAAGGTCTTGGCCTTGAGCATGACATTACAGAATTTATCCAATCTAACCCTCTCTATATTATAAAAGACGAACTTGATTTTGATCAATTGTTAGAATGGAGGGCTAACAATTATAGATTAATTCCAATACTCGATCAGCAACGAAAAATTATTGATATAATAAACTTTAGATTACAACGATCTTATTTGCCTGTTGATGCAGTTATCATGGCCGGAGGAAGAGGAGAGAGATTAAGACCACTAACGGATAATACCCCTAAACCGTTACTCAAGATAAATGGTAAACCTATCATAGAATACAATATCGATTTATTAAGGGATTATGGTGTAAAAAATGTCACTTTGTCCATTAGATATTTGGGTCAGAAATTAATTGATTACTTCAAAGACGGATCTAGTAAAGGCATGAATATTAATTATGTGAGAGAAAATACGCCACTAGGAACGATCGGAGCAGTTTCAATAATCAAAGAATTCTCTAATGATTATATCTTAATAATGAATTCTGATATACTTACGAATATCGATTTTGAAAATCTTTTCAAAAGACTTATAGATATGAGAGGAGATATGATTGTAGCCACCACACCATATGAAGTAACCATCCCTTATGGAGTTATTGAGACGGATAGTGATAATATAATTGCCTTAAAGGAGAAACCAACCTATACTTATTACTCAAATGCTGGGATTTATATTATAAAAAAATCACTCCTTAAGTATATCCCTAATAAATCACTTTATAATGCTACTGATCTAATTGAGTTGTTAATAGAAAAAGGTAAAAAAGTGATACAGTTTCCAATTTTAGGTTATTGGTTAGACATTGGAAAACCAAACGACTTTGAAAAAGCACAAAGAGATATCGAAAATATTAAATTTTAGCAGAAACACTTTTATGAAAGTAGGTATTACAGGATCAAATGGATTTGTTGGGAAGCATTTAATGAGGTATTTGAGGGAGAATACTTCACTTGATTTGATTGAGCTTTCAAGAGCGCAAGGTGTGGATGTAACTAAGTTTTCTACATTATCAGAAGCAATAACAGATGTTGATTGCATTATCCATTTAGCTGCGAAAACATTTGTTCCAGATTCATTTAAAAAACCTAAAGATTTTATTGATGTAAATGTTGGTGGCACAACTAATGTTTTAGAGTTGGCAAGACGTAAAAATGCTAAAGTTATATTTCTTAGTTCTTATGTCTATGGAAGACCAGAATACCTACCTATAGATGAAACCCATAAGATCGACATGAATAACCCTTATTGTGCTTCAAAGTATATAGGTGAGAATGTTTGTGAATTGTATGCAACTGCATTTGGTTTGGATATTTCGATCATTCGTCCATTTAATGTTTATGGTCCAGGACAAGGTTCGGATTTTCTAATACCAACAATTTTGAGACAAGTAAGAGATGGAGTGGTTACATTAAGAGACCCTCGGCCAAAAAGGGATTATATATATATCAATGATTTATTGAAACTTATTTTATTAGCAATTAATATAAAAAATACAGAAAACTTAGAAGTATTTAATGCAGGTTTAGGTAAAAGTTATTCGATAGCTGATATTATTAATTGTCTTAAACAGAATTCTAGTATTCTAGATTTTGAAGTCAATTACACTAATGAGTATCGGCCTAATGAAGTTTTAGATACTGTAGCGAATATGGATAAAGTAAAATCTTATTTCAAATGGATACCTCAAGTAGATTTACAGGAAGGAATAGAAAAGTTAATAGAATACGAAATAAAAAATTTGAAATGATCGAGAAGTATATTGAGGTCAAATCTTGACAGAAAGCTACCCATGACTTTAAAAATTGAGTTTAATAATTAGGAGAAAATTAATCAAAGTTATTTTAAGGATACATTTTCTTAAGCTATTCAATCCAATTTTAAATACTCAGACCACAGTGGAGCTAATTCATTCCAATCGATCAGTTTTATGATCTTTGACTTATTAGAAATTGTTCTTGCTTTTTCTTCATCTAAGTTTCTAATTACGTATATGAGTTTATCTTTTAAGTTACTCCAATTTACTTTGTGTGCATATATTTTGCTTTTATCAATGTAAGAGTACGGCAGCCATTTAGCATTCAGAACAACATTTTCCATGGCCATATACTCCATTACAGAAGCTGAGAACATATCCGTGGTTTGCATATTTATAAATATGTCTGATATCAGACGTAATTGGATTAGTTCTTCATTATTAAGAAATTCATCTACCACTACATAGTCGAAATTGTACCTTTCAAGTGAATCTATTATCGATTTTTTGTATAAATTATTAGATGGATATGTTAATGGTACAAGTAATGTTAGATTAGATTTAATAGTACTTGGTAGTTCATTAATTTCTTCTATTACTTTAAGATGTTGATGCTCAGCTTTATTATTGTATCCAATAGTTATTACTATATCATCTAGTGATTCTTTATTTACCAGTTTTCGTTCTTTGTTATCTGTTTTGTGTTTTGTAAAATCCGTAATTGATTTAGTCAGCTTTTCATTTCCGAAATTTATAGCATCAATCCTGTTATTTAGAAATGGGTATCTATCTAAAACTAGTTTAGCTGATTCATGAGTACCTACTAATACTCGATTAACCCTTCTAAAAAAATATTTCGATAGATAATTTAAGTATTTGTTAGCTCTGTAAAAATCTGAGCCCCACACAACACTAATAGTAAAATCACTTATTTTATTAAGTGCATTTATCAGAGCAGCATTGTAAGGACTGGCTACATGAAAACAAACTGTAGAATATTTTCTACTACTAAAGCTGAAGAATAAGCATCCGTACAAATGACTGAATATAGATCTGATTATTTTTACTTGAAGAAAAATTCTTAACCATTTAAAAAGTAGAATACTTTTTTCATTGACAAATTGATATTCTTTATAGGAATAGAGCTGTAAACTAAATGGGTTAAATAATTCAATACATAGTTCAGGATTTAAGAGTTGTATATGTTTCGTGAATTCATTTAAGTATTGGGCATTTTTAGTATACGATGTTATTATTAGAAGGGACTTTTTGTACATCTTTATTATTATGTAAAAATTAACTATGTGGTGAGTTTTAATGTTAAAAGTTATTATTAAATATTATGATTCGGTCATATTAATAGCAGTAGTTCAATTCGATCACTTTCAGTAAAAATTTGCTTGTAATTACAAATACTCATTTGGTAATATCAAGTTTTAATTTTTTATACTTTATTAGAATACTGAAATTAAGTGATGACGCATGTTCTGTATGACTTTAGTTAACTAAATATTATTAATTCTCATTTAGATATTTAAAAGATTAATCTATGTTATTAATTGGTTTAATAACAATAAACTTCAAAGTAATAGTAAGTCAGCCAATATCGAATGATTTAATACACAAAAGCTGTTGTTTTAATTATCGCAGCATACAGAATAGATTATTTAGATATGTGCAACTTTACAAATAAATTGAAAGGTACATAAAAGGATAATGAAAAGAATATTAGTTATAAGCCACTCTCCCTTTAATCATCCGTACGGAGCCTCCACAAGTATTAGAGAACACTATACGGCGGTAGGAATGGAAGAAATTGAATTTATTCACATTTCAAGAACAAAAATTTATGGTAAATTCTCCAAGGATATATGTAATAATAACTCATTACCAAAAAACACTACACTTAAGTGTTGCTATAAATCTCCCCTCCCTGATAGCGCAAACACGATATTTTATGAGAAGTCAAAATATTTGGCCGACAAAAACAAAATCATAAGAGATTTTCTGTGGACGTTTAAAGCCAAAGAAATAATTAGTCAAATTGTGAGGTTTAAGCCGGATCTAATTCATTTTAATAGTCTAGTACTATCAAAACTATTTTTGCCAATTAAGAATCTTTTACCTGATACCGTTCTGATTTCTCATGCCAGGGAGCTTCTTCTTTCTAATATTTCAAAACGTGAAAAATTAAGAATTCAGGTACTCGATAGAATTGTTGCTATTGATAATTCAGTCAAAAAAAGATTAAACGCTGCAATTCCAGAGTTTCCAGATAAGAATATTCAAATAATTCAAAACCCATTTAAATCATCATCAAAAAAAATGGATACAGAATTATCCAAGTTTTTCCTCACGGATGAAGAAACAGTGACGTTTTCAATTATGGGCTCAATTAGCCATACAAAAGGGGTAGAATTAGTTTGTGAGGCTTTTGAAAAAGCAAACTTGCCTAAAACTGAATTAATTATATTTGGTGCCGTTACCAATAGTTATGGTGAGAAGTTGAAAAAAAGATGGTCAGGTAATTCTAATATTATGTGGGCAGGTCATCACGAATACTTATTAGCAAGAGGAGTTTTTAATAAAGTTGATTGCGTGATACGTGGAGAGTCTACGTTTTGCACTGGAAGAACAGTATATGAAATTCTTTTTTCTGGTGGAGAAGTGATCTTACCAGGCGGCGAAAAAGATATGGAGTCTGACTTAAATCTTATTAAATTTAAAAGTAAGGTACAGCTCTACAAGCCAAGAGATATAACATCATTGATAGAGTCTTTAAATATAGTAAATTGCAAGCTACAGAAAAACAAAGAAAGACCCTATAAAGAAATATCGAACTACGAAAATTATAAGAAATGCATACTTAATATTTATAATATACATCAATAAGAATTCATGAATAACTCTTTTAAAAATAAGACATTATTAATCACAGGTGGGACTGGTTCATTTGGAGGTGTTGTTTTGACTCGGTTGCTACGTAATAATGATTGTAAAGAAATAAGAATATTAAGTCGTGACGAGAAAAAACAAAATGACTTAAGAATTAAACTTAATAATCCTAAAGTAAAATTTTATGTTGGTGATGTAAGAGATATGT
>Ga0209185_1002943_pt1 | contig 10683 bp, 5 predicted proteins | sample SidtaG_2_FD_187425 | JGI IMG/M metagenome (GOLD analysis project Ga0209185, IMG submission 187425) | Marine algal microbial communities from Sidmouth, United Kingdom - Sidmouth_Asex2 metaG (SPAdes) (version 2) | ecosystem: Host-associated > Algae > Red algae > Unclassified | place: Sidmouth... | reverse complement strand
CCTACACCAAAAAAAAGAGGAAGAGGAAGTGAAAGACAGGCTAAAGTGTTAGTCATGGTGGAATCAGAGCCAAGTATTAAAGCACCAAAAAAAGGAAAACCGGATAGAAAGGTTGGTTATCTGAAAATGGTGGTAATGGAGGATCTCAAAGCAAAAAGCATCAACACAGAGGTTGAGAAATCGGTAAACAAAACAGCATCAGCTTTGACTGACGGTTATAAGGGCTATGCTAGATTAAAAGAAAAGATAGCAAGTCATCATATAGTAATAGCGCCTAATAAAACAAAATCGGCTAAAGTATTCCCTTGGGTAAATAGAACTATTAGCAATGCTAAAAAAATACTTTTAGGAACTCATCATAATTGTGTAAACCAGCAATATGTCCAAAACTATTTAGACGAATTCTGTTATAAATTTAACAGAAGATATTTTGGAGATAAATTATCTGATAGACTTATGGTTACGGCTTTAGAAACAACTTGGTACTAGTAACGGATAGTCATATAATTAAAAACAAAATGTCTGATGAAAAATCATCAGACATTTTGTTTTTTTATTAAAATATGACTTCTATTTTCTATCTCGAATAATTAGGCGATTCCTTTGTAATGGTTACATCATGCGGATGACTTTCGTTAATTCCACTTGCTGTAATTTTCACAAATTTACCTGTTTCTTTTAGCTTCTCTATAGAATCTGCACCGCAATATCCCATACCAGCACGAAGCCCACCAACAAATTGGTGTATACTTTCATTTAATTCTCCCTTGTAAGCTACTCGTCCAACGATTCCTTCAGGCACTAATTTTTTAATATCATCTTCTACATCTTGAAAATACCTGTCTTTTGAGCCTTGCTTCATTGCTTCCACAGAACCCATTCCGCGATAGGATTTAAATTTTCTTCCTTCATAAATTATTGTTTCTCCTGGTGATTCTTTAGTTCCTGCTAGTAAAGATCCTAGCATTACACAATCCGCACCTGCTGCAATTGCTTTTGGGATATCACCTGTATAACGAATCCCTCCATCTGCTATTACTGGCACTCCTGACCCTTTAATTGCTGCTGCAACTTCTAATACCGCAGAAAATTGAGGAAAACCAACTCCTGCGACTACTCGTGTTGTACAAATTGATCCTGGACCAATTCCTACTTTAACACCATCAGCACCTGCTTCAACTAAATATTTTGCAGCCTCACCTGTGGCAATATTTCCAACTATTACGTCTAAATTAGGAAATGCCTTTTTTACATTTTTCAATACATCTACCACACCTTTTGTATGCCCATGTGCTGTATCAATAACTACGGCATCAACTCCACATTCTACTAAAGCTTTTGCCCTATCTACCGCATCATCTGTAACCCCTAGGGCTGCTGCTACGCGTAAACGCCCATACTGATCTTTATTTGCATTGGGCTTTTGTGTAAGTTTGGTAATATCCCTAAATGTAATTAAACCAACAAGTGTATTATCGCTAGAAACTACTGGTAGTTTCTCTATTTTATTATTCTGCAAAATTACTTCTGCCTGCTTTAAACTAGTTCCCTCTGCAACAGTAACTAAGTTTTCACTAGTCATCACCTCGGTAACAGGACGATCTAGTTTTTTTTCAAAGCGCAAATCTCTATTTGTAACAATACCTGCTAATTTACCAGATGCATCTACTACTGGAATTCCACCAATACTATATTCGCGCATAGCCGATTTTGCATCCCCAACAACAGCATCTAATTGTAACGTTACAGGATCGATAATCATACCACTTTCTGCCCGTTTTACTTTACGTACTTTATTGGCTTGTTGCTCAATTGACATATTTTTATGCAATACTCCTATCCCTCCTTCCCTAGCCATAGCAATAGCCATACTAGATTCTGTAACCGTATCCATAGCTGCCGAAATAATCGGTACATTGATTGTTATATTACGTGTAAATTTGGTTTTAATACTTACTTCTCTTGGAAGAATCTCAGAGTAAGCTGGGACTAATAGAACGTCATCGTAGGTTAAACCTTCTCCAACTATTTTTGATTCGTGTGCTATCATGGCAATTAAGGATTTAATTGCGTGCAAATATAACTGATTTTGTTCTATAAGTAAGTTACTTACTTATAATTGTTCTGTTTTGAACTAACAACAATTCTACTTTTCATTTTAAATTCAAATCAAAATCTTTAAATTCACACAAAAACCCCTTAATTTTAACTATTTATATGCTTTTTCTTAAAATAATTCAATGAACTCGTTTAAACTTTTTTGATTGAAGCAAAAAATAGAGATTTTTTGCTCAATTGAAATCATTTTATGGCTGCATAGTACCGCTACGGAACAAAAAAATGATAAAAAGTGAGTGAAAAAGATCATTTTGCAGCCAATTGAAAAAAGTTTAAACGACTTCAATAATAAAAAACAGAAAAGAAACAATTTGTAAAGCATACTACATTAGTCCTATATTTTCACGAAATTTGTTAATTATTATATTTTAGTAAACTTCTTTTATGAAAGTAACATTAGATAGGGTTAACGAAAATTTTCATTTTCAAGTAAAAAATGATCGTGGGTATATTGTTGATTTAGACAAACGCGCATCACAAGGCGGAGATGACCTTGGCGCAAGTCCTATGGAACTATTATTAATGGGTGTGGCAGGATGTAGCGGAATTGATTTGATAGGAATTCTTCAAAAGCAACGTCAGGAAATTACTTCTTACAAAATGGAAGTGGAAGGAGAGCGCATTCCTTTGGGAGAAGCTAAACCTTTTTCAAAAATACATGCTACTATTTTTATTGAAGGAAAAGTAAAACCTAAAAAAGCGTTGAAAGCCGCTGAGCTTTCATTTGAAAAATATTGTTCGGTATCTAAAACTTTAGAACCAACAGCTACTGTTACGTATAGTGTAGTAGTAAATGGAGAAGCTGTAGAAAATGAATAAGAAACATTTTGAAACCATTGCCGTAAGGGATCAATGGGAACGTACTAATAACAAAGAACATTCGGTACCGTTATATTTAACTTCTGGTTTTGTATTTGATGATGCTGAAGAAATGCGTGCTTCCTTTGCGGAAGAAAAACAACGTGATTTATATAGTAGATATAGCAATCCAAATACCAATGAGTTTATCTCGAAAATGTGCCAACTCGAAGGTGCTGAAGCTGGTTTTGCTTTTTCCTCGGGAATGGCCGCAGTATATTCTACTTTTGCAGCGCTATTGAATGCAGGAGATCATATTGTTTCTGCACGCTCTGTTTTTGGAGCTACGCATGGTTTGTTTACCAAATATTTTCCAAAGTGGAATATTGAAACCAGTTACTTTGGAGTAAATGAAGTAGAAAGTGTTGAAGGTTTGATACAACCTAATACTAAATTTATTTATTGTGAAACACCAACCAACCCTGGTGTGGATGTCTTGGATATGGAATATTTATCTAAAATTGCTAAAAAACACAACATCCTATTTATTGTAGATAATTGCTTTGCAACTCCTTATTTACAAAACCCGATTAAATTTGGTGCTGATTTAGTAATTCATTCGGCAACAAAATTAATTGATGGCCAAGGACGCGTATTAGGAGGCGTTACTGTTGGTACTAATGAACTGATTCGAGAAATCTATTTATTTTCCCGTCTAACAGGCCCATCATTATCGCCTTTTAATGCTTGGATACTCTCAAAAAGTTTAGAAACTTTAGCTGTTAGAGCCGATAAACAATGTGATAACGCTTTAAAACTAGCTGAATTTTTAGAAGCACATCCTAAGGTAAAATGGGTAAAATATCCATTCTTAAAATCGCATCCTCAGTATGAAATTGCTATAAAGCAAATGAAATTAGGAGGTACTATTGTATGTTTTGAGGTTGAAGGTGGTATTCCTGGAGGAAAAACATTTTTTGATACTATTAAAATGTGTTCTTTATCTGCCAATTTAGGTGATTCAAGAACGATTGTCACCCATCCCGCTTCCACCACTCATGCTAAGTTAGCTGATGAGGATAAAGAAGCTGTTGGGATTTTCCCTGGGACTGTACGTTGTTCCCTAGGCTTAGAACACATTGATGATATTATTGAAGATATTGAACAAGCACTAAAACAAATACAGTAAACATCTTAAAATATTGATTAATAATCAACTAATATTTTAATTTTATACTGAATCCTCAGTTCTAAATAAAAATGACAACTAAAAAAAAAGACATTCGAGCTTTAACGAAAGCCCAATTACGTGAGTTTTTTGTAGCTGAGGGCGATAAAGCTTTTCGTGGAAATCAAGTATACGAATGGCTTTGGAGCAAGGGCACACATAGTTTTGAAGGAATGACGAATCTTTCAAAAACAACACGCCTACAACTGAAAGAAAATTTTGTTATTAACCACATTCGCGTAGATCAAATGCAACGTAGTAGTGATGGTACTATTAAAAATGCCGTTAGACTTCACGACGGACTAGTTGTAGAATCCGTGTTAATCCCAACATCTACAAGAACTACAGCCTGTGTATCCTCGCAAGTTGGATGTAGTTTGGACTGTAAGTTTTGTGCTACTTCGCGCTTAAAACGGATGCGAAATTTAAATGCTGACGAAATTTACGATCAAGTAATTGCTATTGATAACGAAAGTAGGCTGTATTACGATCACCCGCTTTCGAATATTGTTTTTATGGGAATGGGAGAACCTTTAATGAACTACAAGAACGTAATCAAAGCCATTGACATGATTACTTCTGAGGACGGATTGGGAATGTCTCCAAAACGAATTACGGTTTCTACTTCGGGAGTTCCTAAAATAATTAAAAAAATGGCTGATGATCAGGTCCGCTTTCACCTAGCTGTATCCTTACACTCTGCTATTGACGAGGTTCGCACCCACATTATGCCTTTTAATGAATCCTTCCCCCTTACGGATTTACGTGATGCGCTTGAGTATTGGTACGAAAAAACGGAACGCCGTATTACTTATGAGTATGTTGTATGGGATGGAATTAATGACAGTAAGAAAGATATTGATGCATTGGTTCAATTTTGCCTCTATGTACCTTGTAAGGTTAATTTAATTGAATATAACCCTATTGATGACGGCGAATTTCAACAAGCTTCTAATACTGCTATAAACAACTATATTACCGCTTTAGAAAAAAGAAATATTGTTGTTAACGTACGTCGTAGTCGTGGAAAGGATATTGATGCTGCTTGTGGCCAATTAGCTAATAAATCTTAAGTTTAACGCTTTTACACATTGAAGTATGTGTAAACACTTTATGTTATTTTTTTTGAGAGCAAAAAAAATATAATCCTGCTAGTTAAATTTTATCAAAATGATTTAGCAAACTGTTACAGCTATCCGGTTAAGCGTTAGCTTCCTAAATGACCCCTTTTTTCCTACACCTCATCATCATAACCATTGTTTGCTTTTAGCAAATTTTACTATTACTCCTTTAAATACGCATTGATGTCTGGTTTTTTAGAATCAAAATCTACCTCAGTATTTATATGACAAAAGACATCGACATACCTGCAGATACTTTGTAATTTTAAACCAAGACAAAATAGAATGAAAATCAATTGAAATAGAATTATTTTAATAATGAAGTGATTTAAACTTTTTCCGACTGATTACAAAAAGTGATCTTTCCTACTCCAATATAACTAGCAACGTTTACTGTATTCAAGTTTCAATAAACTTAAAAAAGCTGAACAATGAGATCATTGTTCAGCTTTAAATAATAATTTTAGTACTTTAATAATCTAATGCTTCGCATTGACTAGTGAGAACTTGAAATATTTAAAAATTAATTTTTAACAAGTTTAAGGGTTTGAGTTCCATCTATTTTTAATATGTAAAGACCTTTGGCTAATTCTGCAATATTAACTCGATTATTATTGCCAAAACGAACTTTTTTTCCACTTAAATTAAAAATTTCCCATTTTTCAAAATTAGCCCCTTTAATATTAAAGTAATTACTAGTAGGGTTAGGAGAAATCTTTACTCTCTTAGCACCTATTAATATTGCCTTGTTTGACTTAATAGGCATTGGAACCAACACATCTATGATCGTATTATCATTTACTAATTTTGAATTAGGGCTTATACTATCAGAAGTATTATCCGTTGACATATACACTAATAGTTGCATTTTATGCCCCTTTGGTAAATTCCATTTTGCTGGCACAGGTATTGTTTCTTTCTCATCAAAATATGCAGGAATTTCATAGGTTACCATTCTACTTCCTTTATTATTCGAATCATCTTGGATTGGAGAATAAAATACGCTCGTTTTTACAGTATTCAAATTCTCATCTAACTGACGTAAATGGATTGCTATATAATTAAAATCTTTAGGTTTTCCACCTTCTATTCCTGCATTATAGTTCAAATTTAATGTGAATTTTTGACCAATTCTAAATTGAGGGTTTAATTTACCATCAGGTATAAAATCAGATTTATTTACAAATGTTACTGAGGTATCTTCTTCCTCTATTTCCTCTTCATCAACTGTTTCTTCTTCTTCTTCTTCTTCTACAGGTATTGGAGCTAATATATCTACAATTACACTACCACTAACCAATACTGAGCTTTTTTCAGTACTTGTAGGTGAGTTATCGGTAGACATAACAATTAATAATTGCATTTTATGACCTTCTGGTAAATCCCATAGTGCTGGTACAGCTATTGTTTCTTCCGTATCAAAATATGCAGGAATTTCAAAGTCTACCATTTTATTTCCTTTATTATCCGCATCGTCTTTGATTGGAGTATTAAACACACTGGTATGCAAAATAATTCCCTTTTCATCTAACTGTCTTAGACGAGTTGCTATAAAATTAAGATCATTAGGCTTTCCGTCCTTTATTCCTGTATTATAGTTCAAATTTAATGTGAATTTTTGACCAATTCGAAACTGAGGATTTGATTTACCATCAGGTATAAAATCAGATTTATTTACAAATGTCACAAAAGATTCTTCTTCAACCGTTTCTTCTTCTTCTTCTTCTTCTTCTTCTTCTTCTTCTTCTTCTTCTTCTGGGGCATTTTTTAGTTTTATTTCCCAAATACCAGAGTCACCAGGCTCTTTAATACTTCTTGTTGCATCACTATTAAATTTTTTATGCATTATTAGTTTAGGAGCAGTACCATCCAACACAAGTACTGATTGCTTTTCATTACCTGCAGGAAGAATTTTGAAAAAACCCTTTTTATCTGTCTTACGTAAAATCCATTTCGGAATTTCTTTACCCTTAACTGCTAAAAAAGGAATTACATTTTCAGATAATTTGTCTTTGATTTCACTTTCTGTATATCCTTTAGTGGTTTCCAAATACTCATTAGTATCCACATTTTTAATATGATAATAATAAGGAGGAACCCATGTGATTTCCCAATTAACAGATTCGGAATTAGCATTTTGTTTAGCTACTAAAGGGGAATTTTTTCCGTTGGAAGCCAATTTAAGCTTTGTATTCTTAGCATTGGCTAATTGATATATACCACTTTTTACCAAAGGTAATGGCTCATTAATTTTGTTGATTTTTACATTTTCTTTTTTAGCAAACTGAGAGGGATCAATGTTATTAGATGTATCATTTTTCAAAACATTAATCTTCAAACCTTTTTCTAGCGTTTTAAACCCTTGGTTTGCTCTAATTATAATTTCCGTGGAAGCAAACTCTTGGAAATCCTCAATTCCTTCACCCGTTTTAAGTCTATTTTCATAATAGTCAAAGTCAATTATATTACTTCCAAAAGGAGTTGCCTTAGACAAATCATTATTAATAATTTTGATATTAGTTGGTGCATAACCATTAACAAAAAAGTTAAACTGTCCTGTAACCTTATTATCAATTATATCGATATTAGATACTGATTGTAATTCACTATCTAAAGTAATAATTTTGCTTCGTTCGTATAATCTTTTTCCTGTGGGTCTTGCATTGCCTTCAAAAGTGTTCTCAATAATTTCGACACCATTCGAAAATTCTTCGATGTGTATCATATCAATATAGGCGATATCGTCAATAAAATTATTTTTTGAGATTTTTATATTTCGAACACGAGATATTGCAACCCCTGTATTAATGAAGTCACACTCTGTAATTTCAGAATCATTAGCATTCCACACCACAGGGTATGAGGTATTTCCTGCATCAAAAGATATTGCCCTGGAGTCAAAACCAAAATCGCCACTTGGAGGAGCTGGTCGGAATTTGCAATGAGAAAAAGTTATTTTTTTCATGTCATCTACACGTGCTCTACGATCATTGATGTATCCAATTCTTCTAAAATTAAGAAATTCTACATTTCTAAATTTTGCTTCCATACCATTTGCCGCAAAACAGCTATAAAATCCGTTAAGTAATTTTACATTTGTAAGCTCAATTCCTGTATATTGGTCATCAGCAATAAATCCAGCCTTTTGAGAACTAACTTGGTTGATATATTTGGCTGAACGGGCATCAATAATGATATGATTATCTTTAATTCCTGTAATTTTAATATTTTTAAATTTTACATTATCAGATCGTATCAAAAATGAAATTACATTGGTTAAATTTGTAGCTATTCCAGAAGTACCTCGTTGATTAGGATCATATTTTTTAGTTAATGCTCCTTGAAAAGTAATTGCTTTGTTTACTAAAATAGGGCCACCACTTAAATTGTAATTGTTGCCAGCTCCTCCATCTACAAAGTAAATTGTGGTGCCATCTGTTGAATTATTAATTAGATTTTGTAAATCATCTCGTGTTTGCTCCTTTCTAAAACGTTTAAAGCTAGGGTCAACATCTTTTTCATCCACAATTTCTATTTCTTCTTCTGGAGTAACACCAGTAGCTACTGGCTTGTATACACGCATCCAATCAATTTTCATAACATGATCTTCTGGATTATTTCTAATTTCAGCATCCGTAGGAGACCTTCCTGCTACAGAATTCCAGTTTTGATCTTCCATGTTTATTATAATGTCCATAGGCTTATTTAAACCCGTGCGACGACCAGGTGTCCGATCTGGAGAAGTAAAACTAAATGGATCAATCCCATCCTTACCATTTGCATTATCCAAATTATCCATTACTTTGATTAATTTATCATCAAGATAATATTCTAAGCGAGTTGGACTTTTCCAATACACACCTACACGATGCCAACTCCTAGTCCAATCTTTTATATTATTATCTACATACCAAGTACTTTGGTCTTTTGGCTGGTAATCCTGAAGAGGATTCCTTATAAAAACATGGTGGCTTATATGCAACCTTTCTTTAAACCAATCATTTCTTTTCGCTTGACCTCCATAAGCTTCAACTATATCAATCTCTTGAGTATCGTCAGGGCTTAACATCCAAAAATCGCTAGCTAACATTGCGTTCGGAATTTTAACACGGCACTCAATAAATACAGGATATTGTACTTGCCTAGTTGATGTTATACAACCTAAGCGAGTTGCTGGTTTAGTATAAGTTTTACCATCATACTTAAATGTTTTCATTTCACCAGTAATACGACTGGCTCTTATTCTTAAATTCCCGTCAGCTACTGAGCTATTTTCATTACGAAATTTAGTTGGACCAGGGCCTTCCCAATTAGCATGATAATAATTATACCATTTATACTTTTGTTTTTGCGCTTTAAATAATTCCGAAGATCTCGAAATTGGACCGCCTACAACACCAACAGAGGTAAACGAAGGACTAACATCATTACGTGGACTAAAAAATGTGAGTGATCCTGATGGTGCCTGGGTATAGTTAAAGTCGTCAGAAACCTCTTCTTGAAGCACCCATTCTCTTTTTATACCTGTATCAGTTTTTCCTGCATTTGCAGGAACTTCAATTCCATCCCAATCTTGAGAACAAACAACACTGCTTACACTAAGCGCTGCTATGGTTAATAAACATTTAATACTACTTTTTTTGTTCATGATTTTTATTGTTTTTTGATTTAGTTGTATGAGCTTAATAAGCATGATTATATAATCTTAAATATAACCTTAAATAAAATCACATATTGTTGTGTACAGTTAATATCTAGTAATAGCCAATCTCAATAATAACCAATTGTCTAAAAACACTTAAAAAGCGGTATTAGCCCGTTTATTCGGATACTAAGTTTAAAGACAAGAACATCTTAGAATTATGAAAAAATGAATTTACAATGCTAAATTCAAACAAAATGTAGTTATAATTAAGTTTAACTGGACAAATATTAAAGAATTAGGAATAGATGTTCAACCTATTTACAAATGGTGCAGAGTTGCGATTTAGATTAAAAGTCCGAATTCATAAATCACAAAAAAATACAATATATTTATCAGAACTCAAACGATTGCAAAAGAACCTAAAGAATAAAAAATAAGAGCTTGAAATTTAAAAAAACCTCACATTTTCATCAGGAAAAAACGGAGTATTATGACAACTAAAAATGGACTATGCCTATTATACCATTTCTACTATAAAACGATTTTATCAAGATTATCATTATAATGGTGGTTTCCAACAATAGATTTGATCAAATGACTATCCATATTCTGAACCATTTTATGTAGCCAATCCTTCAGAGTATCTATACTTTCGAACTTTTTATTCTTGAATCGTTGTTTTATGTATTGCCATACTTGTTCGCAGGGATTTAATTCAGGGGTATATGGCGGAATTCTTAGTAAATAGATATTATCAGGAATTTCTATATTTT
>Ga0209185_1002941_pt1 | contig 10685 bp, 2 predicted proteins | sample SidtaG_2_FD_187425 | JGI IMG/M metagenome (GOLD analysis project Ga0209185, IMG submission 187425) | Marine algal microbial communities from Sidmouth, United Kingdom - Sidmouth_Asex2 metaG (SPAdes) (version 2) | ecosystem: Host-associated > Algae > Red algae > Unclassified | place: Sidmouth... | reverse complement strand
GTACAACTCCCGCATTTAAATGCAGGTCGTCATCATCGCCTGATGGATCTACACACACCGCTATGCCGCTATCCATATCTACATCATTAGCATCAGCTGGATCTGCACATGTGCTTGGTGTCTCTCCACTAAAAGATTCAAACGCTGCTGGCAGTTCAAATTGAACTGTATATGTCGTATTAAAATCTAAACAGAAGTTAGCTGTACCAGAACCTGTTGGTCCAAATTCATAAGTTCCATCAACACCTGTGGACGTAGTGGCGACAGGCATATTTTGTGGATTGCCAAAAGCGTCGCATTCCCACAGATTCACTGTCACTCCTGCTACTGGAACTTCATCTTCACCATCCTGACATCCATCATTGTTAACATCTACGAAAACGGTTCCTCCTATGTCCTCACAGGGTATTTCAATTAAGATTTCTTCTGCATCTTGATCATCACCTCCCATTGAATCAGTAACATTGTCATCGTTATCTAAGTCAGACGGGGTATTGTTATCACCAGGAGTACTGTCTACATCAGTTGGTGGAGCGTTATTAGGATCAGTGTCATCATCTGCAGTACTGATTTCTGCGTCATTAACTATAGAATTCCCCATAAAGTCGGCGTCAATTTGAAATGTGATTGACACTGTAATAGACGACCCTACTGTGATCACAGGAATTGGGTCATTAAGCGACGCAATACCATTAGTAACAGACCAGTCTGTATCAACTAATGTTAATCCTGCTGGGATATAGTCATTTATTCCAACTGAAAAGGCGTTTACGTTTCCTTGATTGAAGACTTCTAAGTCAAAAGTGATGATGTCACCAGGAGCGAAAGGACCTGACATACTAGTTGATTTTACTAAAGCCAAATCAAAAACTGGATTTTCTTGTACTATGGTAATTTCTTCTGGATCTTGATCATCCCCTCCCATCGAATCGCTTATATTATCATTATTGGCAGTGTCATTTGGTGTACTATTATCGCCTGGTGCACTGTCTATATCCGAAGGCAATTCATTACCTACCGTCGTATCATCATCAGCTGAACTTATTTCTGCGTCATTAGTAATGGTTGTGCGAGGAAAATCAGCATCTATCTGGAAGTCAATTGATACTATCACTGATGATCCTGCTGTTATTAAAGGGATAGGCGTATTAAGATTAGCTTCGAGACCTGATGCTGTCCAGTCAGGATCAACCAATGTTAAGCCTTCAGGGATGTAATCCACTATTCCCACAGAAAAGGCATTTACATTTCCTTGATTGAAAACTTCAATATTATACGTTACTACATCTCCTGGCGCAAAAGGTCCTGATGATGCCACCGTCTTCACTAAGGCTAAATCAAAACGAACGACCGCAACTTCTTCTACATCCAAATCATCCACATCAGCAGGGTTGTCTATAGTCCCAGGCGTGCCTGGAGCTTCATCATTCACATCGTTATCCGTTAACAATTGGGAATCATCATCCGTTGCACCCTGAATATTAGATAGAGGGTCATCTTGATCATTTAGTCCTGCTGCATTTGCTCCAGCTGTTATTTCTGCATTATTTAAGATTGAACTACCCATAAATGTTTCATCAATCATGATGATTATTGAAACAGTAGTTGACATACCGCCTTCAAGCGAGGGTATTGTCGTAGTCGCTATATTTCCAGGTCCTGCCGCAAAATCACCACCCGCCACCAACGTAGTTCCAGTCGGTAAGTAATCTGTAATTTCTATGGCTGTGGCTTCTATATTACCTTGATTATAAACAGTAATTGTATAAGTCACCATATCACCAGGTGCGTAAGGCCCGCTACTCGTTTCCACTTTATCTAATGCTAAATCAAATACAGCTGGCACAAATCCAAAATCAACAGTCATGTCGCCATTCGCATCCATGGCAGCATCCTGATCGCCTCCTTGACCTGGCTCTGATAAAGGTTCGTCGCCTGCGATTAATTCTATGATTGGTGACATTACTGGATCTCCTGAAGCTGCCTGAATACCATTGTCATCGCCATCTTCTTGGTTATCCGCTGTATCAGTTGGAGTACTACTGGTTGGAAAGGCTGCATCTGGCATTGGTATCTCTACTATAAACATGCCTTCCATCAAGCCTTCGAATATGTAATTACCATCTGCATCTGTGGTCGTACTTGTGATAAACATTCCTGATGCATCAGTTAGATTTACCTGAACTCCAGCTATACCCATCTCTCCTGCATCCTGCATTCCATTATCATCCGTATCTGCAAATACAGTGGATCCAATGCTTAGTGTCATCACTGGTACAAACCCAAAATCAACAGTCATGTCGCCATTCGTATCTTGAGCATCGTCTTGCATGCCTCCTGTCCCAACTTCTCCTGCTGGTTCTTCCCCTGGTGCCAAAGTGATAACTGGTGACTGAACTGCACCCCCTGGAACCGCCTGTATACCGTTATCGTCACCATCTTCTTGATTATCCATGGTATCTGTGGGTGTACTACTGATAGGAAATGAATCGTCTGGCATTGGTATCTGTACGATGTAATCTCCAGCTGGAAGTCCATCAAAGAAATAGTCTCCATTCATATCTGTAACAGTGCTCTGGATAACTCCGCCTGTAGCATTATCTATCAACTCTACTGTCACACCTTGGATGCCCATCTCTCCTGCATCCTGCATTCCATTATCATTGGTATCTGCAAATACTGTAGACCCAATACTCAGTGTTTGTCCAATCATTATGGATTCTGGATCCTGATCATCTTCGTCAGTTGTTGGGTCAATATCTCCGGCCATGCCTGATCCATCGCCATCTACAGCATTATCTGATGTTGAGTTCGCGACTCCTCCTGCATCGTCAGTTGGATCGTTATTCGGAGTCGAATCCACGTCATCTGCTCCTATCGCATTATCACTCATGCTGATCTCTGCTATATTCACTAACTCAGTGCCTGTAAATGATGGATCTATTGTTAATATAATATCTTCTGTAATGGAAGCACCTGCAGCTAAGGGGCCTCCTGTAAATGTCACTGGTCCTGCAGCTGGTCCTGCCCAATCTGTCTCTGCTGTACTTAGCATCATTCCAGCTGGAATGTAATCAGTCACCTCAAAGCTTGTCGCATCAAGTGCGCCTTGATTTATAATCGTAATAGTATAGGTCACATCATCTCCAGGCATATATGGACCGCCAGGAGCTACCACCTTAGTTAAGGCTAAATCAAAGACTGGCACAAATCCAAAATCAACAGTCATGTCGCCATTCGCATCCATGGCAGCATCCTGATCGCCTCCTTGACCTGGCTCTGATAAAGGTTCGTCGCCTGCGATTAATTCTATGATTGGTGACATTACTGGATCTCCTGAAGCTGCCTGAATACCATTGTCATCGCCATCTTCTTGGTTATCCGCTGTATCAGTTGGAGTACTACTGGTTGGAAAGGCTGCATCTGGCATTGGTATCTCTACTATAAACATGCCTTCCATCAAGCCTTCGAATATGTAATTACCATCTGCATCTGTGGTCGTACTTGTGATAAACATTCCTGATGCATCAGTTAGATTTACCTGAACTCCAGCTATACCCATCTCTCCTGCATCCTGCATTCCATTATCATCCGTATCTGCAAATACAGTGGATCCAATGCTTAGTGTCATCACTGGTACAAACCCAAAATCAACAGTCATGTCGCCATTCGTATCTTGAGCATCGTCTTGCATGCCTCCTGTCCCAACTTCTCCTGCTGGTTCTTCCCCTGGTGCCAAAGTGATAACTGGTGACTGAACTGCACCCCCTGGAACCGCCTGTATACCGTTATCGTCACCATCTTCTTGATTATCCATGGTATCTGTGGGTGTACTACTGATAGGAAATGAATCGTCTGGCATTGGTATCTGTACGATGTAATCTCCAGCTGGAAGTCCATCAAAGAAATAGTCTCCATTCATATCTGTAACAGTGCTCTGGATAACTCCGCCTGTAGCATTATCTATCAACTCTACTGTCACACCTTGGATGCCCATCTCTCCTGCATCCTGCATTCCATTATCATTGGTATCTGCAAATACTGTAGACCCAATACTCAGTGTTTGTCCAATCATTATGGATTCTGGATCCTGATCATCTTCGTCAGTTGTTGGGTCAATATCTCCGGCCATGCCTGATCCATCGCCATCTACAGCATTATCTGATGTTGAGTTCGCGACTCCTCCTGCATCGTCAGTTGGATCGTTATTCGGAGTCGAATCCACGTCATCTGCTCCTATCGCATTATCACTCATGCTGATCTCTGCTATATTCACTAACTCAGTGCCTGTAAATGATGGATCTATTGTTAATATAATATCTTCTGTAATGGAAGCACCTGCAGCTAAGGGGCCTCCTGTAAATGTCACTGGTCCTGCAGCTGGTCCTGCCCAATCTGTCTCTGCTGTACTTAGCATCATTCCAGCTGGAATGTAATCAGTCACCTCAAAGCTTGTCGCATCAAGTGCGCCTTGATTTATAATCGTAATAGTATAGGTCACATCATCTCCAGGCATATATGGACCGCCAGGAGCTACCACCTTAGTTAAGGCTAAATCAAAGACTGGCACAAATCCAAAATCAACAGTCATGTCGCCATTCGCATCCATGGCAGCGTCCTGATCGCCTCCTTGACCTGGTTCTGATAAAGGTTCGTCGCCACCTGTCAATGTAATAATTGGTGAAGTTACAACAGTACCTTCACCTCCCGGTTGGGCTCCATTATTATCTTGGTCTTCTTGGTTATCTGCTGTATCAGTGATTGAACTACTGGTAGGAAAGTCTTCGTCAGGTGTAGGTATTTGCACTTGATAATCTCCAGGCTCTAACATATCGAATAAATAGTCTCCATTAGCATCAGTGACTGTCGTAGCGATTGGTGTACCCATATCCTCTAATAAAATAACTGTAACTCCTGCTATACCCATCTCGCCCGGATCCTGCATTCCATTATCATTAGTATCAGCAAACACTGTAGACCCCAAACTCAACTGAGGTATAAATCCAAAGTCAACCGTCATATCTCCATTAGCATCCATAGATGCATCTTGATCTCCTCCTTGCCCTGGCTCATTTAAAGGTTCGTCTCCCGCTGTTAAATTAATCACTGGTGATGATACTAAGGTGCCTGAACCGCCTGGCTGGTCTCCATTATCATCCCCATCCTGCTGGTTATCAGCCGCATCTGTAGGAGTACTACTGATAGGAAAATCTGGATCTGGATTTGGTATGGTTACCGAATAATCACCAGGTGCTAACATATCGAATAAGTAATCTCCATTCATATCAGTAACCGCCGTTGCTATTGCAGCACCTGTGTCGTCTAATAGCACAACTGTCACACCTGCTATGCCTGCATCTCCTACGTCTTGCATTCCATTATTATCGTTATCGACAAATACTGTGGAACCTATACTGACAACTGGGACAAAGCCAAAATCGACTGTCATATCTCCATTCGCATCCATGGCATCATCCTGAGTACCACCTTGACCTGGTTCTGCTGTAGGCTCGGTGCCGGGCTGTAAGTCAATTATAGGTGAGGTCACAGGATCTCCTGGTGCTACTTGAGTGCCATTGTCATCGCCATCTTGCTGATTATCTGCTGTGTCAGTAGGTGTACTGCTGGCTGGAAAATCTGGATCAGGAGTTGGTATTTCAACTATATACATTCCAGCCATAAGACCTTCGAATAGGTAATTACCGTCAGCATCAGTTGTCGTGCTGGTGATGAATACTCCCATATCATCAGTCAAATTGACCTGCACTCCAGAGATACCCATCTCTCCTGGATCTTGCATCCCATTATCATCGTTATCCATAAATACGGTGGAGCCTATACTTAGAGTTTGAGTTACCGCTACAATTTCTGGATCAGAATCGTCTTCATCAGTAGCAGGATCAGTGTCACCAGCCATACCTGAACCATCTCCGTCTATTGCTCCGTCAGATGGTGAGTCTGGAGCCCCTCCTGCATCATTTCCGTTAATTGAATCAGCCATAGAGTCTACGTCATCTAAACCTAAATCATTGGCAGACATACTGATCTCTGCTACATTCAATAGTGAGTCTCCAGTAAAGTCATCATCAATAGTAAGTATGATAGGTATCATGATCATTTCACCAGCGGCTAAGGCACCACCAGTAAATGTTGCAGGTGAGCCAGACCATCCTGCAGCTGCAGGACTCAGTGACATTCCTGCTGGGATGAAGTCAGTAATCTCAAAACTGCTAGCATCAATATTTCCTTGATTCGTCACAGTTATCGTGTAGGTTACATCTTGACCAGGTATGTAAGGTTCGACAGATGTTTCTTCTTTTGTAAGTGCTAGATCAAACATAGCTGGTATGAAGCCAAAATCTATGGTCATATCACCATTAGCGTCCATAGCTGCGTCCTGCATACCGCCTTGCCCAGGCTCCGAAAGTGGCTCATCACCTGGGGATAAGTTAATTACAGGAGATGTTACTACTGTACCTATTCCACCTGGCTGAGTACCATTATCATCTCCATCCTGACCATTATCAACGGTATCCGTAGGGGTACTACTCGTCGGGAAGTTATTATCTGGTGTAGGTATTTCTACTATATAATCGCCTGCCATCAGACCATCAAAGAAGTAATCTCCATTGGCATCAGTCGTGGTGCTGGTAATAAAAACACCCATATCATCCGTCAGGTTAACTTGGACACCGGGGATGCCCATCTCTCCTGGATCCTGCATCCCATTATCATTTGTGTCCTCAAACACAGTTGATCCAATACTCAGCGTTTGAACTACGGTAATTTGCTCTAAATCGTATTGATCAAAATCATTTGGGTTATCGGTTCCTCCGTTTGAGTCGTCAGCAATGTCACCATCGGATCCTAATTCCGAAACATCGTCATTACTTCCTACAGGAGCTGCTGGGTCAATCGGATCATCCTCATCTTGGAAAGTAATCGGGCTAGCTAAGACTCCATTGAGGTCATATGCATCATCCACGTCTGTTATTTCAGCATTGTTAGTCAATAATGTACCAGTAAAGTCAGAGTCAATCATAACCATTATCTGCAAAGTTGTGGAAGCTCCAGCAGCAATTGACGCAACACTTGCCGTAGCCGTATTATTTGGCCCAGCCGCAAATGAGCCTCCAGGTACTAAAGTTGTACCGGTTGGTAAGTAGTCAGTAATTACAAAATTAGTAGCGTCGATAGTCCCCTGATTAATGACTTCAATATCAAAGGTCACCACATCACCTGGAGCAAATGGTGGAGTATTAGCTAAAGATTTTTCCAGCGCAACGTCAAATTCTTCACATATAGAGGCTAATAGAAAGTGTTGGGAAGGATCATCTGGTGCTACTCCCATAGCTTGTGACTTAAACACTAATTGAGTTATTGGAATATCCACAATAAACCATGCAGACCCAGCTTCATTATCACACAGTTCGTTTCTGTAAACCGTCTGCTTAACTCCAGGTGTGGAAGAATATGCTCCGACTAAAGTTGCAGTGTTTGGATCCCAGACAGGAAGTTCTTCTGTAGCACCCATAGGAGTACAATCATTACCACCAGTGATAGCAGTAGCAGCAGGATCAGCGTCGAAGGATGTCTGATACCAACCAGCGATAGTTGACATAGGAACATCCATACCATCAGCATCCTGAGCACATATCATAACTTGATCTTGCTCGACATCTGAAATTATAAAACCAAAAACCCCCGCTGGAGTTGGTGAATCAAAATTTATGGTTGTAAATACTGTCTCTGCTAAAGTAATAGGTGAGCCAGCCCCGTCCATGCCATCACCCGCACCAAAACCAGCAACTTCAACTTCTATATTCTCAGCTGCGCTGGCACCAGGTCCGAAGACTGCTTCAAACTCTGGGGCCTCTGAAATGCCAGCTGTTCCGTCAGCTGCAATTACTCCAGGAATATTTGTGTCACCATCATCCAGAAACCCAGTAATGGTAAAATTAAAATCTGGCATGCCGGCACAGTTATCAGTAAAGGTACCTGTTCCGGTATAAGGTGTTGGTCTCGGCCCATTAGACGTTGCCGTTATATCGGGATACTCAGCATTAGGTGCTTGGGCGGATAACTGGCTTGTGAATAAAAGGACTGATGCGATGATGACTATTTGAAGATAATCTCGTAGTGCCAGTAGATTATACATACGGCTATCAAGCGCTGTCGGCTGGTAATAATTCATTCTCAGGTATTTAAAAAATTCGGTTCGAGGGGGGTTGATTCCCTACTAAGGCGTAAAGCTAACTATATTTTGCCTCCTTTCAGCTTAAATGAGCTATAAATTTGTAACATGCTAAAGTCATGACTGTCAGGTATTTATATAGTATTTAGAGGATATATAAGAGACAATATTTGTCGTATATTGTTAAAATTATATATAAAAAGTACCATCTATATTAAGAGGATGATTGATCCAAAATCGTACAGTGATTATTTGGCTGCTAACTTTTGAAAAAAATTTGCTCAGAGAAAATTGAGCAATATATCATTACGAGGCTGCATAAATTAGATCAAATATGTCATTACTCCTACATCGTAATCATACGTATTAGTCAACACAGTGCCAAAGCTTATTGCCTCCCTTACGGAGTGTAGTTAATAAGCGAAATAACAACTATGAGCACAAACAGTACTTCTATAATCAGAATCATAAATATTGGGGTACGGTCGCGCCATGTCACAGTTGTCATTGCTAAAATCTTGGATTGACTATATTATTGCTTTGAGAGCCAAAGCGATAGTTGAAGCCAAAGTAACTAGAGTATGAGTAACTCGTGTCAAGCTGACGGTTTTGTAATATAATATCTTGATCTGATATCTCTGCTTTTGCAATATTTACCCTATTCGCCACATAGGATACATTACCTCCAAATTCTATGCTAAGTCCCTTCACGATATTCAGTTCTATATTAGGAGTAATCGATATACTAAATAATGTCAAATCGTGTAGAAACTGATCAAATTCAAAATCTACCGACATGTTACCCCATTGCTGAGTCTGCTCAAACTCTATATCGAGACTCTGTCGAATCAGTGATTCTTTAAGTTTACCAAACACGGTCAGATCCGTATAATCTCTATAGTCTAGCCCAGTTCCATAAAGCAGGGTAAAGCGCTTAGTACTATTTTCTGAATAAGGGTATATATTGTATTCAATGGCTGGCATGACTGTATACTCGAAATCAGTATTTCCAAAAGAGGACGATCCTGCTAAAGTCCGCACTCCCATAGACCAATGATCGTTAATGCTCTTTACGTATTGGAAAAACCCTCTTGTCCTCTTATTGATGCTATTCACCTCTTCTCCATCTGATAAAGTAAACGTAGCAGAACTGTAATTGTGAAACGCTACAATGAATATTTTATGCCTTTCTGTAACCTGAGCTGCTGATATCCTGCTAAAGTACCCTTGCTCTTCAAAACTGGCTTCGCCATCGAGATTAAGATTCAGGCGGACATTAAAAGACCAATAATTCCAAGGGTCTTTTTCTTCCTGAAGCTCAGGCATGTCGGACACGTCTATATCAAAATCGTAATTAATGAAATCCATGATGTCTGACCTTGAGATATGAGGAAGTAATCCCTTTTTAAAAAATCTGACAAACTGTTTTCTTTCTTCTGCCTCAGCAATATTAGCAGCACGATAATAGACCAACGTGTCACTCACGGGAGCTCCTCCCCTTTCTGTTGAAAAAATGAGCTGATACTCCCTAGCGCCAGCACTTGCTGATTGATTAGTGACTAACACGTATATATCCGCTGCTTGTCTATCCCTGATGTAATTGATAAAATCTACTTCTTGCTTGAGGTATACCTCATAACAATTGGTCTGCTGGCAGTCTAAGAAAACATCTGGTCTATGAATAGAAGTCTGTGTATATGCCGTCATTACGATAGACAGCATGAAGAGGAGGAAGGGCAATTTCATACCAAATCAGAACGTATAAAATTTTAATTAATTTGATTAATTATCGTAATTTTTTATTGGTGAAATCAAATGTGTCAGTCGAAGATTTATCTGTCGAGCTCATCAACTTGCGAAGCTGTATGCGACACCTTGAATGCAAAGATATTATGCAATATTATCCCACATATGCTGCGGCCGCTCTGTTACTTCAATATGTTGATTAGATTAAAAATCGCATCTGATTCATCAACGACCACGTTAAGCAAAACATAGAGATGTGAATGGATAGCAACTGACTCATTTTTCTGAAGATAGACTATCTTCATCTTGTTATAGCTGTCTAAGATATATCCATGAGTCTGACGCCGAAAAATATATGTAAGGTTATAGAAAAAATACCTGCTTAGCAGAGACACCCAATGACCTATAGCCCCAAAATCCAACCAACACAGCATAGCTGACTGGTTTCCACATCTCTTAATAATATACCAGGAAAGGTGGTGATAATATCAGGTAGAAGGAACTGTCCTTCCGATAGAAGCCCTTGCATCGCTTTTTAATTCTAAACATTAAATCTGCTCCCTATTGCATAAATATTTAGAATCCTGATTCAAGTATTTTAGACCCTCCATAACATCGTATTCCTTAAGCTTGAGATGACTCAGCTGCTACAGGAATGTGGATAAATTCATTGACTTAAATAAATTAACAGATCAGAAATTTCTCTTGCAAAGGATTTCATACTCAAACAAAAACCGATGAATGG
>Ga0209185_1002936_pt1 | contig 10695 bp, 7 predicted proteins | sample SidtaG_2_FD_187425 | JGI IMG/M metagenome (GOLD analysis project Ga0209185, IMG submission 187425) | Marine algal microbial communities from Sidmouth, United Kingdom - Sidmouth_Asex2 metaG (SPAdes) (version 2) | ecosystem: Host-associated > Algae > Red algae > Unclassified | place: Sidmouth... | reverse complement strand
TAGATAGTCACTTCGTATAGTTTACCACATTGCAACACTTCCAATTTTCTTTGAGGGAAAAATTGAAAGCATTGAAAGTGGAAAACTGCAGATGCAATTTGTTAAACACAAAGTTTTCTACAGTCCCAACACTATTGAAGTATGATTATACAAATCTATCTCCATTTGCATTCACTTGGTCTAATATCTTGGACATCCTTATGATTTTAGTCTGTATTGTGGCATTGATATTTTTCTCAAGAAAAAGAGTGAAGCAATCTGAAATCTGAAATCTGAAATCTGAAATAAGTTATTCGAATTTCAATTGTCCCTTAAAGACTTTGACAGCAGGCCCTGTTAGCCATATGTTTTTATAGATGCCTTTAGTATGCTCAAAGGAAACATTCAGATGACCACCTAATGTTCTGATATCTACACTTGATTCAGAATTACTATCACCTATCTTACTTGCGATTGCACTTGCAACGACTCCTGTACCACAGGAATAAGTCTCGTCTTCTACCCCACGCTCATAGGTTCTCACTTGGATATGATCATTGGCTCGTTTTACAAAATTGACATTAATGCCATCGTTCTTATACGTTTCAGAGTACCTTATTTTATGAGCATCATTTATAATATCTATAGTATCGACATCTTCTAAGAAAGTCACATAATGAGGGGAGCCTGTATCCATTACATAATCACCATTAGACTGATTGACCTGAGAGACATCTGACATTAATACAGAGATGCTATTAGCAGATACTATTCCTTTATGTAGTCCATCTATTGCATTGAATGTGCAGCTATCTTTAATGTAAGCTAAGCTATGTGCATACTTTACTGCACATCTACTGCCATTACCACACATACTGCTTATACGACCATCAGAATTGTAATAAACCATATAGAAATCTGATTCTGAGTCAGGTGCAAGGATAATTAATCCATCTGCTCCTATCCCAAATCTACGGTGACATATATGATTGATCTTGTCTTCGGTAAGGTATTCTCTGATACTGAGATCCTCCATACCATTGATCATTATGAAATCATTGCCGGTACCGTGATATTTATGGAAATCTATATGCATATGAGACTATGAATCGTTATTGTGTAGTACAAACTTATGTTATAGTACATCAAAAATTGAATTACAAGTTATATTTTATTATAAATTACTGATTATCATTAAACTATATATATTACAAATATTATAACTATTATTTCTATTTGTATAAATAATAATATATTTGTCACTATGAATGCCCACTTAAAAACCTTTATCATATCTGCGCTGACTTGCACAAGCTTGTTAGTGGCCTACCACATGGCATTCTATAATGTGCAGATCATAGAGTTAGAAGATGATTTTGCTCGATTAGTAGCTCGTACAGAAAGTGTACAAGCCGAAGATGATACGGATTACATTAGCAGTACAATGCCCAATGATTTCATATTACCGGCAAGTAAAGCACGACATGCTGTAGTAGGAATTAAGGCCATTAAAGTCAAAGGCAAAAATTGGAAAACTGAAAAATATACTAAGACGAATGGCTCAGGCGTCATCTTATCATCTAACGGTTATATTGTTACTAACTACCATGTCGTAGAAGATGCTGACAATATCGAGGCCCGATTAGATAATAAGAGAGAATATAATTGTAAGGTTGTCGGTTTTGACAGATCTACTGACCTTGCATTGCTCAAGATAGATGCTGAAAATCTTAGATACCTTGAATTTGGAAATTCTGATTCGCTCAACGTCGGAGAATGGGTACTTGCCATAGGCAATCCTTTTAAGCTAAGTAGCTCTGTAACAGCAGGTATCGTCAGTGCTAAGGGAAGAGAGATCAATATATTTGATAGGCAAGGTGTAGAATCATTTATCCAAACAGATGCTGCTATCAACCCTGGCAACAGCGGTGGTGCACTCATCAATACCAAAGGACAAGTCATAGGTATCAATACAGCGATCCTCACTTATAGTGGAAAGTATGAAGGATTCTCATTTGCCATACCAAGTACTATAGTTAAAAAAGTTGTGAACGACATCAGAGAGTACGGCTCCGTACAAAGAGCTTGGCTTGGCTTCGGCATAGAAGATATAGACGAGAACAAATCTCGCAAAATGAAACTGAATTTTGTCTCTGGAGTCGTTGTCGCTTATGTAGAGAAAGATGGTGCTGCCAAAGAAGCAGATATCAGATCTGGTGACGTCATCATATCACTGGCAGGAAAGTCAGCTAAGTCAAAGTCAGACTTCCTTGAGATCATCAGCCAATACAGCCCAGGCCAAGAGATAGATATCATCCTAATGAGGAATGGCAAGCGTGTTATTAAAAATGTAGTACTAAGAAATCAACTTAACACCACTGACCTCATCGGTGTCAGAAAAGATCAGGTATTATCTGACTTAGGATTCGAATTACGAGACTTATCTACAAAAGAAAAAGACCGACTTAACATCAAAGGTGCTATGGTCGTCAGTATTATGAAAGACAATAAAATAGATAAGACCAACATGGACCCAGGCTTTATTATCACTAATATGAATGATAACGCAATCGTGAATGTCTCTGAACTTATCGAGATGATAGAAAAGAAAGATGGTCTTGTCGTGCTTAAAGGCTTCTACGAGAACTATCCTCGAGAGTATTCTTATGAGTTTTATAAGTGATCTAACTTTCGTATTCTACAAAAGTCAATCATCAAATAATATAAGTCTGAGGTTAAATCCTATTCACACCCAATATCTCGCATAGATACTTCATCAGCATTAGGAAAACAATTTCCTGAGGGTAACCCAGAAGGGACATATCGATCAACCGATGGATCGTACAATGCTTTCTCTATAAAATAAATTAATGTATTTAGCTCATCATTATTGAGATCTAAAGCTCTAAAGTGAGGTGATAAGCTCTTGTCGGGAACATTGCTATTCTCCTTAATTCCAGTATTCTTATATTCTACAACCTTCCTTAACGTACTCATAGAAGCACCATGACCAAAGAAGTCAAGATATGCTAAGTTATATAACTGTGGTACTTTAAACTTATAGTTATCCTTCTCTATACCGGTAAATCCTCCTCTACCAAGATTTTCTGAAGCCATCGAATTCCTTCTAAGAATAGCCTCAGGACTATCATTTAAATCATTAAAGCCATAAGCATGGAATTCCATACTATTCAGAGCAGGTCCAGTATGACAAGTAGAACACTCACCTTTACCAAAGAACACTAAAGCACCTTTCTTAGCAAATACATTCATGGCAGCATAATCGCCTTTAAGCCATCGTTGGAATGGAGCATCTGTAGTCATCAGCGTTCTTTCATAAGCTGCGATTGCTAAGCCCGCAGTCACTTTCGTATACCTATCAGCTTGCGCAATATCACTAAAAGCATCATCAAATAATGCCTTATAACCAAGCTTCGTAATGAGCTCTTCGTTAACCATTAATCTATGTACATCTAATCCTGCAATAGCTTGAGTTTCTACGCCTTGAAATCCTAAGTTATTGATAGCCTTAGGTGTGCCTTCTGTCCAAGCATCCTCAGTACCTACATTGACATGAGTTGAACCAAATTGTCCATTCCAAAGCATATTCGTCTGGTAGGCGCTGTTAAGTACCGTAGGGGACTTTATTGGTTGTACATCACATGAGTCTTCTGCATACTGATCATACATTGTACGCGATTCTCCATGATGGCCAAATCCTATACCTCCTTCACCTATACCCTGAGCGTTACCTGCTTGAAATCCTGCTTTGGACTGATGACATGAGGCACAAGAATACTGTCCTGTACTTACCATATCCTTAGGATTCTCTGCAAGACCAGTTTCATGAAATAGTAATTGCCCTAATTTCACTTTTTCTGTAGAGAGAATATTCTTAGGATCTTGAGGAATTGAATTCAAATCATTAGACTCTGGTTGCACAAAGTATTCTATAGTTCCATCTTGCGATTCTAACTTAAGAGCATCTGTTAGATCATTATCTATATCACCGTAATCATCTTGGCATGATACAAGGATAATAGCACTTAGCAAAAGTAAAACGTAATTTAATCTTCTCATTATATAAAGCATTATTCCAACTTACAAAGCAAACTTAAAAGGTCTGCTCATGATTATAATGTGAAGATATAGAATAAGTTACATATTATATAAATTTTTAATATATAATCATATAATTGCAGGTACTACAATAAAAAAAAGAGAAGCATTAATGCTTCTCTTTTTTATCAGTGACCATGGAAGGAGTCGAACCCTCAACCTCCTGAGCCGTAATCAGGTACTCTATCCAATTGAGCTACATGGCCTAAATTTTAATACTTTCACTCTACTGGGTACTCCCTGCCTACCGGCAGGCAGGTATCCAATTGAGCTACATGGCCTAAATTTTAATACTTTCACTCTACTGGGTACTCCCTGCCTGCCGGCAGGCAGGTATCCAATTGAGCTACATGGCCTAATTTTAATACTTTCACTCTATCAGGTACTCCCTGCCTTCCGGCAGGCAGGTATCCAATTGAGCTACATGGCCTAATTAGGAGCGAAGATATATAAATTATAAATTTTCCATAAGTTTTAGATACCTATCGTCTGCGCTTATCATACATCTTTATAATATCAGTCATTTCAAGACCCAATAGATCCATTTTATTAAATACGGCGGGGAGGTCTTCTTTTAAGAATTGCTTCTTTTTAGATTTCATTATCAGCTTATGTGCATCTAAGGATACGAAGAATCCAATACCCCGTTTGTTATACAAGATATCGTTCTCTTCCATATCACGATAAGCTCGCATTACAGTATTAGGATTAACTTCTATATGGCTTCCTAATTCTCTGACTGAAGGGACTCGCTCTCCTACTTGCCATTCATTAAGCAAAATCTGTTCTATGATATAATCAACAATCTGCAGGTAGATCGGTCTATTCTTGTTGAATTCCATTAGGCAGTTTTTGCTTTAAGAATAGAATATGATGAAAACCATAAGATGGGTACAGCTAGTAACATCAGATATCTATAATTACTCATCAGCAATGCCTTAAATGAATCATCGGCTTGTATGCTACCGCTATTGATGTAGTAATTGAATAATATAAACACAAACCATAAACCGATAAATACAATTATAGATTTAGTAACACTGTTTTTACTAAACATTAATGCAAACAAAAAGAACAAACTATGAAAAAATATAAAAAACAATATGAACTTAAAGAAATTGCTCCACTCAAATGAACTAAATGGTGTAAAAATTACTCCCCAAGTTTGCTCAGCTATGATAGATAGTAACAAATAAGAAATGGAAAAAACTGCAATACAGACACTTAAAAAGACAGGCAAAGTAATTATCCATCTTGATAGAAATTTTTCAATATGACTTGCTGGTATACCTAAATATGTTACAGCATCCGCATGTCTACTAAACTCTCTGTAAGATCTTAGTGTATGAAAACTCCCTACAAAATATAGCATAACTATAAATACTAATTCTGGTGCATCAACAGGAGTCTCCGGATCTGCTTCATCAGATATTAAAAACATCACTATCGTACATAAAACAAAAAGTATCAAAACACCTAAAGTATAATTTCTATTATACAATATCCAATCACGTTTAATTAAGGACACTATTCTACTCGTACTAATTTCCATGATACTTAGTTTTTAAATTGTGAATTAATAGCTTTGGAATTATTGATTACTGCTTTGAATAGTACTTCAAGATCTACCAATGTAGGTTCGTCATCTGAATTAGGTATAATGCTTAGATGTTCGCCGTATCTGGTATCCTTATGTAATACTACAGACTCATCACCAAAAGTGTTGGACATTACGAATGATAGCTTTTGCTCTATCGCTTCAATATCTTGATTGAACACTACTTGACCATCATCTAATATGATTACCGTATCAAATAGTCTCCCAAAGTCAAAAATATTATGAGTTGATATTATGATAGTCTGTGACTCATGAAATCCCGCTGTCAATACTTTTCTGAATTGACTTCTGGAAGGGACATCAAGACTATTAGTCGGTTCGTCCAGAAGTAAATAATCAACATTAGTTGCCATACCGAAGCTGAGGAAGAATTTCTTCCGCTGTCCAAAGGAAATCTCATTTAGCTTAGAATCCATTGGCACCTCGAATATCTGCATCGAAGACTCTAATTTTTCTTGGTCAAACTTTGGGTAAAAATCTCTATAAGCACTAACGTATTCTGACAAGGATATGGAAGGAAGATAGCTTTCTTCTTGTTGCAAATATATCCGCTGCAGTAATTCTACATCTCTTGATATTGAAGGTTTGTCATCCACAAGCACAGTACCAGTTTTAGGCTTAAGCATACCGCAAATAAGCCTAAGCAAAGTGGACTTACCAGTTCCGTTCTTACCCAACAAGCCATATATTTTTCCTTTATCTAATTTTAGATTCAGGTCCTTGAATAAGCCTATATTTCTATTATGAGAGAACTCAAGATTATTAATCGATATCATATTGATATAGTGTATTAGTATATTAATACACCAAACATACAGTATATAATTGGAATATTCAACTTCCATATAAAAAAAACGGCTTCCAGTTTAATCAAAAACTGAAAACCGTTTGGTTTCTTTTATACTGTAGTACTTGTAGCTGTCTTATTTCAGATCAAAACTCTTCCGCATATTAGCATTAGAACTTCCACCTACATAAACATCGAAGTCCCCTTTTTCTATAACGTAATCTCCATTGTTGTTGTAGAAACCAAGTTCATCTTTAGTCAATATAAATTCGACTACTCTACTCTCCCCAGCATTCAGCTCTACAAGCTTGAATCCTTTTAACTCTCTGACGGGCCTGGATACAGAAGCGACTCTATCTCTGAGATATAACTGAGCGACTTCTTTACCTTTAAGTTTTCCAGTATTAGATAGTGTTACAGATACTTTTACATTATCGTCAGTTCCATAGGTATTGCTTACGCTGATGTCTTTATAATCGAATGAAGTATAACTTAATCCATAACCAAATGGATACAGCGGACTGTTCTTCTCATCTGTATAATGCGACCAGAAAACTAAGTCCTTAGGACCAGGTCTTCCTGTATTAAGATGATTGTAATAGATAGGTAATTGACCTACTGATCGCGGAAAGCACATAGGAAGTTTACCACTCGGATTGTAATTGCCGACAAGTACTTCTGCGATAGCATTGCCTGATTCTGTCCCCAGGTGCCAAGTATTAAGAATAGCCGGTACGTTCTCATCAGCCCAATTAAGTACTAATGGTCTCCCCGTCATAAGGACCAACACTACATTAGGATTCACTTCATAGACCGCTTCTAATAGTTCTTGTTGTAATCCTGGCAAGCCAAGCTTTGCTCGTGATCTACCTTCCCCAGATTGATAGCCATACTCACCCAGAACCATCAGGACTTGCTCGGACTTCTTAGCCAGTTCTATAGCTTCATCAAACTGGCTTCTATCAGTTTCATTTATTTTCATTTCGCGGATAAAAGCATTCTCACCGATACTCAACTTAGTTCCCTCCGCATAAGTGTATTCTATACCCATGTTATCTAATCCTTCAAGGACGGACACAGCCGTATCGTCATCAGATCCCATTCTCCAATTACCGAGTGGACTATTCTTATCCTGAGCTAATGTACCTATAACTGCAAGTCTTTTTTGAGTTTTAGAAATCGGTAAAGCATTATTTTCATTCTTAAGAAGAACGATAGATTTCTTAGCGATATCAAGAACTGCTGCACGATGATCAGGGTGGTATAGTAATTCTTTCTCTCTTGTACCATTACAATATTTATAAGGATCATCGAGTAAGCCAAGATCTTCCTTGACCTTTAATATTCTTCTTGCTGAATCGTCGATATACTTCATAGGTACAGAACCTTCCTCTACTGCAGCTTGAAGGAAATTGACATTTGCGTATGACTCCATATCCATATCTGAGCCAGCATTCGTCGCTATTATAGCAACATCTTTTTTGTCTTTAGCAACTCCATGTTCAATCATCTCTGCACCCGATCCCCAGTCGGAAACTATAAATCCTTCAAACCCCCACTTGCCTTTAAGAACATCTCTCTGAAGAAATTTATCAGCGGTACTTGGGATACCGTTTACAGTATTGAAAGAATTCATAAATGTACATATCCCGGCATCTACGCAAGCTTTAAAAGGAGGCAATACAACATTATACAAAGTTGTCATACTTATCTCTGCAGTATTATAATCCTTACCCGACTCCGCAAATCCATAGCCAGCAAAATGCTTAGCACATGCTGCTATCGTATTGATATCTGAAAGATTATTTCCTTGAAATCCTTTGACTCTTGCCGCTCCCACTTTACTTCCAAGATAAGCATCCTCTCCTGCACCTTCCATCACTCTGCCCCACCTCGCATCACGTGAGATATCTACCATCGGCGCAAATGTCCAATTGATCCCTCTTGCAGAAGCTTCTATGGCAGCAACCCTTGATGCTTTTTCTATAGCTTCTAAGTCCCAACTTGCAGCTTCAGCTAATGGAATAGGTGCCAATGTCTTGTGACCATGTATGACGTCTAATCCGAAAATAAGTGGAATACCTAATCGTGATTCATTGACAACTGTCTCTTGCAGTTTTCTGACTGCATCTGCACCTGTAACGTTAAGGACAGAACCGACCATACCGTTCCTTAGATGCTCATATTTCATCTTGGCATCTCCACCTGTAGGTGCTGGACCAGTAGCGTCATAGAATCCATTGTACTGATTCATCTGACCTATCTTTTCATTTAGAGTCATCGATTCTAACAACTTATCGACTCTTGAATCTTTATTATTGACTTTATCTGTTAATGCTTTCTGACTGCATGAAGACAACTGTAAGAAAGCAATGAGAAATAATATGTTTGAAAATTTATACATGGAAAACAAAGGTAATTTTTAAATTGAAAATTTCTATGAAAAATAAACGTACGACAACGTAACAATAATTACTATAAAAAGACCGACAGGTTTTGCAAATTTATAAGGTGTAATATCTACCTGCTCTGTATAAGGCAACTCAAAAGCAATCTTTCTTGGCTTAATCATACCTATCACCAACATGATAACCACATTCATTACAAACAATATCGCCATCACATGAAGATAGTGTGGGTAAGCTCCTACAATTATACTATCCAATTGGGAAGTATCAATTTTTAAAGCAGCTCCGAGATTATGTAATCCTTCAATAGAGCTATCTTTTAAGTTTAGGCTACCTTTTAATAATTCATTTTGCTTAACAGAAAGATTTGAAAAAGAATCGACACTCTTCAATTTTGCCATGTACCCATCTGTCAGTTCATTTAATAATGGCAATTTCGCTTTATAAATAAAATATGGTTGCAAGGCAAATTGACTAATCGCATAAAGTACCGATCCTAAAATAATAGCCACCTTAGCAGCAATAGCGGGTACATACTTAGTCAGGTATCCCACTACAATAATTGTCAATATCGGAATACTGTAACAGCCATTTATTTCCTGTAGGTATCCAAACAATCCGTCTGGAGCTTTGGCAATAAATGGCGCTATAAACATGGAAAGAAAAGCCAAAACTAAACCGAACAATTTTCCATACTTCACAACAGTCTTCTCATCTGCTTCAGGATTAATATGTTGCTTATAGATATCTAATCCGAAAAGTGTTACTGAACTATTCAGTGCACTATTAAAAGAACTCAATATAGCTCCGAATAATACTGCTGCAAAAAATCCAATTAAAGCAACTGGCAGTACTGTTTTGACAAGTAATGGATAAGCCTCATCAGGCGTTTTTACTTCTCCTTTAAATAGGTAGAAAGCAATCATACCTGGAAGAACAAGAATTAAAGGTCCGAGTATTTTGAAGAATGCAGCGAGTAATAGACCCTTTTGGCCTTCTTTCAGATTTTCAGCAGCTAATGCTCTTTGTATAATCGCCTGATTCGTACCCCAATAAAATAATTGTACTAACATCATACCCGTAAATATGGTAGAGAAAGGTACACTTGCCTCAGGACCTCCTATTGCATTAAATCTTTCTGGAGCAGAATTATAAAGATTACTGATACCGGAAATTACTGACCCTTCACCTATATACGACAATCCAAATATCGGAATCATAATGCCGCCTATAAGCAATCCGATAGCATTTATAGAATCTGACACTGCAACTGATTTCAGCCCACCAAATATTGCATAGACAGATCCTATAATTCCGATCATCCATACACACAACCACAATGCTGCTGTCTGAGATATTCCAAAAACTTCAGGTACATCAAACATGGTAACTATCGCCAAGGACCCAGAGTACAAGACTATAGGTAAGAGTATCACCACGTAACCTGTCAAGAACAAGCAAGTCGCAATCGTCTTAGTCATCGTGTCATAGCGAACTTGTAGAAACTGAGGGATTGTCGTCAGGCCACCTTTAAGATATCTTGGCAGAAGAAATAATGCTGTAACGACCATTGCAATTGCTGCTAATGTCTCCCAGCACATTACTAAGATTCCTTCTGTAAATGCAGCACCGTTTAATCCTACAATTTGTTCAGTAGATAGATTAGTCAATAACAAAGACCCAGCGATAACTCCTGCCGTCAGACTCCTACCACCTAAGAAGTAGCCCTCCGAAGTTTCTTTAGTCTTACCACTTAGATAATATGTAACTAATGCAACTGCAGC
>Ga0209185_1002931_pt1 | contig 10712 bp, 8 predicted proteins | sample SidtaG_2_FD_187425 | JGI IMG/M metagenome (GOLD analysis project Ga0209185, IMG submission 187425) | Marine algal microbial communities from Sidmouth, United Kingdom - Sidmouth_Asex2 metaG (SPAdes) (version 2) | ecosystem: Host-associated > Algae > Red algae > Unclassified | place: Sidmouth... | reverse complement strand
ATATAGTTTATTTATCATTTGAAATAAAGCAAAAAAGTAGTATATTCATATTATTACTAAACTCAAATATAATAGTTATAAGCGTTTCTAACCGTTATATTTTTTGAGTTAAGTTTAAATACAAGTTACCCACAAAAAATAAAAAAATGATAACAGAAGAAATACTTGAAACGCTAATTTCAATAGATTCGCTAAAGGAAGTTGGGCTTAATGAAAATATTATTTCTTTACAAGAAAAAATTGAAAAGGCATCTACAAATTTACGTTATCTATCGAAATATGTAAAGGCCAAAAAAATAATGTCTATTTTGGGTGAAAAAGACTCAGATATTTATGTTCAATGCCTTGCCAAATCGGGAACAACCTTAACACAAATGATTCTCTATCAAATGACTACAGAGGGCGAAATGAACTTTAATCATATTTATGATGTTTCTCCTTGGCTTGGGCAGTTTGGAGAATTTACCCAAGCTGAAATTCTAGCATTTGCTGAAAAAATACCTAATTTTGGTAAAAGGCGAATTTTTAAATCTCACTTTGGATATCCTTTTTTTAAAGATGTCAAAAAGGGGAAATTTGTTTACATAATTCGAAATGCATTGGACCAAACACTTTCATTCTATCATCATCATAAAAATTATTATAATCCTGATTTGGAGTTTGAAAGTTTTGTAAATAAGGGTATGTTTGAGGGATGGTTTCGAAATAATACAGAGTGGATTAAAAATGAAAGTGAATTGAATATTATTTATATACACTATGAAGATCTTGTTGAAAGAAAAGGTGATATAATAGAGAAACTAGCGGACTTCTTAAAGATTGATTTAAATAATGAAAAACTAGAACGAATTATAGAAAGAAGTTCATTTCCATTTATGAAAAAAAATGAGCATAAATTTGGAGAACAGCCTGGGAGAGAAGATTCCAAAATATATAATAAATTTATAAGAAAAGGAGAAATAGGAGCTGGAGAAAGCCATTTTACAAAAGAGCAGATATTAAAATATTATGAGCTATCTAATGATTATCTTGGTAATCACGACTTGACAAAAAGATATTTTATAAGGTGAAAAAATGAAAACTGTGCATAACAATGTATTCATTTTCATTGGGGCATAAATGCTTGTTTCTCTGTTGTTTCTGGAATGAAGGTCATCCACTTTTGGTTTTTTGTAGTATCTTGAAGTCGTTTGAAAGCCCCAACGAAATAAATACTCACCGTTAGCAACAACAAATAAAAATAAATTAACTTTAACCTAAAATATACATAATGAATACATTTTCAGAATTAGGACTTACATTTGAAGAAGATACAAAATGTGTAACCTGTGATAATGGTCATTGTCATAGTACAGTTTATGGCAAAAACAACGAGAAGGAATATAATGTTCATATTCAAACAGATAGACAATTTTCTTTTTTTACAATTGATGCTCGAGTTTTACCTTTTTATGATGATGAAGATAATATCTTCGTAGAGTTTACAGACGAAAATGAAGCTGTAAAGTTCGTTTTGGATAAGTTTCCAGGCTTTAAATGTTTATAATAAAATTTAAAAAAGAGCCAATATTTTAAATTATTAACTAAACTGGTAGTGTTGACTTATTCTGGATTTAAAACAAAATTGTAACTAACACTCTATGAGAATTAGTTAGATTTGATAATAATTAAAATCAAAATATATAATGAGTAAAACAAAAAAAGTAAACTCTTCTATTGCATTACCCACAAAGGTTGCTGAATTATTTGCATCAAGAAATCATCGCTTACATCATGCTTTATGGCATGGATTAAGAGATTATTGGAATAATGGCAATATAGTGTCAAAAACCGCAAAAGAAGAAATAACCAAACTTAATTGGAATCCTCCAAGGCCAGCATTAGAATGGAATAGAGACGGGTGGACTCCACTCACTTTAAATGGTTCTGGCATTGATTTTTTATTTATGCATAGAGAAATGATAATAGAATTTGATGCAGCAATGAAAAAAGAAGGAGTAAGTTCAGATATTGGATGGAAATTAATCCCAGAACCTGGTAGAACCGAAGCTACACATCCAGGAATTTCTGTGCCACCAGTTTGGGAATTGCCAGCACCAATTAAATGGTTAGAGAGAAGATTCGCAGCAGTGAAATCAGATGAATTCTATTGGTCTCGAATGCGTTGGTGGGACAGACAGTTTCATGACCATGGTTACTTAAGAACCGTTTCTTTGGGACAGTTAGGATCTTTACTAGAAACATCTGTACATAATAATATGCATATGAGGTGGGCAAGTCAACCATTTGACCCTGAAACAGGAAAGGCTTTAATTATGGGGCGTTCGGAAGATGATATGAGTTCTAAGTGGGATGATATAAAATATGATTTTTTAGGTGAAACCTACTCTTCTCAAGTTAATCCCATATTTTGGAGATTACATAAATGGGTTGATAATATTATTGATGAATGGTTTAAGGCACATGAATCCCAAAAATCAGGGAGTGTTAAACAAATAGAGTTAAATGGAATTTCCTGGTTTGAAAGTAGAGATTGGGTGGAAGTAAATACGCCTTGGTCGGCACCTTCAGCACATGCACACCATGATATAGAAAGAATGGAAAAAGTATTTGAATTATTATTTCAAAATAATGATAAACTAAGTAGTGATTCTAGTATGATTGACAAACCAATGACATGGTTTTAAAAATGAAAAAAATGTTGCTAACAATATATATGTTTTCATTGGGGCATAAATGCTTGGTTCTCTGTTGAATGTGGATGAAGGTCACCAACTTTCATTTCTTTGTTGTATCTTGAAATCGGTTGGAAGCCCCAACGAAATATACTTAGACCGTTAACCAATATGATTATTGAAGAAAACCACTATTTTAAGAAGAAATGTATTTGGGTAGGGCTATAAAAAAGGAAAGTGGTCAGATAACATTTTCATGTTATCCAACCACTACTTTCCCCCTCTATTTTTTTTGTTTAACACTTTGGGATAATAAGTGTTATTTATATATTGTGATAGCAAAGTTAGTAAGATTAACTATAATTCAAAAAACTTTGTATAAAATTATTTCACATTTTTTCAAAATTTAGAAAAAACGAATCTACTTTAAACATATAAATAATAGTGTTATGGATTTTAGTGCTATTTTGGCGGTTAAAACTAGGAAAATAGACCCAATAGTCGCAATCATATAAGTTATTTTAAATACATCTAAGTCCTCAAGACTATAAAACTAAAGCTATTTTAGTGGTTCAGACCATCCAAAATAGACCCGATAGTAGTGGTTGCAAGCTTGCGTTGGCAATTTACACTCGGTTCAATGAACAAATAATTGATAACTTTTACTAAATAGTCCAAAGAAAGACAATATATTGAAGAAAAGGCCTTACATAAACGGATAGCGGGACTTTCCGTTCCGACGAAGCAATCCACCGTTCTCTCCTAAAAAAAAACATATTTTTTATTTGATTAAATGTCGATAATCTTCCACGTTTAAAAACTCATTATCAGCAAATTAGAAATGATATAAAAGTTATGTGGGTTTTTCTGTGTTATTTACCTACGTTTTTAAGACAACCAAATCAACATTTTTAAAGTCTTATATAAGTAACGTCCTTAATGCTTCTGGCATGAAAATTGCAAGAATTACATAGTTACTTCTTTTTTCCTTCCTGTCCATAAAAAAGGAACTGATTCTGCTAAAACAGCGTTACAGTATATAGAAAATGGTTTTATTTTATTACATACTTCAAGTTGGTGTGGTGCTGTCTATCGCAAGTTTAAGTTTTTTTCTTTACCAAAAACTCTCTACTTGCTATACAAACCATAAAACTCTTAAATTGGAAATGGCTAATTTAAGGGTGCAGGTGATGCGTACGACTCCTGAAAAGGATGAGAAGCTAAAGACCCTCTATAAAGACAACCCTACTGCCATAGAAATCATCGAAAATGCTACGAAAAACAGGAATGTTCGCTTGTATTCTGTAAATTCTGTAGAAACCTATCGAACGCCTGAACCACAAGATCAAGATAGTATCATCAAACTAAATATCGCTCGCAAACAATATAAAAAGGTCGAAAATCAAGGTAGTTCTGCGAAGATTTTGCCTTTGAATTAGTTTTTTAGTGCTGTAGTGCTGTGGTTCTCCTCAGACCTAAAGAAAATTCGTGAATTTTCTCTACAAACCACAAAAACGACTTAAACTACAAAAACCACATAAACCAAAATATGTATTGGGTAAAAACGCCTGAATTTGTGCAGGAATTGTTTCCGAAGTTATTGTGTCGGAAAGCAGGCGATGCACCTTGTTTGTACCTTACTTTTGATGATGGACCAACGCCCGAAATTACGGAATGGGTATTGGGATTATTAGGAGAATATAAGGCTTTGGCGACCTTTTTTTGTATTGGAAAACATGTGGAAACCTACCCTACTCTATTTAAGCAAATTCAACAAGCAGGACATCAAATTGGCAATCATTCCTATAGCCATTTTAATGGGTTTTCTACCAATAATGAGGTTTATTTAGCGGATGTAGCCAAAGCGAGTTTATTGATTGATTCTAGGCTATTTAGACCACCTTATGGCAAGTTGAGTTGGGCGCAATATCAAGCCTTACAACGCTTATATACGTTAGTCCTTTGGGAAGTAATGCCTGGCGATTTTGATGCCAAAGTCTCGCCAGAACGTTGTTTAGAACGAATCCTTAAAAATACTCGTTCTGATGCCATTATTGTGTTACATGATTCTTTGAAATGTGCAAAGACCTTGCGGTTTGTATTGCCGAAAGTCTTGGCACATTATGCGAATTTAGGATGGAAGTTTTTACCGCTTTAGCCTGTGGCAATTGTTCCGATACCCATTGACTCCATCAATAAGAAAACGGCTGCACCTGCTAAGAAGCCTACCAATGCCAACCAAGCAATGTTTTTAAGATACCAGATAAAATTGATTTTTTCCATTCCCATCGCTGCAACTCCTGCTGCTGAACCGATAATCAGCATACTTCCGCCTGTTCCCGCAGAATAAGCGATAAAGTGCCATAAAGACGAATCCATAGGTGCTTCATACATTCCCATAGAAGCAGCTACCAACGGTACATTGTCGATTAAAGCTGATAGGAAACCAAGTACAATAATTACAATATTTTGGTTTGGAATGGCTGCTTGTAATTTTTCTGCAACACTCTTTAATAAGCCGACCATCTCTCCACTTGTTCCCATCACTGCCACTGATTCTAAAGCGGTTACAGCCACTAAAATTCCTAAAAAGAATAAAATACTTGACATTTCAATACGAGATAAGGCGTTGTGTGCAGACGAAAGGTGTCCGCCTCCCTGACCACCAAAATCCTCATCTGGATGGATATATTCAGATACTAACCAAACGACGCCCAATGCCAACATCATACCCACATAAGGCGGTAAGTGTGTAACAGTCTTGAAAATTGGCACGAAAACCAATCCACCTACACCCACAAAAAGCATGAGGCTACTATAACCTGCAATGGCTTTTTTCTCGCCTGTATTCGTCTCTTTTTCTAAAGTTGTGATGTTTCCTTTAAATATTTTGAGGTTGGAAGCAATCAACAAAGGCACTAAAATACATACAATTGAAGGCAATACTAACTTGGTAATCAAGCCTGTAGTAGAAACTTTTGCACCAATCCAAAGCATTGTCGTTGTTACGTCCCCTATCGGCGACCAAGCTCCTCCTGCATTGGCGGCAATTACTGCCAAACAAACGAACCAAAGGCGTTCTTTTTTGAGCGGAATCAGTCGTCTAAGTAAGGATACCAATACAATGGTTGAAGCCAAATTGTCTAAGGTGGCAGAAAGGAAAAAGGCGAGTATGCACACCAGCCAGAGCATCTTTTTCTTACTATTCGTCGTAATTTTATTGGTAATCACATCAAAGCCCTTATGTAAATCTACCAACTCCACAATCGTCATCGCTCCAATCAAGAAGATGAGTATCTCCGCAATTTTACCGATATGGTGCAACAAAACCTCTTCCACATGTGCATCTCCGTGTCCATGTCCTGCCCCTACCACATCAAGATGTCCAACGGCTATAGCCGCCCATGCCAATGCTCCCATGATGAGTGCAGGAACGGTTTTGTCTAATTTTAGAGGATGCTCAAAAACAATGGCTAAATAGCCAACAATGAATATAATGATGACCACTGTTATCATATCAAAAAGTGTATTTTTTTCAGAAAAGATACAAAGATAACGTAATTCACTACTTCGCCAAAACAAAAACGAGATAACCCATCCTATATTAAATTCTAATATCTAATTTTTAAATTCTAATTTCAAAATACTACATATTTATATATTTAAAAGGAGCGAACTGCCAGATGCTTCGTCGCAACGGAAAGTCCTGCTATCCGTTCCTATGGCTTTTGTCTAGGTCATTGAGCGGAGTCGAAATGACAACCACATAAACTACAAAAACCACTTAAACCACAAAAACCAAAAGCCATACCACTGCTATCAGGGCTATTTTTCATGGACAGCCACAAAAAAGCCGCCTCCACAGTGTGAAAACGGCTATCTTATTCATTTAATATTTAAATATCAGTAATTGGACAATTTAGAAGAACTGATAATAACGGCTTTAATCATTCGCCACTCGTCACCCACCACTCGCCACTTGGTAAACGCATTTACTAAAGATTTCATAACCACGCTTTAACCACCCGTCACCTGTCACCCGTCACCCGTCACCTGTCACTTATCACCTGTCACCCGTCACCCGTCACCCGTCACCCGTCACCCGTCCTGTATATTTACTGATTTTTAATCATATTCAAAGCACTTCCAGCTTTGAACCAGCCAATTTGGTTTTCGCTGTAAGTATGTTCTACCGCAAAACGATCTACCGTTCCATCCGAGTGGTTTAGTACGACGGTCAATGGTTTTCCTGGAGCCAATGTGTGTAATCCTAAAATGTCGACTACATCGTCTTCTCGAACCTTGTCGTAATTACTTTTCATACCGAAAGTCAAAGCCAAAACGCCTTGTTTTTTCAAGTTTGTTTCGTGGATACGAGCAAAAGACTTTACGATGACAGCTCTTACGCCCAAATGACGAGGCTCCATCGCTGCATGCTCTCTTGAAGAACCTTCTCCTAAGTTTTCTTCTCCAAAGACAACAGATCCAAAATTAGCCGCTTTGATGGCTCTTGCTGTTGTAGGTACAGGACCATACTCGCCTGTAATTGGGTTTAGGATGGTGTTTGTTTTGTCATTGAATGCATTAACAGCACCCGTATAGCAGTTTTCAGAGATGTTATCTAAGTGGCCTCTAAAACGCAACCAAGGACCAGCCATAGAGATATGATCCGTCGTACATTTTCCTTTGGTTTTAATCAATAACTTGAGTCCTCTTAGGTTCGTTCCTTCCCAGGGCGCAAAGCCTTCTAACAATTGAATTCTTTTTGACTTAGGATCAACAACGATATCAATACCACTACCATCTTTTATAGGAGCAACAAAACCTGGATCTTCTACATCAAAACCTTTGCTTGGCAATTCATCACCTTTAGGCTCTTCTAATTTTACTTCTTCTCCTTTTTCGTTTTTCAACGTATCTGTCAAAGGATTGAATGTCAAATCTCCTGCCAATGCCATAGCAGTTACAATTTCTGGAGAAGCTACAAAAGAGTGTGTGTTTGGATTTCCATCATTACGTTTAGAGAAGTTTCTATTGAAAGAAGTAATGATAGAGTTTTTCTTGTCGGGATCATCAGAGTGTCTTGCCCATTGTCCGATACAAGGACCACAAGCATTCGCTAACACAACACCACCAATTTTTTCAAATACATCTAACTGTCCGTCTCTTTCTACCGTGAAACGTACTTGTTCTGACCCTGGTGTTATAGTAAATTCTGATTTTGCTGTCAAGCCATGATTTAAGGCTTGTTGTGCTAAAGAAGCGGCACGATCCAAATCTTCGTAAGAAGAGTTTGTACAAGAACCAATTAAGCCAACTTCTAATTCAACGGGCCAGCCATTTTCTTTCACGGCTGCTGCAAATTCTGAAATAGGTGTTGCCAAATCTGGTGTGTATGGTCCGTTGATGTGTGGCTCTAAAGAAGATAAATCAATCTCAATTACTTGATCAAAATATTTTTCTGGAGTTTTGTAAACTTTAGGATCGGCTGTTAAATGCTCTGCTACTTTGTTGGCTGCTCTTACAACATCTGCACGTCCTGTTGCATTTAAGTAACGAGCCATTGATTTGTCGTAAGCAAAGATAGAGGTTGTTGCGCCGATTTCTGCGCCCATATTGCAGATGGTTCCTTTGCCTGTACAAGACATGCTTTCTGCGCCTTCTCCAAAGTATTCTAAGATGGCTCCTGTACCGCCTTTGGCTGTAAGGATACCTGCTACTTTTAAGATAACATCTTTTGGTGCGGTCCAACCACTTAAATTACCTATTAAGTGTACACCAATCAGTTTAGGCATTTTTAATTCCCATGACATTCCTGCCATGACATCCACTGCATCTGCTCCACCAACACCGATGGCAACCATTCCTAATCCTCCTGCATTTACTGTATGTGAATCTGTTCCAATCATCATTCCACCAGGAAAAGCATATTGTTCTAAAACAACTTGGTGAATGATTCCTGCGCCTGGTTTCCAGAATCCAATACCGTATTTGTTAGAAACAGAAGCTAAGAAATCATATACTTCTTTGTTTGTTCCCAACGCTTCTTTTAAATCTTTTTTTGCGCCTGTCTTTGCTAAAATCAAGTGATCACAATGTACTGTTGATGGAACAGCTACTTTCTTTTTACCTGATTGCATGAATTGTAATAATGCCATTTGTGCGGTTGCATCTTGCATGGCTACTCTGTCTGGTGCAAAGTCTACATAATCTACTCCTCTGGTGAATTTTTGGAGCTTTGTTGTTTTGTAAAGGTGAGTGTACAAAATTTTCTCTGTAAGGGTTAAAGGGCCTTTTACCTTTTTTCTTACAGCTTTTAGTGATTCATCAAGGTCTTTATAAACCTTCTTAATCATTTTAATATCAAATGCTGGCATATATAATATTTTATTTAAAATAAATTTATTTTCTAAATTTCAAAATTCGCCACAAAGATAAACAATTCTTATGAATTGCTTGTTTTTATGAATTGGTTGATTTTTTAATTTCTTTATTTTTAGATACTTACAAAAATTACGACCAGACCTATAGAGGTTCTGTCTGTAATAATTTAGACCTGATAGTAGCGGTTGGAGGATTGCGTTGGCAAGATGCCTTCTCCTTCAAAGATAGGTTCAGTTGTAAGCCATCTTGAAGATGCCTTCCAAAACGGTACAGACCCTGAATAAATGAAAGGCATCTTAGAGATGCCTTCCATTAGCGAATAGCAGGAGCATGCGTCCTTTTGAAAAACAAACCGTCGTCTCCAAAAAAAAAGAATAAAAAAACTTACTTATCATTATTCGTAATACAAGTTAATTTGTTCAAAATAAACTGTACTTTTATTAAATTAAAAAACAGAATGTCCATACAGGTGACATGAATTGTAACGATTTCTTTATAAAACTAATTTCTATAAGCTATGAAAAAAGTTATTCCTATTTTGCTTGTTTTGTTTGTGTTGGCACAATTTATTCGGATAGATAAAAGCGTTCCGACTACGGATGCTCAAGCAGATTTATTTGCGATGAATCAAGCTCCTGACGATATTAAGGCGATGGTAAAAGGGGCGTGTTATGATTGTCATTCTTATGAAACAACTTATCCTTCTTATACGAATGTTGCTCCTTTGTCTTGGTGGATAAAAGGGCATATTAAGAATGGACGGGGCAATACGAATTTTTCGGAGTGGGGCAATTATGATGCGGAAAAAAGAAGGCGAAAAGCGGGAGAATCTGCGGAAAAAATCGAGTTGATTCACATGCCTCCTAAGTCGTATCGCTTTATGCATTCAGAGGAGGCACAGTTTACAGATGCACAAAGACAGCAATTGGTGGGTTGGTTTAAGTCGCTTGTGAAGTAGTTTTTTGCATAAAAAAAGCCCAAACCAATATTGATTTGAGCTTTGAATTTATTTTTTTATACATCCCTTATTTTTGCATATACATCACAGCTTTTGCAGCTTGTACCGTCTTTGCAATGTTCGGAAGATAGGCTTCTACCAATGTCGGCGCATAAGCGATGGGCGTGTCTTGTCCGCAAACTCGCATAACAGGCGCATCCAAATAGTCAAATGCTCGACGTTGAATGGTGTATGCTAATTCTGTACAAATTGCTCCAAATGGTGGTGCTTCTTCAACAATAATTAAGCGATTTGTTTTTTGGACAGAACGAATGACCGTATCGTAATCCATTGGGCGAATTGTTCTCAAATCAATAACTTCGGCACTAACGTCCTCTTTTGCCAATTCTTCGGCTGCGCCTAAAGCGACTTTCATCATTTTGTTGAAAGCGACGATGGTAACATCTGTTCCTTCTCGTTTGACATCTGCCAAACCAATAGGAATGACATACTCCTCCTCTGGTACTTCGCCCATCTCAGAATAAGTGGCCTCCGATTCCATAAAAACGACAGGATCATCGTCTCGAATGGCAGATTTTAACAATCCTTTGGCATCGTAAGCGTTCGATACAGAAATGACTTTCAAGCCTGGAACACTTGCATAAAAGGATTCGTAGCTGTTAGAATGTGTGGCGGCTAATTGTCCTGCGGAACCA
>Ga0209185_1002928_pt1 | contig 10718 bp, 8 predicted proteins | sample SidtaG_2_FD_187425 | JGI IMG/M metagenome (GOLD analysis project Ga0209185, IMG submission 187425) | Marine algal microbial communities from Sidmouth, United Kingdom - Sidmouth_Asex2 metaG (SPAdes) (version 2) | ecosystem: Host-associated > Algae > Red algae > Unclassified | place: Sidmouth... | reverse complement strand
AAAGTCTATCATGATTATTTTATCACCTACTAATGCTAACTAAAGTTATATATAGAGTAGATTGTTTTCGCAGCACCTTTGTATCAAAAGCAAGTGAAAATGATCTTACCAATAAAATACCTTGGTGGTAATAACAAAATATTAATGACGGTACACAAGCCTATATCTATAGCCATTGTAGAAGACCTCAAAGATGTCGCAGAAGAGCTGGCGCATGTATTTAATGAGGAAGCGGACCTTATCTGTACCCAAGTGTATCATAATGCAGAGGAAGCCATTACCTTCTTACAGCAGAAGCCTGTAGATGTCGTGCTTATAGATATAGGCTTGCCTGGGATGAGTGGCATAGATGCGATCACTGAACTTAGAGAGATAATACCGCAGACAGAGTTTTGTATGTTCACCGTATTCGAAGATGATGAGAAAATATTCAATAGTATAAAAGCGGGTGCTAAGGGTTACATACTTAAAAATGATGACCCTGATACAATAGTATCTTCACTGCGAGATCTTAGTAAAGGTGGATCTCCTATGAATCCTATCATTGCCCGTAAGGTTATAGATTCCTTCTCTCGATTACAGGTTAATAAAAAAAATGTAGATAGTGACTTACCACTCTCGCCAAGAGAAAAAGAAATATTAGACTTATTATCTCAAGGCTTATTATATAAAGAGATCTCTCGAAATCTCGACATCACTACAGGAACCGTTAAGCAACACATCCATAAAATCTATCACAAACTACAAGTCAATAATAAGACGGAAGCAATTAATTTGTATCTAAAAAGAGGATAAATTATACTTGCATAATTCTATATCTATTCTTGAATCACAAGGACCATTTTGGTCCTTTTTTTATGCCTATACCTAACAAAAGTTATATAAGAGACTGGCTTGACTCTATTTAGTTTTATGACATCATCAAACTAAATACCATACTTATGTTACGTACAAAAATGGAGAAAACTAAATCGATGGAAGACTGCTTAGAATTTAAAACAAGGTATGAAAAATTATCTGGGTTAGATCTTCCGATAGAATATCTACAAACTTCTGACATTTATATATTTAGAAAGGGAAAAGAAATGGTCGGTGGGTTTGTATTAGGAAGTAATTCTCCAATGAGAACTACTGAAATTTTTATTTCAAAATCTAAACAAGCAGAGTTTTTACAAAACCTTAACTCTAATAAAATATGTGAGGTATGTTGTTTCTGGATAGCGAGGAAGTATCGAAAAAATAAGTTTGTAAGTGCTAAATTCTGGTTTAATATGGCCTATGCAATAAAGAGGCAAACAAAAGACCATATTTTATATGGAACAAATTCCAAAGGCTATGCAAAATTATATGCACATCCTCGAAATTCTATTTTTATTCATACTGACTGTATATCTGGAAAAGAAACTTATATTTTTATTACAAAACGCAAGCACTTTTATGGTGGTGTATGGGAGATCGTTATATCAAAAATCCTTAATCGTAAAAGAGCTTTCGATTCTAAGCCATTAGTAAACCTTCAAAACATAATAGCATGAATTATACAAATCAATTTTGGCAAAAATATTTTAGATATTATGATGTCTTATTAAGAGTCATTCCTTACCAAGAACTTTTTAGTAGTATAGTTGGTAAAGTACAACTAAAGGAAGGCATGAAAATATTGGACTTAGGCTCTGGTACTGGTAACCTTCAATTATTTCTTACTGATAATATTGATGTAACCAGCTTAGATAATTCTACTGAAGCTCTTAAAAGGTTAAAGATAAAATTCCCAGATTCGGCCATTGTTAAACACTCAATTATTACAAGACTTCCTTTTGATGATAATACTTTTGATAGGATTGTATCTAATAATGTACTCTATACTTTAGAAAAAAAACAATGGCCTTTCATTGTCTCAGAGATAAAGAGAATATCTAAACCCAACGGAATAGTTGTAATATCTAACTTAAACGAGGATTTTAACGCTATAAGAATCTATATTGACCATCTTAGGAAGAGTCTCAAACTAAAAGGAATAAGAACCACCTTGTTTGAATTATCAAAACTGATATTCCCTACTATTCAAATGTTGCGATACAATAAAGTGATAAAGAAAAATAATGACATTGGACGGTATTCTTTTCTAAGAGCTGAGGACCAGAAATTAGAATTTGAGAGCGCAGGACTTAAGAGTATTTCACCAACAGAAAAAGTATATTCTGATCAAGCTTATCTTGATGTTTTTTTGAATACAAAATAAGTGGCAAATTTTAATTTATACATACGGTCTTAACGCCTTAGTATAGGTATTCATAGATTTTCCTTTTCTTATATATCTCAATATTTCACTATTGACAGGCATTAGATAATATGACTTGCTATATCTGGTTTCTAATTGATAGTGTATTTTGATAGAAATAATTATTTATTGAAATCATTCGACTCTTTGTTTTCCTTGTCGCTATCTAACTAAAGTTATATGTAATCTAAGTAACATCTCAGTTAGATTTGAGTAATTAATTATTAATAAAAACAATAAGATGTATCAAGTTACCCATTTCGAAAAGAGTTTGTTTATTGAAAATAACAAGCCATACGGATTAATCAAAATTTATTTTGGTTCAAAAAAAAGAGTTAAAAATACTGGTAGAATTAAACTTGAAAAATTTCTATCATTATGTCATATATTGGAAAATGACATTGTAGGTTATGACCCTGATCACAACATTTTCAGAACTAATATTGAGGCCTCTAAATTTGTTAAAGCACCAAAAGGAAATATAGTATGAAACAATTTATAGTACTATTTTGCCTTATTCTTATTGCTAGTTCATGTTCTACCAATAGAACACTAAATCAAGTAAAATTCAAAAATGGAACTAAGCTTATCAAGGGCTTTGAGAGAGACAAAGGCTATGCTTCTGATGTCATAGAGAATTACTTTATAGTTTATGAATCCCAGAGGTCCGCTGTAGGGTCTATAGATTTAAAAGAGGATAAGATTAGGGTTTCCATAAATGATCAATCAAAGATTGACTCTATAACTACAATAACAGCAACTAAAAACATTGGGCTTGAATTAGAACCTAAATTCAGGCTAGGAAATAGATTCACTTACTACTGTGAGCTTAACAAGCACGGTCTTAATCTAATTCACTTAGATACAATTCAAAGTAAGAAATTAAATATAGATACGATTCAGGAATCATTAAATGGCTCTTATTCATTTTGCGATAAAATAGTTTATTTTGAGGATAATGTTGTTTACCAGACATTAACAATACCTTTTAAATTCAGACGAGCTATTGCTGATAAACCTAAGAGACTCTCAACTAATTTCAATGCAGGGTTTGCTTTAGGATATCAAAGAGATAAAACTACTATAAAGCCTATTTATAAGAATATTGATCAAACTATGGTAGGTTATGATAAAACGAACTTTGCCTATTCTTTATCACCTTTTATTGGTCTTACCTCTATTTCACTTAATTCTGAAAATACAAATCAAAGTATTTTGATAGAACAAAATGTTTTGGGTGTAAACTTTGGAGGGGTAATGGTATTCGAGGTCAATAGTTTTAATATTGGCTTTGCCATAGGTTGGGATTACGGTCTTGATAATTCATCAAGTTGGGATTATCAAGGGGAATGTTGGACGGGTTTGGTATTAGGTATCGACTTAATAAAGTAATCTATTTGCTTTTCTTTCATTATTAAACAACTTCATAAACAGATCAGTAGCCACTTTAGATTTCTTTTCTAAAGTGGTTTTTTAGTAATTACTACTCCAACCACAAATCCAATATCCCAATCGCAGCTTTAGAAATAATAGTCCCCGGCCCAAATACAGCTGCTACACCTTGATCAAAAAGATACTGATAATCCTTAGGAGGTATCACACCTCCGACGACAACCATAATGTCCTCACGACCAGCTTCTTTAAGAGCAGTCATTGTGAGAGGCACTAATGCTTTGTGTCCCGCAGCAAGAGAAGATATACCAAGAATATGAACGTCATTATGTACGGCATCTCTTACTGCTTCTGCAGGAGTCTGGAATAGTGGTCCTACGTCGACATCGAAGCCTAAGTCAGCAAAACTTGTAGCGATGACTTTAGCGCCTCTATCATGTCCATCTTGACCGAGTTTGGCGACGAGAATACGTGGTCTTCGACCATACTTTGCAGCAAATTGATCTGTTTTTTCTCTGGCTTGTTTGAAGTATTCATCCATTTTTATTTCTCTTGAGTAGACACCTGTGATAAGAGGATTATTAGCTTTGAATCTACCGAAGACTTCTTCCATGGCGTCAGATATTTCTCCTAATGTGGCACGTGCTTTAGCCGCTTCTACGGCTGCTTGTAGGAGATTACCCTCCTCTTTTTGAGACATAGAAGTGAGTGTAGATAGTTTTTCTTTGACAAGATTATTATCTCTATTAGCTTTTATATTTTTTAGGCTTTGGACTTGTTGTTGTCTTACTTTGGCGTTATCGACTTCGAGAAGTTCCATCTCCTTATCTGATCTCGTCTCAAAGATATTGACACCTACAACTTTTTCTATACCTGCGTCTATTCTGGCTTGTTTTTCTGCAGCAGCCTGTTCGATACGCATCTTAGGAATGCCTTTTTCCAGTGCTGTTGTCATACCGCCATAGCTTTCTATTTCTTCAAGAAATGCCTTGGCATCATTATAGATCTTTTCTGTCAATTCTTCCATGTGATTGCTGCCGCTAAACAAATCTATCACTTGTGTTATACCGGATTCTGCTTGCAGATATTTCTGAGTATCACGAGCAATCTTGGCAGAAAAATCAGTTGGTAGTGCTATGGCTTCATCAAGCGAATTGGTATGTAGAGATTGTGTGCCACCTATAGTTGCAGCCATGGCTTCTATTGTTGTTCTTGTAATATTGTTGTAAGGGTCCTGGGCCGTCAGGCTATATCCCGAAGTCTGACAATGTGTTCTTAGAGCTAGAGATTTTTCTTTCTTAGGATTAAATGTGCTGACGACCTCTGCCCATAATTGTCTTGCGGCTCTCATCTTAGCAACTTCATTATAGAACTGCATTCCGATACCCCAAAAGAAAGAGAATCGTGGTACGAATTCATCGACGTCGAGTCCTGCTTTCAGACCAGCTCTTATATACTCTACACCATCGGCAATCGTATAGGCTAACTCTAATGCTGCTGGTGCACCTGCCTCATGCATATGATAACCCGATATACTTATTGAATTAAACTTTGGCATATGCTGAGAGGTATACCGAAATATGTCAGAGATAATTCTGACGGAATGCTTAGGCGGATAGATGTATGTATTTCTTACCATAAATTCCTTCAGGATATCATTCTGTATAGTTCCGCTCAAGGCAGATATATCTACACCCGATTCTTCGGCTGCGACGATGTAGAATGCCATTATAGGTATAACGGCACCATTCATTGTCATAGAGACTGACATCTTATCTAATGGAATCTGATCAAACAATACTTTCATATCTTCTACTGTATCAATAGCGACGCCTGCCATGCCGACATCACCTGTCACTCTTGGATTATCAGAATCATAACCTCTATGAGTAGGAAGATCAAATGCAACAGAAAGACCTTTCTGACCTGCAGCAAGATTTCTTCTGTAGAAAGCATTACTCTCCTCTGCAGTGCTGAATCCAGCGTACTGACGTATTGTCCATGGGCGACCTGTATACATACTTGCGTATGGACCTGATTTGAAAGGAGGTATTCCAGAATATGTTCTTTGATTTTTCATAGTTTATTTTCAGAGGAAATGTAATTTATATAAAGTAAACTAAATTTTAATTATATACTGATGTTATGAAGGGTTGGCATTGCCAAATTACTTTGGGTAGTGGGAGCGGCACAGTGTATAGCCTTTAATTTGGCTTGATTTTTTGTTTCGTTTTTCATCAAAGGAAAAATGAAAGCCTGCCGGCGAGGCAAAATGTTAAGCCTAAATTACAATTCTTCATATCACGAATACATTTATGTAGTATATATATTTTAATGTCAAATTTAATTGAGTTTCATTTGCAAAATTTACTTTCTCAACACCAACAACTTCATCATTTCTATCGCGGCAATTTTAGCCTTTTTTCTTACGAATTCTCTATCCGTCTCATCACCAACTTCATAAGTAATCCCTTCTCCACCAAACTCTAAATAGAACCACCACTTACTGATAGGAGAATTAAGATCGTAGGGATCATCAAATGGATCATGTCCAGGAAGGCCATCTTTAAGACCTTGTACCCAGATGTCTTTGAAGCCATGTATTGAAGAAGGCCTATTATCTGTCATCGTATACAAGACGTCTTCTTGTGTCGAGTGGAAGTCTAATCCAAGTAGGACTTCGTTCTTATTTTGTTTTACTGTCTTGACTATATGATGTGTGACGACTTGTATTTCTTTTTGGCGGTAGTGAGACCAGTCTCTATTGAGATCTATCCCACCTGCATTATGCCTCCAGTGCCCCATATCAACGCCATCAGGATTAACCATAGGGTAGACAAGTATTCTATAGTTATCTAAGAACCCTTTGCTTAGAGGCGTATCCTCTAATAGTGTTTCTACGTATGATTGCATTGCCATATAACCCGATACTTCTGGCGGATGAAGGCGACTCATGATTATTATAGTGGGCTTATTTTTTGGATCATTTTTGTAGATGTCCAAACATAGAATCGGCCTACCTAATGTCGAAGTTCCTACAGTGCTTAATCTAACACTGGGAGAAGTGTTGCTTATCTTTTGTGACCACTCTAAGTTATGTGTGCTGTTACTTAATTCTTGTCCGCAGACAATTTGTTTTTCAGGTTTTATAGTTAGTCTTAGTGACGCAAGATCTGGCCCTTTGAGAGTATCATAAAGTGTAGAGTCCATTCTTGTCCAGTTAAGCGCATCCGAACTTAGCTTAGGTATATACCGATGTACATGATTGGGGTAGTGGAGTTCAAGTGTTATGTTCTGCTCTACTTCCGACCAAATATCAAAACAGAAATAAGAGCTTTCATTAATAGGTTCATTTTCAGGAGTGATGGTCGCTCTGTAAGTATTGTCATTTATTTGTGTAAAGTCATTTAATCGTGCACCATCGAATTCATTGGAGACGTAAATACCTTTAACATTATAAGTTCGCTTTTCTTGGACTTCTATAGGCTTACTGTAAGTATCCTTAGGTTCTGGAAAATCGAATGTGTCAGGCATATATCGTGACTTACATGAAGCCATGAATATGAGAAGAGTAAATAGCGTTATATACTTAAAGTAATTCATGAATTTTAAATCTAAGATTTTTTTTATTTCAATTTCTTCTTAGACATTAATTTATTGGATAACAAATCAATTCGAATATATTGAATTATTTGGGTTTATATTTTGATAAAAATTGATTCGTCTCTTTTTCCAATAATAATTTCTCGAAAAAATTGTCCTCCTTTATCCTAAAAGAATCATGTATAAAGTTTGTATTCACGTCTCCAGTAAACCAATTAATTATATTCATTTTGTCATCATAACAAAGAGTATTAACTGTCTCAAGACTGAATCCATTCAATGCTTGGTTTCTATTATAAAAAGTACCATAAAAACAATTGTATTCATTTATACTATCTAATAATTCTATTTCTAAATCACTTTTATAAGATGGCAACTCAGTGTTTGATATCTTAAAGATAACCTTAGCATTTTTCTTATAAAAATCGAACTTTACTTGATCATGGGCTGTCTTTTTTTGACAACTAACAAAGACAATAAATAAAATAAATAGTAAAAACCTCATAATCTAAAGTAATTTAAAATTGCTGAAAACTATGCATGTCCCTATCAACCTACTTCAACTTCTCCTTAAGATACTTTGCTGTATGGGATTTTTTGTTTTTGATCATGTCTTCAGGTCTACCTTCGAACATGAGTTCTCCACCACCTTTACCACCATCAGGACCCAGATCTATGACCCAGTCAGCAGATTTGATAATTTCCATGTTATGTTCTACGATAAGAACAGTATGTCCTTTCTCTACCAGTGCATTCATAGCATCTAAGAGTTTGTTGATGTCATGGAAATGCAATCCTGTTGTCGGTTCGTCAAATATGAAGAAGATTCTTTCAGTGCTGTTTTCTTTTCCTAAATAAGAAGCTAATTTTACTCTCTGTGCTTCTCCGCCTGATAGTGTATTAGAACTCTGACCGAGCTTGACATATCCTAATCCCACATCATCGAGAGGTCTGATTTTTTTGTAGATGTCTTTTCTTTCTTTGAAGAAATCTAAGGCTTCAAATATGCTTAAGTTAAGCACATCATATATGCTCTTACCTTTATATTCTACATCCAGGACTTCTTGTTTAAATCTTCTGCCTCTACAATCTTCGCATACTAACTTGACATCAGCAAGGAACTGCATCTCTACTGTTTCTTCTCCTTCGCCATTACATTTCTCACAGCGTCCTCCGTCTACATTAAATGAGAAGTGCTTCGCTGCAAAGCCCTTGATCTTGGAGGCTTGCTGTGACGCGAATAATGATCTAATAGCATCATAAGCTTTGACGTAAGTTGCGGGATTAGATCTTGATGACTTTCCTATCGGACTTTGGTTGATCATCTCTACCTTACTGATCATATTAAAGTCTCCTTTAAGTGACTCAAAAGTCCCAGGTGCCATAGAGACAATCTCACCTAATTTTTTCTTGAGGGCAGGGTAGAGGATCTGCTTGACTAAAGTTGTCTTACCTGATCCGGAGACACCTGTTACCACTGTCATCGTATTTAATGGAAATGTGGCAGTGACGTTTTGTAGGTTGTTCTGATTAGCACCTTTGAGTACGAGCTTGTTAGAGAATTTTCTTCTTGCAGGAGGGACGACAATTTCCTTTTTACCAAACAGGTAATCTGCTGTCAAACTTTTTTTGTTTTTCTTAAATGCTTTAAAGGTACCATCGTAGACGATCTCTCCTCCGAATATTCCAGCCAGCGGTCCTACATCGATTATATAGTCTGCATTGTTGATGACTTCTTCTTCGTGTTCTACGACGATGACGGTGTTATTAAGTTCACGTAGATGCATGAGAACCTTTACAAGCTTGCCTGTATCCTTAGGGTGGAGGCCTATACTTGGTTCGTCCAGAATGTATAAGGAGTTCGTTAAGTTGCTACTTAGAGTTCTGGTGAGGTTGATACGTTGTGTCTCGCCACCACTTAGTGATGAGGATATTCTATCCAGCATGAGATAGGAGAGGCCTACATCTATCATCGTCTGTAGTCGTGTCGTTAGCTCTACAAGGATTCTTTTGGCGATGCCTTTGTCATGAGCAGATAGTTTTATTTTTTTGAAAAATACTAATAACTCATCGATGGGCAGATCTACTAATTCTTGTATACTATGTCCACTGACTTTGACATAGCTTGCTTCTTTTCTAAGGCGGCTTCCATGACATTCTGTACAAGTTGTACGGCCTCTATATCGAGCCATCATTACTCTGTTCTGTATTTTGTATGCCTTAGCTTCTAATGCGCTAAAGAAGGCATTGATACCTTTAGTTTTTTTATCACCGTTCCATAGAAGATCTTTCTGCTCATCAGTTAATTCGCTATAAGCTCTATGGATAGGGAAATCTTTGTCTTGAGTGTCTTGTATAAATCTGGTGAGCCAAGTTCCTGTCTTCTCTCCTTTCCAGCAAGCGACAGCTCCATCATAGATCGATAGTCGCTCTTCTGGAATTACTTTATAGGGATCTATGCCTATAATTCTACCATAACCTTCGCAGGTCTTACATGCTCCGAATGGATTGTTATAATTAAATAATTGTTGGGACGGTTCCAGAAAAGTGATACCATCTAATTCAAATCTATTGTTAAATGATTTTTTCTTCTTAGTATCTAATATGTCCAGTGTCAATTCTCCTTCTCCCTCGAAGAAAGCTGTCTGTATGGAATCTGCAATTCTCTTAATATTCTCTTCATCATCTGATATGACAAATCTATCTACAAGCACTTTGATGTCACCAACCTTGAGGTCGGTCATTCGCTTATCGAGCCACTTGGTTTTTTTCTCAAGGACTTCCTCTATATATTCTATATCCTTTTTCCTGACTATTCTTGTAAATCCTTTCTGTATTAGAAGTCTTAGTGCTTTGCTGACAGTTCTATCTTCATACTTTAGTGGCATTGGGAATAGCAGCTGTACTTTAGTACCTTCTTTAAGCGATTTTAGAAAATCAACGACATCAGCGACTTGGTGCTTTTTGACTTCTTTGCCAGATACTGGACTGTAGGTCTTTCCGACTCTTGCAAAAAACAATCTCAGATAATCAAAAATCTCTGTCATCGATCCTACTGTAGATCGAGCATTACCTGTAGTAACTTTCTGTTCTATAGCGATAGCAGGGCATAGTCCTTTGATAAAATCGACCTCAGGCTTTTTCATCCTACTTAAGAACTGCCTTGCATAAGATGATAGACTTTCTACATACCGTCTCTGGCCTTCGGCATAGAGCGTATCCATGATAAGAGAAGATTTGCCTGATCCACTGAGCCCTGTGACGACAATGAGCTTGCCCTTCGGGATCATAAGTTCTATATTCTTCAGATTATTAGATCTGGCACCTTTTATATGAATGTGATCTATTCCTTTCGGGGACGATTTGGTTTTTTTTCTTTTAGCAGCAGCTACAGTCATGTTCTTCTTTAATAAGCCTGAAAAGGTACAAAAATAAGTTTGAT
>Ga0209185_1002925_pt1 | contig 10730 bp, 8 predicted proteins | sample SidtaG_2_FD_187425 | JGI IMG/M metagenome (GOLD analysis project Ga0209185, IMG submission 187425) | Marine algal microbial communities from Sidmouth, United Kingdom - Sidmouth_Asex2 metaG (SPAdes) (version 2) | ecosystem: Host-associated > Algae > Red algae > Unclassified | place: Sidmouth... | reverse complement strand
TTAATTTTCTATAATAAGTTCTCAGTAAGAACTGCGCCATATCATCCGGATGAAGCACACCTTGCTTCTTGAGATAGTGAGATAATCGTGAGCCTTCTTCAAAGTTCCAATTGATGACCATCCATCTACCTATGCCTAAATGGAGCTTACGACTTACTACGATTTCATCAGAAGCATTTTTAAATTTCTCGATAGCATCTGGTGGTGTCATCTGACTCAATCTCTCATGTGCATCGTCTACGTCCTTAGGGATATAAATCCCATAAAGCTTGCTCATCTTAATATTCTGAGCGTAGACAGAGTCTAATTCGGCTGTAGTATTAGGGAATGTCTGTGCTGATAGACTAATAAGAAATAAAGTAAAAAAAATCGCTGTTGTAAATACTTTCATATAATTATTATGATTAGAAGTAATGTATTGACGTATATAATTAGAAATAGATTTCAATACTACAATACTTTAACAAAGATTTGACCATTTAAACATGAGAACACTTTCTTGGTCGAGATAATCAGACAATAGACTTTAGTTATCAGTTGCTAAAGCAGTAATCATACCTTTAAATATAAATCCATGAAATGGTAATACTGAAAACCAATATAACCTACCTAATAGACCCAGTGGCCTAAATGTCGCAGTCTGCAATAACTTATTTTCTACAATCTTAAATTCTAACCAAGCTTCTCCTGGTAGCTTCATCTCTGCATAGAGGAGTAATCGGCCTTCTTCTTTATTAGCGTATAGAACACGCCAGAAGTCTAAGGTGTCTCCAGCATTTATAGTATTCATATTAGTACGTCCTCTTCTAAGGCCTACCCCACCTACGAGCTTATCCATGTACCCTCTGATCTGCCACAACCAAGTCCCATAGTACCATCCCGTCTTACCACCTATACTCCATATCTTATCGATACAAGATGCTCTATTCTCATATGCTCGTTCTTGCTTATCCTTAAAACATCCAAAAGAAGGCACCTCAATGTACTCTGAGATATTCATGGAGAAACCACTACTTACATAGGCATCCTTCCAGCTTGATACGATCTGATTACTTTCTATCTTGTGAAAAGCTTTCTGTAAGGATTCTTGGTAACTGATAGGCTCTACATCTAATATGGTGTTAATAGTATTATCTCGACATACCACTTCCACCTTCATACTATCTACAAGCGACTGTGCTAACTTATAGGATGTAGACGTCACAAAATACAGCCAATATGATGATAGCTTAGGCGTCATAACTGGGACTATGTAGATCTTACGAGAAAGGTTTCTCACTCTTGCAAATTCTAATAGCATCTCTTTATAAGTTAATATGTCTGGACCTCCGATGTCGAAACTCTTGTTATAAGTCTTTTTTTCAAATAATGATCGATATAGAAAGGTCAACACATCGGCTATACCTATAGACTGGCACTTCGTCTTAAGCCACTTAGGAGCTATCATCACGGGTAACTTCTCTACCAAGTCTCTTATTATCTCGAATGAGGCACTCCCTGACCCTATGATGATACCAGCTCTTAATGTTGTGAAGTTATAAGCGCCTTTGCCTAATTCTATTTCTACATTACGTCGAGAATTAAGATGTTCTGATAGATTAGCATCGTTAATAATACCACTCAGATATATGACATGTCTGACATCCGTCTGTGCTAGTGCTGTTCTGAAATTCTCTGCACACTTTTGCTCTAAGCTCATATAATCTAAACTCGAACTCATACTGTGTACGAGATAATATGCACCATCAATATCTTTGGGTATTTTACCTAATGATGCCATATCTAATAGATCAACTTCTATAACCTCAATTAAACTTTCTATAGATTTAGGTGGATTAAATCTATCTACGTCTCTTACACAACAGACAACCTCATAACCATAATCAATAAGTACAGGCAGTAATCGCTTACCTATGTAACCTGTGACTCCTGTGAGTAGTACTTTCATATCTGATCGTTGAACAGTAGAGTTATTTAGAATGTTCGGCACTTATATCATATCAGATCTACTATACTTCGATATAGAAATGAAGATAACATGAAAGCCATATTAGGCTAAAATTATGTTAAAATTCAATCAATTATTAGTTATTGTCTTCCTACGTAATCAATTAACTCGTTGAGAGAGATAAATATAATCATCTTTGTATGCCGACTTTAAGACAGCTGTTGTCTAAAGCCTATCATCTTAAAGAAATATATAATAGTGAACAAAAAGTACTTTTCCACTTTAGCGATTTTGATCTTTCTATTCGGTCATACTGCCTTGAGCAGCCAGGTGGATTGTGACGATACTGTTGTTACAATATGCTATCTTCCTGATGCAATATATTGTGCAGGCTTTGACGGTTGTGGTTATGCTCTTGATGGAAGGCTCATGAGAAATGGATTAGCTCTAAAACTAACGAACGCTAATAATTTCGGAAATCAAGGCGTTGTGAGGTGTCCTATTGAGCTACTTGCACTGACAGAGGATATTTCTGTACAATACTTAGAAGATAGCCAATGTGACATTGTATTCACAGGCAACTTTATAGTAGATACTCTTAACTCTAATAATATTAGTGGAGATATCACTTCGTTATCTAACAATCTTCTAAATAATCTTAGAAATTGGTCACTTAAGGAATCTACTAACTTAGTCATTACTACCCAAGCAGAAGCTTCGGTATGGGGTTATGAGATTGAGGATCGCAACGAAAATCCTAATACTTCTAATGGTAATGCACTTGGAGAATCTATCTTTAATGGTCCCTTTGGATTTGTCCCTCGTTTTGATCAAGGTGGAAGCTATCAAGGCGTCATAACAGACGGTCCTTCTACAGAATTTGAAACCTTAGGCATAGATAATAACGGAAGACCTACTATTGTCTTAGACAATGCCACTAATGACATTATTATAGGTGACATCGGTGTATTCTGTGGCGAAGGTGCAGGAGAAGTAACTACCGGCAACAACATAAGTAATAATAACGATAGGCTTATTGCTAATATATTTGCATTGGGTTGTGCTATAGCAGGATCAGAAAGTAACACCGTTGTTATAAGCTTGTGCCCTGGAGATGTTCATACTCTTCCAGATGGTGAGATGGTTATGGAATCAGGAGTTTACATTGATACACTCTTGACGATTAATCTATGTGACAGTATCATCACAACTATAATCGATGAGCTCAATAATAGCAGCTCTCTACAAGCTCATGTAGGATGCATAGGTGATGGATATACGCTTGAACTTAATGGAATAATCTATGATGAGAATAATACTTCTGGTGAAGAGACGATACCTGCCACTAATGGCTGTGACTCAGTTATAACGATAGACTTTATATTCTATGATAATGTAGTCACAGATTATACAGAAAGTATATGCAGAGAAGATCAAAGAATGATAGGCAATGATATCTTCGATATCAACAATCAAACTGGAGAAGTCGTACTACAGAATATCAATAATTGTGACTCTACTATTAATGTAAATATCGATATAATACCATCAGAAGAAATTCTACAAGAGTATGAGATCTGTATCGGAGATACTATAGTAATTCCACAACAAACCTATACATCTAGCCAGAGGGATACGTTCTTCTTAAATAATTCTTCAGGATGCGATACACTACTCATCATTGATGTAATGACTAAGCCACCTTTAGATAATTACGATATACCATCCTCGCTTGAGATAAGCTTAGTAGAAGACTACAACCTAAGCGTTGATATCGATTCTGATTATAATGTAGCTTGGTCACCTGAGAGCCTCGTATCATGCATCGATTGCACTGATCTATTAATATATCCAAATGCCAGTAACAATACTCTATACTTGACACTTACCGACTTAGATGGTTGTACTAAATCTGACAGTATCCTTATCAATTATAGCTGTCCGATATATATGCCCATTACTTTCTCTCCCAATAGTGACAATCCTAATGATTTAGATCTTGGCATTATGAGTCCATGTCTGAGTATAATAAGTGATTACGACCTATCAATCTATGACAGATGGGGTAACTTAGTACATCAGACTATAGATACAAATATGAGGTGGGATGGCTTCTACAACTCCATAGAGGCATCTCAAGGCGTCTACATCTATTGGCTTAAATACACAGTGAACGATAAGGTAATCACTGATAGTGGCTCCATTACATTACTGAGATAGTCCAAATATTCTAAACTAATATAATGTGTGTCGTACTCATTATAAATTAAATCAGATGTAGGGCTATGTATATTTTGCAGACATTTCAGTTGATTATTAAGCCTATGCTACCATTAATAACAATAATTATATCCATATTCAATCTTTGAACGGAAATTATTCTAAACTTAAAAGTATTCTAATGAAAATAAATTTACTAAAATTATTCTCTTCTATTCTTTTACTGTCTTGCATGATAACACATTCAAGTAATGCACAATGGGTGCCAGTGGCATCACCACCATCTAACTTTATAACTAACCACACATATGGTTTTGGATTAGATGGAAAAGGGTACTTGGTAACAGGTGGTAATTTATCTGGACAAGTCAATAATAGATTTATGCAGTATGATCCAGTTACTGACGAATTTACAGATCTTGATAATTTCCCTGGAGCTGCAAGAGGATTTGCTATAGGTGATACATGGGATGGTAAGGCATATTTTGGATTCGGAGCGAGTAATATTGCGTATGATGACTTATGGGTATACGATCCGGCTACAGGTTGGGATCAGCTAGCTAGTTGTCCGTGTAATGAAAGAACACATCCAGCTTTAGTTGCTCATAATGGTAAAGTATATGTCGGCCTCGGAGGTGGACAGTTCGGTAATCTTGATGACTGGTGGATATACGATATCGCTACTGATACTTGGGAGGTAGGAGCAAGATTCCCCGGTGCACCAAGGCATCATCCATATCAGTTTGGTATGGGAGATTTTATTTATGTTGGCTTAGGTCACGGTGCAAGTATATATAATGAATTGTTTAGATATGACCCAGCGACTGACACATGGGACGAAGTAGCTTCATTACCTGGAGAAGGAAGAGTTGCTGGACAACAATTTGCATGGGACGATAAAGGCTATGTCCTAAGTGGAGAAGGTATGGATCACTTGGCTATGGAAGAAGGAGAGTTCTGGGAGTATGATCCAGAATTAGATCAGTGGAACGAACTACCTCCACACCCTGGTACATCAAGATGGGCACCTGCATCATTTGTGATTAATGATGAAGTATATCTATTTAATGGTGAAGTATATGGTTTCGGACCTGCAACCAGTGTATCTGAAGCTTACAAGTACGACTTAACTTCAGTAATGTCATCTACGGATAATATTGACAAAAATAATTTATCTATATCGCCGAATCCAGCGAGTGATTTCATCACCATCAATGTTAAAGATTCTGATAATACTTCTGGTAACTACAGAGTATTCAATATCTTAGGAAAAGAAATGATGAACGTCAATCTGGAAAGTGGAAATGAAAAAGTTGACATTTCAGGATTTGATAATGGTGTCTATATTCTCAGTTCTGAGGATAAGAGATCTACTTGGCAGTTTGTTGTTAGTAAGTAGATGAAGTAGAAAAAATAATTTTATGAATTAGCTTATTCTGATTTCTAATTAGAGTAAGTTAATTCATAAATATTTCTGATCTTGCATTTATTAAGGACTCTAATCTGAGCCTACATAAATATCCACTCATCAAAGTACTTTAGGAATATCTTAGCCAGATTCTCAGCATCTGAGATGGCTCTATGTTGCTTCCCTGTAAATTCGTATCCTTCCCTGATAACTATTTTCTTAAGCGTACCACTTACATTGCGACCTTTAATTCTGTTGTACTGCGCCTTAAGATTGTCGTAGGTGTCTAATAGTTTCTCGTCCAGTTTATGAAGGCCACAATCACTTAAGAATATTTTGATATCATTATTACCCCATGAGCAGAGATAGTAATCAGTCTCGAAAGCTTCAGCCCATTCCATAAACTCCTGAAATACGTGTGGGAATGGACGAGCCGAATTAACTTGCTCTTGGCTTATAGATGTAAGCTTCTTACAGAAGCCTGATAATCTAACATTAACAGTAGGCTTGACGAATCTTTCAAATCGTCCCGTCTCCTCACCATATTGATTAATCTTGACCGCTCCTATCTCTATTATCTCGTTATACCCTTTAGGTGGTCTACCTAACCAACAGGTCGCTTCAAGATCAAATATTATGTAGTTTACTGCCAAAATGTTTTTATGTAGATCTAATAAATCCGACTCTTATTATTATGAATGCTTACTTAGTAATCTCGTAGTGTTCTAACTTATTATGATAATAATACAGAACCTTAAGGTCAGCACTTGATAGATTGTTGTTATCTATCTTGTATACTGGCTTGCTATTATGATATATGCCTACTTGAGAAAGTCCATTATCAAATATAGCATCTACCCCACTGTCAAATATAGGTGAAAATTTAGCCTTATTATCTAAGGTCTCTAAATAAGACATCGCGAAAAGTATCTTACGCTTAACATCTTCTATAGATACTCTAATGTCCTTAGTCGGTATCTTCAATATCTCAAATAAATCCGACTCAGGATTCATATCCTCAATACAAGAGAACATAGCATATGCCACAATATGACTGGATAATACAACATTCTCTTTCTTAAATGACTCTAATATCTTCTCCGCAAGAATTCTTGTGTAGATAGATTCTCTCTGATTGTCGACATTAAGGACATCGTCGGCAGTAAAGTAATTCTTAACATCAACAGGTTGTCCTCTGTGGTCAAAACTCTCGCCTTCGACATTGACTTCGTTACCGAGCACATCCATAGGCTTGCCTATAGATACATATATCTCAGAATCTTTCTTGCGTAGTGCTCTGAAGAACTTAAAAAATGCTCGAATTTTAGATCCTTTATTCTTGGATCTTGCATACTTCTCTTTTCCGACAGATCTTAAGTGCTGATCTACAAGCGCTTTCGCTTCTAACACAAAGTGATAACTCACTGACATAGGTACAACAAATATTTTCTGCGAGACATTATTGATAATACAATATCGCTGTGCATCGATGACAGAATTCAGTAAGCCCAACTTGAGCTTATCCTCGATCGCTCCACTACGAGATCTCGTCCCCCCTGGAAAGAAAATATGATTGACCCCTTCTATGAGAGAGAGACTCGCCATACTCTTAAGTGTCTCTAAGTATATAGGATTCTTCTTACGTCGATCTACACGATAAGCGCCTAATCTATTAATAAAGTAAGCTACCAATTCGTAGTCATAAAGATTAAGACCAGCGCCGTATGCAAAAGCTGGAATCCCTAACTTCATATCGACGGTATATCCTATGAGTGGCGAATCAAGATTAGAGTAGTGTGTAGGTACAATTACAACTGTCCCTTTATTGAACAGTTCTCTAATCTCATCAACACAACCGTCTACCTTAATTTTTTTTCTTACATCATTCTTATTGCCCCATATGCCCTTATGATTTCTACCCCATCCATTATTTAAAAGACGTTTAAATAGCGAGGTCAAAAACTTCCTTGCAAACTTGAATGTCTTAGGATTAAAATCACCTAAAATCTCTTCTGAATATCTATGTACGACTCTCTTAAGAATCTTAATCTGTTCTCTTTCTGGGTTCTCTGAAGTTTTAGATTTTTCGAGCTCCTTGGATAATGAATTCCAATAGGCATTCTCATCAGAGGGATCTACTTTCCATGGATTATTACGGGACCGCTTCTGTTCCAGATATATAGTCTTAGTCAGTAATTCTAAAGGTGAATTATTAGAATTATTTAATCTATCTAATGTAAAGCCTATAAGCCTTGATATAAATCCGTCCCTATCCTTAGCAAATTGATCAATAGGCCAATCTTCTAGTGCAGGGATAATATGTGGCAAGTTTTCGGCTCTATCGACCAATCTCATATCGTAAAAGTGCCTATTTATTATTTATTTCTTCAATAAAATCTAAAATGTCTTCACCACCTATCCGTTTTACCGTACTGGTTCTGAAGGTCTTAGGCAAAAACTCCCAATGTTTTAATAATTGTGCCTCTATAACTTCAATATGGGTGTCAATTTCGCTATCCTTAACCTTATCTATTTTCGTGTAGACTATGCAATAAGGAATGTTTTTTTCGCCTAGCCAATTTAAAAAATTTAAATCTACATTCTGAAGACTGTGCCGGCTATCTATAAGCGAGAAAACACAATAAACTTGCTGCCTTTTCATCAAAAAGTAGTTCATACTACGCTGCCATTTCTCTCTTACTTTCTTAGAAATCTTAGCATAACCGTAGCCAGGAAGATCTACCAAATACCAGCTATTATTGATAAGGAAATAATTAAAAGTCTGCGTCTTACCAGGTGTCGATGATATACGTGCTAAATCGTTCCTTCCCGTTATTAAGTTAATAAGCGAAGACTTACCTACATTAGATCTACCAATAAATGCATATTCTGGCAATCCCGTCGTCGGACACTGCTCTTCTCTCTCAAAACTCCCTATGAACTCTATATCCCTGATGATCATATTAAAATAATTGCTTTCTTGTAAAACACTTTGTATAGCTTAAATCGTTATATTACTTAGTCGATCCAATTAAATCAATTTTAATCATTAAAATCTAAACTATGAAAAAGTTAGTCATTCTTATATCAACTTGTTTTCTGCTATTGTTCCAAGCTGACGCTCAAATCCAAATTGGAGCAAAATTCGGTTTACATACCTTTGATTTAAATTCTCCTAAAGATATAATAAGCTCTGATAATCAGAGCGTTAAGTTCAAGGATGCAAATATAGGTTTTCAAGGCGGTATATATACTAAAATTGACTTAGGAGGCATATTCTTAGAACCACGACTAATGTTCAATTCCACGTCAGTTGATTATACCATCAATGGTGATAATGGAGGCGTTATAGACAATATCGTCAATGAAAAATTTTTAAATCTTGATATTCCTGTCTTAGTAGGTGTTAATATTGCCATAGTAGATGTCTATGCAGGACCAGTAGCCCACCTGAATCTAAGCAGTTCTTCAGATCTGTATGATAGCGACTCCTATGATGAACGCTTCGATACAGCTAAATTTGGTGCTAGATTAGGTGCTGGAATCGACTTGGGGAAAATTAATGTCGGCTTAGAATATGAAAGTAATTTCTCAAAATTTGGAGATCACATCGCCATCTCTGGAGAAAGATACAGCTTTGATTCTCGACCAAGTCGTATCCTCATGAATGTAGGAATAAGATTACTCTAAGACTGGCATCATTATTGAAATATACCTATTGCTTAATTATAAGTTAGATAAGCAACTGTTAAAACCAACATAAAGAACTTAAGTGAAAACTTAGGTTCTTTTTTTATGTGGCTACTAATTTCAGCTTTATTCATATGGTACATTTCATGTCAAGCTTATGGAGAGGGCGGAATTAGCCTGCTGCCTTTCGTAGGGATTGAAAGGATTATAGGATTAGCTCTTCATATCGATGTGCCAACTTTTCCAATTGGAGTTTTCTGATATACTTAATACGGAGATCCCTCGACTCATTCCTTGCTCGGGATGAAAAGAATTTCTACTTCTTACACATTAACCGTCTGATAAGTCTCTTGGTGGTCATACTCACTGAAATCAACTTGTGAGATACCTGATACACCTTGCTCTTGCATGTATACGCCGTAGAGTGTATCCATACCTGCCATCGTAGACTTATTGTGTGTTACGACAATAAACTGTGAGTTACCTGAGAATCGCTTGATTAGATTTGAGAACTTAACAATATTAACATCATCTAATGGTGCATCGACCTCATCAAAAATACAGAAAGGTGCAGGCTTAAGTAGATATAAAGAGAACAATAATGCTATCGCTGTCAATGTCTTTTCCCCTCCTGATAATTGAGATAAGACCTTAGGTTTTTTACCTTTTGGCTTGGCGACGATTTCTATTTGAGACTCTAATGGTGTCTCGGCATTAAGTAGGATAAGATCACAATCATCCTCGTCAGAAAAGAGGCTACGGAATACATCTTTGAAGTTATCTTTAACGAGGTAGAAAGCTTCTAAGAACTTCTCAGTGGCATCGTTATCTATTTCTTTGATAGTCAGCTTGAGAGATTGTTCTGCTTCGAGGATATCATCACGTTGTGTCTTCATAGACATATAACGCTCGTTGATCTCATCGTAAGCCTCGACAGCCATCGGATTAATCTCACCGTAATTATCTAATCGTTTTTTGACTTTAGCATACCGCTCATTAAGTGCTTCTACTGCGGCTTCGTCTTCAGTATCAAAATCTACTGTGAGCTCTACGATATCGATATTGAATTCTATTTTCAATCTTTCTTTGACAGAATGTAACTCGAACTCTACACTTGTGAGTCTATCTTTATGCTGATTGATTTCTATTTGCTGATTCTGAAGTGCTTTATTTTGTTTTTTAAGTTGCTCTTCTTTTTCGTTTATTTCATTTCTGTTAGCAAAGAAACTCTGCTCTGTTGTAGTTAGTTCTGATTGCTTTGACTCTTTGAGTTGGTATTGATCGTACAATGCTTTATTAATCTCTTCTATTAAGGCATTGGATTCTACATCTGCCTTTTTGGCTTTTAGAACTTCTTTTTCTACTTCTTCTATTTTGGCATTATACTCAGTGATCTGTTGTTCTCTGAACTGAATATCTTTTTTGATATTATCGATATCATTATGATACTTGACAGAATTAAGC
>Ga0209185_1002916_pt1 | contig 10751 bp, 11 predicted proteins | sample SidtaG_2_FD_187425 | JGI IMG/M metagenome (GOLD analysis project Ga0209185, IMG submission 187425) | Marine algal microbial communities from Sidmouth, United Kingdom - Sidmouth_Asex2 metaG (SPAdes) (version 2) | ecosystem: Host-associated > Algae > Red algae > Unclassified | place: Sidmouth... | reverse complement strand
TGTGAAAATTAAGGAATAATGGACTTAAAAAAGAGACTTATAGACCTGAAAAACTTGAAAAAAAGCAAAATAAATGGTATTTGGGAGTAAAAAAATAAAACTAAAAAAGTGAAGTGGAAAATTTAACCCTTTCGCAACGGTCTCAAAATGATTTCAATTGAGCAAAAAATCTCTATTTTTCGCTTCAATCAAAAAAGTTTAAACGAGTTCCATATGTGTGATGAAATTACTCTCAAACTTCAACTTTTTTGACTTCAATCTAAAACTTAATATTTCGAACTTTTAACCTCACAAATCTAACATACGCAGCTATCCTCGGAACAAAAACAACTCATCTTTCATTGTTTCTATTTCAGAACGTTCATTATCCGTTATATATTGAATTGCCTGTTTGGTAAAGTCTACTCCTTTTGGTGTTAAAGAAATTAAACCTGTCTTGATTAGTATTAAGTTATTTTTTGTTGCTAATTCCAAAACTGATTTAGCACGTACTTCATGCCAATTAATATGTTCATTTAGGTGGTTTACATGTCGCTCTTCCTCTTCCTCATGGTTTTGGATATGCAGTAAAAAAGTAAGTAACATTACCTCTTTTCGTTGTTGTCTTTTTCTATAAAGGACAGATAACACTCCTCTGGTAGGTGCAAAAAGGTATGACATTAAAAACACTATCCCTAAAACAGTACTTATAGCACCTGCAATAGTGGCATCTAACCAATGTGCTACCCAATATCCTGCAATTGCTGAAAAAACACCAACAACCACTGATCCCATTAATAATTTTTTGAGATTATCTGTTAACAAGTAAACTGTAGCTGCTGGCGCAATCATTAAAGCAACTACTAAAATAGCTCCAACTGCATCAAACGCACCAACTGTTGTTACAGAAGCTATAGACATTAAACCATAATGTATTACTACTGGTGAAAATCCTAATGCTGTTGCCAGACCCTCATCAAAAGTGCTAATTTTTAACTCTTTAAAAAATGTAACTAATAATGAGATCGTAACAATCAAAATAACTCCCATAATCCAAAGTGCTTTGGGTCCTAAATCTATACCATTAATCAGCATTCGATCAAACGGAGTAAATGCCAATTCTCCTACTAATACAGCATCAATATCTAAGTGTACATCATTCGCATTAAGCGCAATTAAAATAACTCCAATACTAAACATTGCGGGGAAAACTAACCCTATGGCTGTATCCTCTTTGACTAAACCAGTTTTCTGAATAAATTCAACTAAAATAACAGTAACTATTCCTGTTAGAGCTGCTAATAAAATATTTAAAGGCGAATTTAAATCTTGTGTAATAAAAAAACCAACCACAATACCTGGTAAAATAGAGTGGCTTATAGCATCACTAATCAACGACATCTTACGAAGCACTAAAAATACACCAGGTAATGCACATGCTGCAGCGACTATTGATGCTATTAATTGGATTTCTATTTGAGAACTACTCATTGGCTCCTGTATTTTGATTGAACAATTGAGCCGCTTTTTGATACCCATTTTTAGTCATATTCCACATCTTACCATTAAGTCGTATTAGTTTTTGCTCTTCCAATTCTTTTAATGTTTTTGTTGAATACCCTTGAAAATTATTTAAAATTGCAATTTGATGTGGATGCGATATATCCTCATGTGTTTGCGCAATATCGTACATTAAAGACAGTGTTTTAAATAATTTTAAATCCTTTCTATTTTTTATCTTGCGTAGTTGTTTAAATAGAATTCCACGTTCTGGAGAAAAAATAAACGAAATTATCACAAAAAAAGAAGCCACTAAAACAATAACTGGTCCTGTAGATAAACCACTATAACTTGCACTAATGCCAGTTCCTATAACACCTGAAAAAGCTCCAAATGTTGCTGCTAATAAAACCATTACCCATAACTTATTAGTCCATTGTCTTGCCGCTGCTGCTGGAGCTAAAAGCATTGCACTCATAAGTACTACTCCTACTGTTTGTAGGCCTAAAACAATTGCTAACACAATAAATGAAGTAATTAAAATATCTAAAAATTGAATATTGAAGCCCAAAGTTCGTGTATAATCGGCATCAAATAATAGTAATTTAAGTTCCTTCCAAAAAAAAAGTAAAACTATAAAGCTAATTGAAGTTACAATTCCTAACAACCACACATCAGAAATTAATAATGTTGCTGCTTGTCCAAATAAATACTTATCTAAACCCGCCTGATTTGCATTAGGCTGCTTTTGAATGTAGGTAAGTAATAACATACCTACACCAAAAAATATAGAAAGTACTAACCCTAAAGCTGTATCCGATTTTAGTCTCGTATTTTTAATCATTCCTCTTATCCAAAAAGTACCAATAAGCCCACTTATTAATGCTCCTAGTAAGATAGCCATTGAATTTTTTGTTCCCAATAGTAAAAATGCTAATGCAATGCCAGGAAGTGCCGCATGAGAAATAGCATCTCCTAAAAGACTTTGTTTTCTGAGTACAGCAAAACTACCTAACATACCACATGATGCACCTAATATAGCTGTACCTAATGTAATTATTTGTAAAGTGTAATCTTCAAGAAGAAGTTTGAAGTATGAAAAAAAAACTTGCATTTATTTTAAAATTAATTTAGGCAAATGTTCGTTAAACCATTTAGACCGCCTCAAAATCATGGCATGATTTGCTTTTGGAACTACAATACAATCTTTAATATTTTCTATAGGAAAAACCTGATCCAATTCCCCATGGATATGAATTACTCCAACTATAGGTTTTTCTCGTTTCCATTCCAAAACGTTTTCGATTGCCCAATCTAAATAATCTTTATTGGTTACGGTTAAATACTTTTGATAGACTTGCGCTATTTTTTTGGACATATCTCCATAAAAAAGTTGTTCCCATCGTTTAACTTTACCTATTAGACCAGTTGGAATTAATTTATAGAGTTTTGTGGTTTTAATTACCTGTAGCCTCAATGGTAATTCGTGTTTTGACTTTACACTCGAAATAATAATTAGTTTTTTTAAATTTAAAAAAGCATTCATTTCCTGTACCAGAATCCCGCCAAAAGAAACCCCTATTAAAATGGCATTATCTACTTCTACTTCTTTGGACATACGCTTTGCGTAATCCACTAAAGGTTCGTTTTTCACAGGCATTTTCCAAGAAATAGTATGTATTACGAACTCATCGGGGAGCTTTATAAACTCAAATATATTTACATCTGCTGCTAAACCTGGCATACAATACACATGAATTTTTTCTTTAAGCATATTTTTAAGAATTTGAATTGTAAATAAAGCTTTTTAATAACGACTTTTATAGGAAGTAAAGTTAATAAACCAAATACAAAAACAGATGAAAACTACGTTTTATCCTAATGAAACAAGAGGTAGTGCGAATCATGGTTGGCTACGAGTAAAATTTTCTTTTAGTTTTGCGAATTTTTATGATGTGAATAGAGAACAATTTGGAAAACTTAGAGTTTTAAATGACGATATTATTGCTCCTTCCAAGGGTTTTGGAACTCATCCTCATAGTAACATGGAGATTATCTCTATCCCTTTGTCGGGAGCTTTAGCTCACAAAGATTCTTTAGGTCATGAAGGTGTAATTAACACAGGTGATGTTCAGGTAATGAGTGCTGGAAGCGGTATAGAACATAGTGAATACAATGCAAGTGATATTGATCATACTAACCTTTTACAAATTTGGCTATTCCCTAATAAAGCTAACATAAAACCTAGATATGACCAAAAAACATTTGATAGTTCCTTAGAAGAAAACAAATTCCTTACTGTTGTTAGTCCAAAAAATGTAGTTGAAGGTGCTCTATGGATTCATCAGGATGCTTACTTCAATTTAGCAACAATAGATAAAGATAAAACTATTAATTATTCACTTAGAAATAAAAATAACTTAGTATATATTTTTGTAATTAAAGGAGCTATTACAATTGAAGAAATCAGTTTGAAATCTAAGGATGCCTTAGGTATAGAGGATATTGGTGAAATTGATATTCAAACTTTAGAGAAAGCTCGAGTATTATTAATTGAAACCCCTAAATAATTTTAAAAAAATCTAATTAATACGATTAATAACAAAAGTAAAAAATCCGCATCTTTAATTAGATGTGGATTTTTATATTTAATAAATGTTTTCAAATTTATGAGGCAGTCATACTGCGATTTAAAATTAAAGCTAAGTAGTCATTCACCTTATTTTTTAAATCTTTACGATGTACGATAAAGTCTAAAAAACCATGTTCTAATAAAAATTCTGAGGTCTGAAAACCCTCTGGCAACTCTTTACCTGTAGTGTCTCTTACCACTCTTGGGCCTGCAAAAGCAATTAAGGCTCCGGGCTCTGCAATATTGATATCTCCTAACATTGCAAATGATGCTGTAATACCTCCTGTTGTAGGATCAGTACAAAGCGAAATATACGGTAATCCTTTTCTTGAAAGTAAGCTTAACTTAGCTGACACTTTAGCCATTTGCATTAAAGAGTGTGCCGCTTCCATCATTCGAGCACCACCCGATTTTGAAATAATCATAACTGGTAAATTGTGTTTGATCCCATAATCAACAGCTCGAGCAATTTTTTCACCCATTACACTTCCCATAGATCCACCTATAAAGGCAAAATCCATACAAGCTACTACTAAATCATTTCCTCGAGATTTTCCTACTGCTGTACGCACTGCATCTTTAAGATTTGTTTTGGATTGCGCTTGTTTTAAGCGGTCAGTATATTTCTTCTTATCCTCAAATTTCAAAGGGTCTTTAGAAGTCATATTGGCATCTAACTCTTTAAACTCGTTATTATCAAATAAAATTTCAAAATACTCCTTACTTCCAATTTTTACATGATACCCATCTTCTGGACTTACATAAAAATTCTTTTCGAGTTCTTTAGCTTCAATTACTTTTCCCGTAGGAGATTTATACCAAAGCCCCTTAGGAACATCTTTTTTGTCTTCTGTAGGAGTTTGAATTCCTTTTTCTGTTCTTTTAAACCAAGCCATAATAGCAGTTTCAAAATGATAAATTAAATAATATAGTCTAAAAAAATGTCAGACTATTCGAAATATTTTAATTAAATATTTACGGACAACCTGACATTGATTTCTATTGCTAAAGTAAAGGTACTATAAAGTATTTACATTATTTAAATCTTCGAAAGCTTTCTTTAAACGAGTAACAAATGTTTTTTCTCCCTCGCGTAACCATTTGCGAGGATCGTAATGCTTTTTGTTAGGCTCTTCTGCTCCATCAGGATTACCAATTTGAGTTTTTAAGTAAGCTTCATTATTTACCATGTAATCGCGAATACCATCACAAAAAGCAAACTGTAAATCTGTATCAATATTCATTTTGACAACTCCATAACCAATAGCTTCTCTTATTTCTTCTACTGTAGACCCAGATCCACCGTGAAAAACAAAATCAATTGTATTTTCTGCCAAACCATGTTTTTTAGAAACATAATCCTGAGAATTTAATAAAATTTTCGGAGTTAATTTTACATTCCCTGGCTTGTATACACCATGAACATTTCCAAAAGCAGCAGCAATTGTAAACTTGTTACTAATCTTGCTCAATTCAGTGTAAGCATAATCTACTTCTTCAGGTTGTGTATATAATTTAGAAACATCCACATCACTGTTATCTACACCATCTTCTTCTCCTCCTGTAATTCCTAATTCAATTTCTAAAGTCATCCCCATTTTGCTCATACGCTCAAGGTATTTTTTACAAATTTCAATATTTTCTTCAATCGGCTCTTCTGAAAGATCAATCATGTGTGAAGAATATAATGGCTTTCCTGTTTGCTTGAAAAATTCTTCACCAGCATCCAATAAACCGTCAATCCAAGGCAATAATTTTTTTGCACAATGATCTGTATGCATAACAACAGGCACTCCATAAGCTTCTGCCATTAAGTGTACATGCTTAGCCCCTGCAATAGCTCCTGCTATAGCCGCTTTTTCATCTTTATTAGAAAGCCCTTTACCAGCATTAAATTGAGCCCCACCGTTTGAGAACTGAATAAATACAGGCGCATTTAATTCCGCAGCCGTTTCCAATACTGCATTAATTGTATTAGAACCAATTACATTTACTGCAGGCATTGCAAACCCTTTTTCTTTAGCATAATTAAATAATGCTTGTACGTCGTCTCCAGTTACTACTCCTGGCTTTATATTATGACTCATTCCTTGTTTTTTAATTTTATATGGTTGTAAAAGTAAGGAATTATGTTTAAATTATTACGCTTTGCTTTTGTCCTTAAAAGCTCAATCGTTATAGTGTTGACAAATAAATATAAAAATGACTTGCTGAAAACCATAAAAAATCGATAAAAAGTATTTCTTATATAATTGACTAAAAAAAGGCAGGAAAATATTTACATTCATATATTTTTTATAAAAAAATTATGATTTTGTTATTTTAATTTAATAATACTATTATTTTTGGCAATAATTTTGGAGTCCAGAAACCATTCAAACGGGGTGTTACCGAAAAACCTTAAGAGTAGGATAATTTCATTTAAAACTAACACAATGAAAAACTTAAAAAAAGCAATCGCTTTAGCTGCTGCAGCATTAATGATGACTAGCTGTGCATTAACTTTACCAGTAAACGCAACAAGTAACACTGTAGGTTCTAAAGTAGGTACTGCTACTGCTAGTGGTTTCTTCGGAGTTTTATTCTTTGGTGCTGATGCAAGTATCAAAAAAGCTGCTAAAGCAGGAGGAATTACTAAAATTTCTACTGTAGATCTTAAAGCTACTAACGTTTTAGGAATTTTAACTAACTACGAAACTATCGTAACTGGGGAATAATTTTTATTCTTTAATTTAATAAAAGCCACCCTTGAAGGTGGCTTTTTTTCTTTTCTATGAAATACTTATTATATCTTGTATCGATTTTCATTTTATGTACTAACTGTAATAATTTGAAAAATAAAATTTTTGTCCCAGATGGTGCTAACTTTAATGTTTTAAAAACAGAAAAAGTTATCCAAAATACGAACACTCGTTATAAAGAAACTTTTTTTTCTTATTATGATGAAATAAAGGTACCCTTATTTAAAATAGCTGAAGGACGAAATTATACCATTTTTACTTGTATTCCTTTTAATACAACTTTAAATGATTTATGCCAGAGTCAACAAGTTAAATCTACTTTTATATTGAATAGTAAAGATTTTTCTGATGATACTATTTGTTACAGAAGCTATTCTAGTGACGCAGGAAATTTTTTTGCAGAATATATCACTACAATTAACAAAAATCTTTTTTATATTTTGGTTAATTCAAAAGATCCTAAAATTATTGAAAATCAATTTTCAAAAGAAAATATTAAAAAACGTTTTATAAATTAGCAAAATGAATACAGGAAAACACCTATTAACTACTTTACTCCTGCTTATTTTTTCAAGCTGCGGAGGTATTAAGACAAAGGCTTCAAAGGAAGGTATAAAATTGTATGAAACTTTTTTTGTTGGAGAAGAGGGAACACAATACTTTATAAAACCATTAAAATTTAAAAATAGTACCGAAAGTATTTTAGTAGATACTACATTTAGGTACAAGAAAAAGATTGAAGATTCTAAACCTGTTGATATTAAAATATCACTTTTAAGTATAGATTTTATAAAAGAAATAAAATCCATTACTATAAAAAATACTTCTGGATCTTCGATAACTATAAATAATAATGATATTGAATTGTTATTTAATGATCAATCAAAAAAAGGGTATATTTCAAGATTTTCTGCAAAATGTTCCTTAGTTGATTTGAAAAAATTACATGAAGATAACTCATGGAATATTACCATTGATCAACGACCTACTTTTATTTCAACTTCTAGTACTGAAAAAAAACTTGAAAAATTAAGTCGCGCAATTTTTATTTTACTTTAAGTCACAAAATAAATATAGCTTATTTTCATTATAAAGCATATTCAAACCCAAAAGAGATAGTTAAAATAACTATCTCTTTTGGGTTTGAATATAAGTGTGAGCCCAAACGTAAATTTGTCATGCACCCTACACTTGTTAAAAGTACGATTAAATAAATTTTTCCTTCATGATTTATGTTGTTATTTTAATAATAAAGTTAAATTAATTCATAATGTATATAAAGAACATTGTATTTATTTGTTTTTCATAAATACCTGTAATGCATTTTAATATTTTAATAATTGAAAAGTGCCAGTTCGATTTTTTTCAACAGAAAAAAATAGCGAGAACCATTTTTAAATTAATAAGATTTAATTCTCAATACAAAATACTTTCTAAATTTCACTCAAACTGAAAAATTTAGTCAAAATGCGCTACGGGTTTATAATCCCCTTTTTTTCCACACTCTTAAGTATTTAACTCTAAAATCTTTATCTATTTGCTTATTCTTTTTTGGAGGAAGAGCTCCAAACCATTTATTAGATTCGTTATTAAAGTTGATCTCTAAAGGTTGATGCCAATGTGTGTTTTCTGCCTCTCTAAATAATACTCCGTCAATAAAAAAACGAATTACTTTTTCGTTCCATTCCAATCCCCATGTATGATAATCCTTATGCAATTCAAAAGGAACATAATATTTTTTATTTCTAGAAAAATATTTTGTAACATCTCCATGCTCTTTGGGTGACCTAAATACATGTATGTTGGAATTTAAATCATTTTCTTGAAAACGCTCCGAAGGTGCATTTTCACATATATCAATTTCTGTCCACCAATCTTGGGTTACATTAGTCATCCAAAATCCAGATACCCAAGGCGCATCCATTAACCTTTGTTCTGCTTCAAAATAACCGTATAATATTTTTTGTCTACTTTTTATAAAACCTGCTGTATGTGTATATCCTTTTGGAAGTTTATCCTTCCTTTTATTATGTTGATTAATTTTAAAAACCAATTCGCCATTATCCATACTTACATTTGAACCATGAAAATAAGTTGGCTGTCTTCCTTTCCATTTGGGGTTATTAGGAAACCATTTTTTAGTATCTAATTTTAAATCATCAAACTCATCACTCATAGCTTCGAAAAGTTTCCATCTCCCTTTATTTTTTTGATCTGATAATGGTAATAAATCATTTATTCTTTTTGGAGCTTTTTCAAACGAAACAGAATCCTCATAATTTACTTTAGGTTTAGTTTGCGAAAACGATTTAAGTAATCCCAAAAAACATGAGATTAACACAAAGAATAATTGTTTTTTAAAAAACATCATATATTTTATTATTTAATTATTTATTATCATTATTAATACAACTTTATTAAAATTAGCTGCACTATTAATCACTTTTCTATAAGATTCATAATGAAATATATCAATTATATTTTTATTATAAAACTCTTTAATTTTAATTTTTAATACATTTCCATCTAAAGTATATCCTGACTTAAAAGAAAAGTAAGTTTTTCCTTCATTATCATAAGATTCTGATATGTTTAAAGCTTCTAAGTTTTTAAAAGAATATCCTTTTGGTATATTAATATTGATTTCGCTAATATAGTTTCTTTTAAAATCTTCGTGTACTTTAAGCTTTCTATCGTTTTCCTGATACATTTCTAATTGGGGACCTATCAACTCTCCAACTTTAAATAGAAATTTGTTACCTGCATTATCCACAAGTGACTCTGATGTTATGGACGCTTTAACTATTAAAGGTGCTATCCCAAATTTTTCAGGAGAGGCGTTAATTGCTTCAATTTTATCAATTTCAACTTCCTCTTTTATGGACTTTATGATACTTTTCAAAGCTTTTTCTTTGCTTTCTTCCTTCATTAAATCCATGTATGGCTGAAAACTCATCGCATAATATCCAGTCATAATTCGATCTAAATTAATATTTGTTTTACTTATATTATCAGTATCAAATGTTAGCTCTATTTTTAGATTGTAAGCAGACTTATTATAATCAACAGGTTCAATATATCTTACTTCTCCTACAGCAGATTCAAAATCTCCAATTTTAATTCTTTTAATAAATAATCCATTATTATCGGTAAGAAATCCATTGGGAAAACCTAAGCGAGAATTATAGTTTAATGGCTCTATATATTTATTTAATTTTGGTAAGAAAAAAAGATGTTTGTCTAATACATGGTAACTTTCGAATTTTTCGTCAAAAATGAAAGATTTTCTACTTGAAGTCAGAACCATTTCATTCTCAACATTTAATACTTTAAAAATTCCAGTATATAAACGCAATAAGCCAGATTCACTAGCGACTTTGGAATCAATTATAGCAGTAACTTTATTTATATCTGAATTTACTTTTGCTTGAGTTAAATAGATAGTTGACTTTATATTATCTTAGATTCAAGTTATAAACGCAACAGCTTTAGCTGTTATAAAAAACTCTTCACACTTTTTCATTTTGCCTAGGCAAAATGAAAAAGTGTGAAGAGTACTAAAAAGGTTATATTTTTAGGTCGCTAAAACTTAAAAATAATGGCCCATTTAGAATTACATCAAAGATATGAAATCTACCATTTGCAAAAGCAAGGAAATAGTTTTACAGAAATAGCCAAAAGTATTGGAGTTCACAAATCTACTATTTCAAGAGAATTGCAACGAAATTCAGACCAAAGAAGTGGTGAATATAAAGTTGACTTAGCCCAAAAGAAATACAATCAAAGACAAGCAAACAAGCCTAAATCGATTCGTTTGACTCAAGAAATTAAAGATTTTATAATTCAATGGATTAAAGAAGACTATAGCCCAGAACAGATTGTAGGGTATGCTAAAATAT
>Ga0209185_1002903_pt1 | contig 10786 bp, 9 predicted proteins | sample SidtaG_2_FD_187425 | JGI IMG/M metagenome (GOLD analysis project Ga0209185, IMG submission 187425) | Marine algal microbial communities from Sidmouth, United Kingdom - Sidmouth_Asex2 metaG (SPAdes) (version 2) | ecosystem: Host-associated > Algae > Red algae > Unclassified | place: Sidmouth... | reverse complement strand
TAATATTCCTACTGCTACGCCCACGATGCGCTGGGTCTTTCAATGCTTCGAAGGGATTAACTTCGTTCAGACTGCTGAGGTCTATGATAAAAAAAGTATTTATTTGGATGGTTTTGATAAGCTTAGGCAAAAAATCATTTACCTAATTGGTGGTCACTCGCTTACGTTGTACAATATTCAAAAAAATGACGTAGGGGTCTGATCAATGTCAGATATAATATTAGCTGTTGTACTACTTGTTATTGCAAGCTTGTTGGGTTGGATACTGTACAAAAAGAATAAGATAAAACTCTCGTAAATATAAATATTTGCTGGCTGAAGTAGCTTTTAATTGAAATATACCCGTTACCAATCAAAATGCTCGTTTCAGAGCGCTTGAGCGATATCAATTCAAGGCAATGCTTTATTGTAATGGTTATTCCCTTGTAAAAAGCATTAACGACGAAGTCATCTTTTAAAGGAGTAAACGCTCAAGCGCTTCTTTGATGGGTCTAAAAACAATTTATGCGTCGTTATTAAGTGTAGTCAGGGAGTAACCATGACATAAACTTAATGCCTTGCCTAAATTGTTTTTAGTTCCCACTGAAACCTGCATTTTGAATGGTAACGGGTATACATTGATTTTAAAGATCTACTTTTTGTTTTCTCTTTCAGTTATTGCAACGTTATGTCCATTAACCACAGTTGCCTATTTAGTTTTAAATGGCAACCGTTGTTAATGTATTTTCATCTGAGTAACAGCTTTACTCACATTATTCAGATATAACCTCACGCCATTTCTGGCTTAGCTCGGTGTTTAATTCTGTAATAACGATTGCCGATATGGGTGAATCAGTAAAACGAAGCGTTTTTTCAATGAGTTGGTCATCTCTAAAGTAATGGCAATTTACGGTGCTATTTTCTGGTAAAAACGATGCTAAGTTTTGCAGTGATTTTTCACTGGCTTGCCTATTGTTTACCGCTACAATTATATCATTTACTGCAATTCCAGCATCAGCAGTAGGGCTGTTTTCAAGCACCTGTGTCACTTTAAGTCCTAAAGGCGAGTTTGTATAAAGCGCACCAATGTAGGGCTGATATTGATCGCTGTTTATGGTTTCAACACCATTTAATTTACTTAGTTTGCACGGCGTAAAGTCTATACCTACTTTGCTGAGTAAAGGTGATAAGTTTATGCGCTCTGCGGTGTTTAATATTTTTGTAAATTCATCGCTAATGTCGCAATTACATAAAACGTTAGTAATGTTAATAAAGTCTTCTTCACTGGTGCCTTTGTTGGTTCTACCAAAATGGATCCATAGCTCTTTCATTAAATTATCTAAACTGTATTGCCCTTTAGATTTTTCTCTTATAGTTAAATCTAACCACAAGGCAACTAAAGAACCTTTAGCGTAATAGCTAATAATGTTGTTTATTGCATCAGGGCCTTGTTTGTAAAATTTGGTCCAAGTATCAAAGCTGGAGTCGCTCACGCTTTGCTTTAATTCGCCTGTTCCTCTGTAAATACGAGTTGCGGTTTTAGATAAAATTAATAAGTAATCTGCAAACGAGATCAACCCTGTTCGATAAAGTGAAAAATCGTCGTAGTATGAGGTTATGCCTTCGTATGCCCAAAGTTGTGTGGTATGGGTTTCTTTTTGTAAATCATAAGGAATAAACTCTTTAGGTTTAATGCGGCAAACATTCCAAGCATGAAAGTATTCATGTGAGCATAAACTTAAAAAAGTACGGTATTCTTCGGTTAGTTCGTCAGGTTTATTCGGGTTTGGTAGATCAAAACGACTTGCCTGTAATATTGTTGAGTTTTTATGCTCTAAACCACCAAAGCCATCGGCAAACAACTGGGTAATAAACCAATATTCTTTAAAAGGAGCCTCGCCAAATAATGAAATATGGTGTTGGCATAATTTTGTTAAGTCTTGGGTTACACGAGTAAGGTCGCCATAATGTTCGCCGGTGAATACGGCATGATGAATGATCCCCTCTACAACAAACTCTTCGCAAGTAAAGTCACCCATTGCAACGGGACCATCAATAAGGTCTTGGTAGTTTGTAGCGGTGTAAAGTCCAAATTCGTATTTATTGGTTGTGTTGTGTCTGGTGAGTCCGGTTGCTATTTTCCAGCCGTGAACAGCTTTGGTTTGTACTATTTCTACTAAGCAAGGTTGATCAGCTAGTTCATCTATTTGTAAAAAAACTGAACTACCATTAAAAAAGCCTCTTTGGCTATCTAGGTAAGCGGTTCTGACTGATAAGTCAAAAGCAAATACGGTGTAGTTTACGGTTATTTGAGTATCAATTTTTGAGGTTAAAAACCACGTTTGTTTGTCGGTTTTAGTCAGTGCGACGGGAGCGTTATCACTTGTTATTGCGTTAATTTCAATAATGTTTTTAGCAAAATCTCGGATCATGTAACTACCAGGAAGCCAACTCGGTAATGATAGGGTAAATTGCTGATGAGAGGTTACATCGAAAGATAATGAAACTGAAAATATATGGCTATTAATATTGGCAGGAGAGATTGAATATTTGATCATGAAAAATTACGCTACATTGAAAGAAAATATTGTTCAATGTAGCAGAAATTTAAGCATTAACACTAGCGTTTTTAAGTGACTTTACGCAAGAATAACGGTTTTATCGCCATTTATACATACTCGTTGTTCGGCATGTACTTTTACTGCGTTACATATAGCGGTTGCTTCAAGATCATGCCCTAAATGCACCATTTGATCGATGGTGAACGTGTGGTTAATAGGTTTTACTTCTTGCACAATAATGGGTCCTTCATCTAAATCTGCGGTTACGTAGTGAGCCGTTGCGCCAATAACTTTTACACCACGAGAGTGAGCTTGGTGGTAGGGTTTAGCACCTTTAAAGCTGGGTAAAAATGAATGGTGAATGTTAATAGCATTACCGCATAGCTTTTCACATAAGTTATCTGACAGAATTTGCATGTATCTCGCTAAGATTAATAGCTCAGCATTGGTGTCGTTTATAATATTAAGTATTTGTGTTTCTTGTTCTGCTTTGGTGTCTTTAGTGACGGGTAAATGATGATAGGGAATGCCGTGCCATTCTACTAATGATTGGCAAGTTAAATGATTGGAAACAACCGCCACAATATTAATAGGTAATACGCCTGCTTTTGACTTGGTTAACAACGACACTAAACAGTGATCGTACTGTGATACGGCAATAACCACTTTTGGGAAACAGTCTTTATCTTTAAGGCTGTATTTCATGTGTAATGGTTTGGCTAGCTCTTCGACAGCAAGTTTAAATTCGGCAATGGGTACGGTTAAATTACGATCATCAAACGCTATACGTGAAAAAAAAGTATTGGTGTATGGGTCACTGTATTGAGAGGTTTCAGTAATAAAAGCACCATGCTCAAATAAGCTTTGACTTACCTTTGCTAATACACCTGAGGTATCTGGGCATTGCCAAGTTAATATATAATGGTTTGTTTGACTCATGTTAATGGTTACTAGCGTTTAAAATGAATAATTAGCTGTATTTTACATTTATTGTAATAAAACAACAGATTAAAATTTTAATACCTGATCCCCCTCAAGTGGCCTTATTTCAGTACTATACCCGTTACCAATCAAGATGCTCTGAAACCTGTATCTTGAATGATAACGAGTATAAGTATGTTACATGAGCTAAAAGATCATTCATTAAGTTGTATTTTATTTTTAATGTATAAGGCTTCAACCTTTTCTCGCGCCCATGGGGTTTTTCTCAAAAAAGTTAAACTTGATTTGATACTGGGATTATCGGTAAAGCATTTTATATTGATTTGCTGAGCCAGTGCTTCAAAACCATAGTGCTCAACTAACTGTTCTACTATAGCTTTTAAGGTGATGCCATGTAATGGATTATAAGGTTGATTATCCAATAGAGTATCTCGTTATTAATATTGGTTTAAGTTTATCATATTGATTATTTTTACCGTTAAATAAAAAAAGCAAAACATAATGTTTTGCTTTTAAAAATTAGATTCAACTTAAATAGTAATGGGTATAACTAAATTTACGGCGATTAAGCGTTAAAGTGTGCTGCTAATTTATCGCTACCACCAATAAGCTCACCGTTAATAAATACTTGTGGAACAGCTGTTGCCTTGGTTATTGCTTTTAAAGCGGCTAAACTTAAATCTTTACCAAGTTCTAATTCTTCAAACTGATAGCCTTTTTCAGTTAATAGCGCTTTCGCTTTAGTGCAGAAAGGACAACCCGGTTTAGTAATTATAGCTATTTCATCAGACGATACAGCTTTAGGGTTGATGTGTTTAAGCATGGTAACAGCATCCGAAACTTCAAACGGGTCGCCAGGTACTTCAGGTTCAATAAACATTTTTTCGATGACACCATTTTTAACTAACATGGCGTATCTCCAACTACGTTTGCCGAACCCAATGTCTGATTTATCAACCAGCAATCCCATTGCGTCAGTAAATTCGCCATTACCGTCTGGAATAAAACTTACATTTTTAGTGTCTTGGTCAGCAGACCAAGAGTTCATTACAAAAGTATCGTTAACTGACATGCAAATTATTTCATCAACGCCATTTGCAAAAAACTTAGGTGCAAGTTCGTCGTATCCTGGTAAATGTGCTGATGAACAAGTAGGCGTAAATGCCCCAGGTAATGAAAACACGATAACCGTTTTATTATTAAAAATTTCATCGCTTGAGCGTTCAGCCCACTCGTCGTTTGCTCTTAATTTAAACGTTACGTTAGGAACTTTCTGGTTTTCTTTGTTAGTAAACATAGATATCTCCGTAATTGATCGTAATTAATAATGAAAATCAGTAGTATTTTGTTGGCTTTAAAGCTTTGTAAGTATAGCCTGAAGCTATAAATTAAATTGTTAACTGATAATTGACTTGCGGCTATTGTGACGCTTCTAAATGGTTAATTACAGCGATAATAATAGCTTATTGCAATCGATAAAACCGATTAGCATTTTTAGTTTTTAACTAATTGGCGATAAGCATTATTAAGTTTATTGGTGATCATTTCTTGAGGGCAAGGTTTTGACATATAGTCATTAAAGCCTGCCGACATACATTTTTCGGCTGCATCATCAAGCGCATCGGCGGTAATGGCAATTAACCATATAGGGTGTGAATGTTCTTGTTGAGATATTATGGTGGCAAGTTCAAAACCATCTAAAATAGGCATATGGCAATCTGAAATAATAATATCGTAGGCTAAACTATTATGCATAGTTAAGGCTTGTTCACCATCTTGTGCTATATCAGGAAATATATTTAAGCGTTCTAACTGAGCGGTCAATACTTTTAAATTAACAATATTATCTTCGGCCACTAACACTCTCAAATCTTTAAATCGATTATCATTAGGGGGATTAATAACACGTTTATTTTTGCGTCGGTCTTCAGTATCGCTTTCAACACCCGATTGCAGTAAAGATAGATCAAAATAGAAATGACTCCCTTCATCTTCTACAGATTCTAATTGAATTTTACTGCCCATTACGGTCGCTATTTCTTGGCATATACTGAGCCCTAAACCCGTACCTCCATATTTACGTGTAATAGCGTCATCTGCTTGTTTAAAAGGGGTAAATAATGAAGATTGTTGTTTTAGAGGAATACCAATACCGGTATCTTTTATGGATATTCTTATTGTATCGCTAACAACATTAACATCCTTGCTGGCTGTTGAATCTATAATGTCGATATTGAGGGTTACTTTACCTTTTTCAGTAAATTTAATCGCATTACTTACTAGGTTATTCAACACTTGAGATATACGTGTGGGATCAGTAAGGTAATTGTGGGTAATACTGTCGGCAACATTATAAGATATTTCAAGATCTTTAGGGGTTGATTGTTTAAAGCTATTAATTATATTTCGGCTAAGCTGATGTAAATTTACTGGCACTGACTCTAAGGTAAGTTTACCTGCATCCATTTTAGAAAAATCAAGCACATCATTTAACAAGGTGAGTAAGCTACCGGCAGAACTTTTTAGTGTACCTAGCAGCTCTTGTTGGTGATTGTTGAGTTCTGTATAGGTTAGCGCTTCGGCCATACCTAAAACGCCATTCATTGGTGTTCTTATTTCATGGCTCATTCTGGCCAAAAAGGTGAGTTTTTCTTGTGCTGAATCTTCTGCAAATTGTCGTGCTTTTTCTGCAATTTTTAATTCGTCTTCAATTTTCTTTCTTAAAAGCTCTTTGCTCTGATTTTTTCGATAATAAATAGCCAAAATAAGAATAACGATAAAACACAATACACCAATAATATAACTAGCATGCATGTATATTTCTTCAATTTTTTGTTCCATTGAAGTGGCATATAAGTCAGCACTATCTTGGGTATCAAAGCTAATGGGTTTAATACTATTTGCGCTGGAGGTACTCAGTGCATATACATTAGTTGTTGAAAGTGCTTGTGTTAAAATGGCTAGTGCCGAAGGAATAAGTGAAGAGTAAGTTTTTTGTATACTAGTGTTGATGCTACTATTTGATTGTTCAAGCGTGGGAAGTTGCTCGTTAATAGTAATAACTAAGCTAGAGATTGAAATTTTGTCGTAAGATGAAGCAGGAAAGGTAAAAACCAAGGCAACGATAAAAAAAATAAATGTAGCTACTGAATTGTGTTTTTGCATGTAAAAATTTTTATTATTCCATTTATTAATCATGTTTTAACATCTCGTTGCAATATTATTCATATTTATCGTATCGATATTACACCATCAAATATTTATGTCCATGAATAGACACGTAAAAAGTAATCAAATAAACATTCCTCAACGAGGCCTTTAATAATACCTTTAACAACGCAACTCAGTAAATCATGTAAATAAGACACTTATAAAATAATTTGAATCTTAATTGGTAACGGGTATACATACTTAATTACAAATATTTACTGTAGGTAGCAATTGTTTTACAAGTAATTTTTTGATTAGATGATTGAAAATTAAAGTCAGGTTCCTGTGTTTTACAGTGATCTTGATAAAATTTAACAATACTATCTCGATCAGATGTTATTTGTGTGGCATGTTTAATTTCTTCTTCTGAAAAACGATTAAACGAAGTCTTTAAATCGTCATAAACTTTGGTCGCGTTTAATCTCACTTTAGTATCAGTTGCTTTGTTGAAACCCGATAGCATTGATTCTTTTTGTTCGTTATACCATTGAGTTAATTCAGGCTGAGGGTAAAAGTGAAGAAATACTGCGGCAAAGACGATCAATATCAATAAATTTTTCATATCTTGTCGTATAATGGTGTTGTACGACTAGGGTAATCAATTTTTCACCAATAATAAATTATCTTTTATAACTTTTCCTATTTCAATCCGTGTAAATAGTAAGGATTTTTTGTGAGTGACCAAGAGTTAAAGTATAAAAAATCGGTTCAAATTCCCGTTAAAAACATTAAAATTCATCAACCTAAAACCAAAGGTGTTGAAACATATCAGCCTAGCGATCAAATTTATGTACGTAAAGTGTCAGGTTTTTTTCAAAAACTAAGGCAGCGTATGAATTTGGTTTATTTTGCTTTTTTTGCTTGTTTACCTTGGTTGCAATATAACGGGCATCAAGCTGTTTTATTTGATATAGAGCTACAGCGTTTCACCTTATGGGGCCTAACATTATGGCCGCAAGATTTAACTTTACTAGCATGGTTATTTATTTTAGGTGCATTTCTACTCTTCTTTGTTACTGCCTTTTTGGGTCGGGTTTGGTGTGGTTACATGTGCCCTCAAACGGTGTGGACTTTTATTTTTATTTGGTTTGAAGAAAAAATAGAAGGCACGGCTAACCAGCGAAAACAGCTAGATAGCCAAAAAATGAGCCTAAATAAACTCAGCCGGAAAACCTTAAAACATACTGCTTGGGTGCTGTTTTCATTATTTACCGCAATGACTTTTGTTGGGTACTTTACCCCGATGCAAACATTGGTTATTGATTTTTTTACATTTAATACCTCAGCAACCGTTTTAGCTGTTATCGCTTTTTTTACCTTTGCTACTTATGGTAATGCGGGTTGGATGCGAGAAACCATGTGTTTGCATATGTGCCCCTACGCACGATTTCAGTCTGCAATGTTTGATAAAAATACATTAACCGTAGCCTACGATAGTAAGCGTGGTGAAAAAAGAGGGCCACGTCCCCGAAAAATAGATCCTAAAACCTTAGGTTTAGGTGATTGTGTAGACTGTAATTTATGTGTACAGGTGTGCCCAACAGGTATTGATATTCGTAACGGTTTACAATACGAATGTATTAATTGCGGTGCCTGCGTAGACGCCTGTAATGGTGTTATGGATAACATGAAATACGAAAGAGGATTAATTAAATATGTTACTGAAAATGAGCTCGGCGGTAAAAAAGTTAAGTTTTTTAGAGGTAAGTTATTTGGTTATGCTAGTGCACTAATTATCATGTCGAGCTTATTGGTATTAGAAATAGTGAATCGCTCACCAGTATCGTTTGATATTATTCGTGATAGAAATGAATTATCCAAAGAGAATTTTAACGGCGATATTGAAAATGTTTATACCTTAAAGATTTTAAATAAATCACAAACTAATAACACCTATAAATTGTCGGTTAAAGGCATTGAAAATACTAAATGGAATGGCGATCAAGTTATTACCGTAAAGGCTGCAGATGTTTATACCTTGCCAATAAGTATATCGGTTGATCCTTATGAATTAAAATCTTATATGAACGACATCACCTTTGTTATTGAGCAAATTGAACCAATAAGTGATGTAAAGCTTGAGCATGAAAGTCGTTTTTTTAATAAACGTTAAAGATCAAGACCCTAGTATGTTATGGCGCTAAGGTTTATTATTACAGCACATTGAGCTACGTTGTCCCATAGAGAAAAAAAATGTCAGTATTTGACTTTACCTCGCTATCTCCCGACCTTATTTTAGATGGTTTAGAAAGTGCAGGCTTTACAATAGACAGTGGCTTATTGGCTTTAAATAGTTACGAAAACCGTGTTTACCAATTTCATGATGAAAACCTTGTTAAGTATGTTACTAAATTCTATCGCCCCCAGCGCTGGACTGAACAACAAATCAGAGAAGAGCTAAATTTTGCTTTAGAGCTTGAGCAACATGAGCTGCCACTTGTGGCGCCGTTGCAAATTAATGGCGAAGCATTATTTAATTTTAAAGGTTATTATTTTACCGTATCGCCATGTCGAGGTGGTCGAACATTTGAAGTCGATAATTTAGATCAACTCGAATGGATGGGACGATTCATTGCACGTATTCATGCGGTGGCTGCTACCAAAAGTTTTCAATTACGACCAGCATTAAGTGTTGATGATATGTTGTTTACCGCAATGGAAACGATCCAATCATCGGGGTTTGTGCCTAAATCACTAAATGTTGCTTTTTTTACTATTTTAGAGCAAGTTATTGAGGTTGCTAGCGTTCAATATAAACCTAAGCAACAAATTAGATTGCATGGTGATTGTCATGCTGGCAATATCTTTTGGACCGATAAAGGGCCTCACTTTGTTGATTTAGATGATTGTAAAACAGGTCCTGCTATTCAAGACCTGTGGATGATGCTTTCTGGCGATAGGAATGAGCAGTTGTTACAACTCGATACACTTTTATCAGGGTATGAAGAGTTTTTTACATTTGATACTAGTGAGCTAGTTTTGATAGAATCGCTACGCACAATGCGGGTAGTCAATTATATGGCTTGGTTATGTAAGCGATGGAATGATCCAGCGTTTCCACGAAACTTCCCTTGGTTTGATAGTGAAAAATACTGGGAACAACAAATTTTAATGCTTAAAGAGCAAATGTCGGCACTGCAACAACCGCCTTTGAGTTTAATTGCAATGTAGCCAATAATGGCAAAGCACATTTATTAGGATGTTATAATGAAGAAAATTTTAGGTCTGATTATTATGTTATGTATGCCACTAATGGCATGCTCGGCTGACTATAAAGCAGGTGAACACTACACGGTGGTAAATGATACTGTGTCTAAAAAATCGGAAGTGCGTGAATATTTCTCCTTTTATTGCCCACATTGTTTTAAGTTTGAACCGTTAATGATGAAGGTTAAAGAAACATTGCCTGAAGGCACCAACTTTGAAATGAACCATGTTGATTTTTTACGTGCGGCATCTCCTAAAGTTCAAGCCTTACTAAGCAAGGCAGTTGTAGTAGCTCAACAACTAAATATGGAAACTAAGCTAGTAGGCGCGCTTTTTAACTACATTCAAGTGCAACGTGCAGTGGTTACTTCTGAAAAAGACATTCGCAACGTATTTGTATTAAACGGTGTCGACGGTGAAAAATTTGATAAGTTAATGTCGAGCTTTTCGGTAAATAGTAAAGCCAAGTTAATGAAAAAGAATCAAACTTACTTTTCAAATAAAAAAGGTGCTGACGGTAAATCATACTTAAACGCTGTACCAACTGTTATTGTTAATGGTAAATACCGAGTTAATCCATCAGCTTTAGATCGAGATAACTTCGAAGAAGACTACAAAAAACTTGTAAATTACTTAATAAACTTAAAATAATTTACCTTTTAAAAAGCATATACTTTAGGGTATATACTTTTTTATTGCTGAGGGATCCCCACTAATTTAGCCTAAATTATCAATTTGTATAGCCAGAAGTGACAACTGGCTGTACACATAAACAATGACCAACTCATCGGGCTCATATCTAGGGTCATCAACCACCTCTCTACCAAGGTAAATATAGGACAGTACTCGCCGTTTTTTCTCAGTATTGGCTTGTAATGCTCTATCAT
>Ga0209185_1002899_pt1 | contig 10790 bp, 9 predicted proteins | sample SidtaG_2_FD_187425 | JGI IMG/M metagenome (GOLD analysis project Ga0209185, IMG submission 187425) | Marine algal microbial communities from Sidmouth, United Kingdom - Sidmouth_Asex2 metaG (SPAdes) (version 2) | ecosystem: Host-associated > Algae > Red algae > Unclassified | place: Sidmouth... | reverse complement strand
CTGTTACCGTATAACTTCCCGGTTGAGAAACGGTAATTTCCGGGGTGGTTTGGCCGCTATCCCAAGAGTAGGTATAATTGGCTTCTGGCGAATCTTCACCGATAACAACTCCTGAATCGGCCTCACATAAAAATGCGTCTGAGGGAAAATCCAGAACGGGTGTCGCCAAATTTATCAAACGAAAACTTTGAGATACATCAAAACATCTGGGGTTATCAACGGAGCTTACCCTAATGTAAATCGTTTGGGAACCCGACTGCGTGCTATATTGCTTTGATAATACGTTAGACCCATTGGTGGCGTCGGTCAACGAGGCGTAGTAGCTCACTACAAATTCATCGGATTGCTGGCTACCTAGTGCTTCGCTATCTTTTTGAGAAAGATCGTAGATTTCCAATCCGGAACAAGAAGCATCGTCCGAAACAGGATTGGCAACTGGCAAAGCCGAAAAAACGACCTGAACATCACTAATAATATTTCCCATAGGTCGAATAACTTCGACACGGTACGAAGCTGATAGAGCTACTTGAAGGGTCGGGTCATGTTCGCCGGTAATCTCGGTAAAACCACTTCCATCATTCATATACCAATTATATAAAGATGCATCGGTAGTAGTGCCGTCGAGAATAACAGTATCGTTCTCACATGCTGAAATGGGTGGCCCCAAAAGATTATTGATTATTGAGCAATCGAGAGCGTCAAAAGGGTTGGTCACAAAGATATGTCCTGAAAATTGAATGGAAAAACCTGAATTGCTGTTACTGAAATTATTGATTAAAAGGTAATAATCCTCACCCGGTTCAACCTGTAACCAGTCTTCATATTGTACGTTCGTCGCAGCACCCGATGGGTCTTCCCCTACTCCGATAAAGGCGTTGCCGTCTTGATTATCAAAAAAATTGCACCGTACCGGATCACCTAAGTTATTACAGTCGTTAGTTTTATACAGGGCGAAATCCCAATCTTCGGCCATATCGATACCGATATTAAAACCCAATTGTCCGGTCGCACCCGTGCGGAATCGATACCAAGCGGAGTTTGATTCTATTGAACCGGTCAGGGCTTCTTCTAAGCATCCACTTGTTGCAGAACCGTTGAAATCATCTATTCCAAAGCCCATGGTTCCTCCATTTACCGGAGTATTATTACAAATAGGTACGGCATTGCCACAATCAGGAGAAACTTGTGCAGAAACGGCACTGATTCCTAAAATTATTAAGTAATAAAAAATAAGTTGAAAGCGGTTCATAAGTAGGTTCAACTATTGGGTAATACAAAAATAGGCAGCAGACGTCCTTAACACCAATTTATGTTGTGTATCACGATATATAGGGCATAAAGTGCCATATTATGTATATCTTTGCAGTTCTTTTTAGTCAGAAGTAGTATGAAAATTGACAGCACATTGGAAAAGCAATTTGATGAGATGGGTAACGACCATGTTTCCGCATCGGAAGATACCCCCATGCGTGATGACGCCTTTGTATTGAACGATGATGAAAAAATTGAGCGTATACGGGAAAATATCCGTGAGGTGATGCTTACCTTGGGTCTAGACCTTGATGACGACAGCCTAAAGGGTACGCCTGATAGGGTCGCTAAAATGTTTGTCAAAGAAATTTTTGGTGGCCTTGATCCCGAGCGCAAACCCAAGTCGTCTACGTTCAAGAACAAATATAAATATGGCGAAATGTTGGTTGAAAAGAACATTACGCTATACTCCACTTGCGAACACCATTTATTGCCGATAGTCGGTAAGGCACACATCGCCTATATCTCTAGCGGAAATGTCGTAGGACTCTCAAAAATGAACCGTATCGTCGATTATTTTGCAAAAAGACCTCAAGTTCAAGAACGCTTGAACATACAGATCGTAAGAGAGTTACAAAAAGTATTAAATACCGAAGATGTCGCCTGTGTTATCGATGCCAAGCACCTCTGCGTAAATTCTAGGGGCATACGCGATATTGAAAGCAGCACTGTAACCGCCGAATATGGCGGTAAATTTAAGGACGAAGCCGTGCGCCGCGAATTCTTAGACTACATTAATCTGGATACCAATTTCTAATCGTTTTAGCACAACATGCCATTGTACGAAAGTCAAGTCCTAAAAATATACAACTCCCTTTCCGGTAAAAAAGAAGTGCTTAAACCACTAAACGAAGGCCATATCGGCATGTATGTTTGTGGGCCCACAGTTTACAGCAATGTTCATTTAGGCAATTGCCGAACTTTTATGTCCTTCGACATGATTTTTCGTTATCTGAGACATTTGGGCTATAAAGTGCGCTATGTACGCAACATTACCGATGCAGGTCATTTAGTGGATGACGCCGAAGATGGGGAAGATAAAATTGCTAAAAAGGCGCGTCTTGAGCAACTAGAACCTATGGAGGTCGTACAACGCTACACAATCGATTTTCATAATATTCTTGAAAAATTCAACTTTCTACCCCCGAGTATCGAACCTACGGCGACGGGCCATATTATTGAACAGATAGAAATCATCAAAGATATTCTTGAAAAGGGATACGCTTACGAGGCTAACGGCTCAGTCTACTTTGATGTAGCCAAGTTCAACGAGACCAATGAATACGGTAAATTGAGCGGCCGTAAATTGGAAGACATGATTGCCAACACAAGAGAGCTCACGGCACAGGATGAGAAAAAAAGTTCACAAGATTTTGCGCTTTGGAAAAAAGCCGAACCACAGCACATTATGCGTTGGCCCTCGCCTTGGGGAGATGGTTTTCCCGGCTGGCATTTGGAATGTACCGCAATGAGCACCAAATATTTGGGTGAAACCTTCGATATTCACGGTGGCGGTATGGATTTAAAATTTCCACATCACGAATGTGAAATCGCGCAGGCCGAGGCGAGCTATGGCCAATCACCGGTCAATTATTGGTTGCATGCCAACATGCTTACCATGAACGGTAAAAAAATGGCCAAATCTACCGGAAATAATATTTTGCCCGGTGAGATTTTTACTGGGGAAAACGATATTTTAAGCAAACCCTTCTCACCATCAGTGGTACGGTTTTTCATGATGCAGGCCCACTACACTAGCATTTTAGACTTGAGCAACGATGCTTTATTGGCCTCAGAAAAAGGATTTAATAGATTGATGGATGCTTTTTCAGCGCTAAGCGGATTGGAAACCGGAAGCAACAGCGATTTCGATATAGAGATTTGGCAACAGCAGTGTTACGATGCTATGAACGACGATTTCAATACGCCTATTTTAATTGCAAACCTTTTTGAAGCTGTAAAGCATATCAATCTCATTAAAGAAGGAAAAGAAAGTATTTCTACCACTGATAAAGAATCGTTGCAAAACATTTTAAGCGCATTTATTTTCGATATTCTCGGCCTTGAACAAAATATTGGTAATGGTCAAGATACCGAAAAACTATCCGGCGTAGTCGAATTACTGATCGATCTACGCAAGGAAGCTCGTGACAATAAAGATTTTGCGACTTCCGATAAAATACGTGATCAGTTGGCCGATTTGGGTATTCAATTGAAAGACGGTAAAGAAGGAACGACTTTTAGCGTAAATTGATTTCTCGTAGACCAGCTCCTCTCTTCAGATGAAGGGAGGTGAGCCGCCTTTGGCGGGTCGGAGGGATTGAGCCGCAAACTTGCTCACTTTCGATTGGTCTTTGTGCTACTTACCCAGCAGTATTTGAGCAAGTTTGCGGTTCAAACCTGCCCGTCCGGTAGGCGGGCGGGCTCCCCTTTCCTCCGCAGACGGAATTCATTCCCCTCTTTTTCTAAAGAGGGAGCTTAAAAAATAAACATGAAAAAAATCCTCATAGCTCCTTTCGTTTTTTTGGTCAGGTTCTATCAGGCCGCTATTTCCCCATACACACCGGCCACCTGCCGCTACTCCCCCACTTGTTCCCAGTACACATTGGAAGCTCTCAAGAAGCATGGCCTCTTTAGAGGCGGTTGGTTATCGGTAAAACGTATTTTTAGTTGTAACCCTTGGGGCGGAAAAGGATATGATCCGGTTCCATGATGGAATCAAGTTTTTATCCAAGATTCCAAAATTGAAAAATAATTAGCCATTAGGCTATTGTACTCTGCCTAAACAGCTTTAATATTGAATTGATATGAAATTTAAATACCTTATTTGTCTCTTATTATCAGTATTAGTTTTTGGCGCGTTAGCCAGCTTTCAAACAGAAAAAAAACCGTTTAAAAAACCCAATATTTTATTTGTAATCAGTGACGACCAGTCGTTTGGCCATACCAGTTTCGCAGGAAGCACTTTTATAAAAACTCCCGGGTTCGACCGTATTGCTAGTGAAGGGGTATACTTTAAAAACTGTTATGCCGGTTCGCCAGGCTGCGCACCTTCACGTAGTGCTTTGATAACGGGACGTTACCCTTGGCAAAACGAACAATCTGGCCAACATGCTTCATCTTGGATGAAAAAATATGTGCCCTTCGTAGACGAACTAAAGGCCAACGGCTATGTTACCGGTAGAACTGGTAAAGGGGTGAGTCCTTTTCAATATGCGAGGAGCAGCGCGGATTCCCTATGGCGAAAAACCGATGCTGCCGGAGAGCCCCATTCTTCCATAAAGTATGACCAAGACACTTTAAGCTTGCCCACTAAAAGTATGTCCGCCTTGAACTATTTTGAAAATTTCAAGTACTTCGTGGAAAATGTTGGTAATGAAGAACCTTTCTTTTTTTGGTTCGGGGCAAGTGAACCACACAGAGCCTATGAAAAAGGGTCTTGGAAGCGATTTGGAAAAAAACTAGTTGATGTCAAAGTCCCAGAATTTCTACCCGACACCGAAGAAATTAGAGGAGATCTTTTGGACTATGCCGTAGAAATAGAGTGGTTCGACAGCCACTTACAAAAGATGATTGTTTATTTAGAAGAAATCGGAGAACTTGAAAATACGATTGTAATTGTGACCTCCGACAACGGTATGCCTTTTCCAAAGGCTAAGGCAAATAGTTTCGAATATGGGGTTCATGTGCCTTTGGCAATTCGATATCCTAAAAAATTCAAAGCAGGTCGTATCATTGACGACAGGATAGGATTTGTAGATTTTGCACCAACCCTATTGGAGCTAACGGCCACCGAACTGAAAACCATGATGCCGATTTCTGGTAAAAGTTTTCGGAATATTCTGGAATCCGATCAAGAGGGAACAGTCGATAAAACCAGAAACTACAGCTTTGTCGGTAGGGAGAGACATTCGTCATCAAGATATCAGAATCTCGGCTATCCACAACGTGCGGTTTTTTCGGAAGAATATGCCCTTATTTGGAATATGAAACCCGAACGATGGCCTGCCGGAGCACCACAAAAATACGATTCAAAAGACACCACGGCCTTGCTACCAATGTATGGCCTAGACGAGGGTGGTACTTATATCACAGATGCGGCATTCACCGATGTAGATGACTGCCCCACCAAAACCTATCTCATAGAAAATATGGAAACGGATAGCATCGTACGCTATTTTGATTATTCATACGGCAAAAGACCGGAATTTGAGCTGTACGATATCAAACAAGACCCGTACTGCCTGAACAATTTGTCCGGTGTTTCTGAATTGCAAACCATAGAATTAAATCTTAAAAAAACACTATTGGAAGAACTCCGCAAATCAAAAGATCCGCGAATCGTTGGGCCGGATAAAGAAATATTCGACTCATACAAACGGTACTCTCGAATCAGGAAGTTTCCAAAACCGCTATAGCCCCAATTTGAAAAGTCAATTAGTATTTGTTCTAAACTGGTATTAACAAAGACAAACTTGCAAACTTTTCGAACAACAAATAGAAGAAACCACAAACCCCAAACCGATTTTCTTATCTTAGCGCCCAAAATTAGAACGATATGCATTTCTTAGGTATTATCTGGAATCCGAACGAAACTCTTTTCACGCTCGGCCCCCTGCAAATCAAATATTATAATCTGTTATGGATCGTTGCATTTGCCTTGGGTTGGTTTCTGATGAAACGAATATTCACCAACGAGAAAAAAACCGTTGAGCAATTAGATTCCCTTTTTATTCATACCGTTCTCGCCACCATGTTAGGCGCACGTTTGGGCCATGTGATATTCTACGATTGGCCCTATTACAAAAATCATTTATTGGAGATTTTGCTGCCCATTAGAGAAAGTTCTGATGGCACTCTTTTTGGATTTATAAATGGCTACGAATTTACAGGATTTACCGGTCTGGCGAGTCATGGGGCAATTATAGGGGTGCTTATCGGCACCTATCTTTATGCCCGAAAATATCCCGACATGAAACCTTTGTGGCTATTGGATAGAATGGTGATTCCGTTTGCTATAGGCGCCTTTTGTGTACGATTGGGCAACTTTTTTAACTCTGAGATCAATGGTAGTAAGGTTACTGACGAGTCTTTCATTTTTGCTACCAAGTTTATTCGCGATTCAGACGATATGCATCCTTCAAAAGCTTTGGGTATTACCAAAGAAAAAACGGTAAATGCCGCATACGATGCCTTAGAGAACAATCCACAATTTTCAGAATATTTATCGCAGATACCCTATCGGCATCCCGCACAATTGTACGAGGGTGTTTGCTATATTTTTGTCTTTCTGATTCTGTACTATCTCTACTGGAAAACCGATAAGAGAAACGATACCGGTTTTTTGTTCGGCCTTTTCTTGGTCTTGCTTTGGACGATTCGTTTTTTCGTCGAGTATGTTAAGAAAAGTCAAGGGGGCTTCGAAGAATCTTTAGGATTACTTTCTACAGGCCAATGGCTAAGCATACCGTTTATTCTTATTGGGCTTTACTTTATGTTCAAACCGAAGGGAAGTAGGAAGTAGGCAGTTGGCATTGGCAGTTGGCAGTTGGCGGTAAAATCTTTGCGACCTTTGCGTCTTCTTGGCGACCTTTGCGTCGAAACTTTTTTATGAAATTAAATGGAAATGAAAAACTTCAAGTTTGGTATTTATTTCATTATTGGGATGTTAATTTTTCAATCCTGCAAAGAAGAATCCAAAAAAGTCATCAAGACCGAACCCGTGGCCTTTAAAAAAGAAGGTGAACTGACTATTTTCAAATCGGAAACCGATTCCGTAATCGTTCCACTGAACATTGAGATCGCCGATTCGGAATATGAGACCCAAACGGGACTCATGTACCGCCAAAGCATGGAAAATGAACAGGGTATGCTCTTCGTTTTCTCAGATGTAGCCATGCATTCTTTCTATATGAAGAATACTGAATTTCCATTGGATCTTATCTTTATTAAAGAAAACATGTCAATTGGCAGTTTTCAAGAAAATGCACAGCCACTGAGCGAATCAAGTTTATCTTCGAAAGTACCTGTAAAATATGTATTGGAAGTCAATGCCGGTCTGGTTGCTAAATGGGCTTTAAAGGTAGGTGATAGCGTGGCATACAAAAAACTCTAATTTTTTAATGGAATTATTGCTCAACGAAGAAGAGACAGAAAGGTTATTTTTCCGAAAATTACTTCCTTCAGACTTTGATACCTGGCTACCTTTTCATCAAGACCCACGAACTTCGGAGTTTTGGAAAGGATTGCCAGAAAACCCTAAAATTGCTTGCCAACAGCAATTCGACAGAATTTTTGAGCGCTATGAAAAAGGCTTGGGCGGGATGAATGCGTTAACCTTGAAAAATACAGAAAAGTTGATAGGCTTGTGTGGTTTATTGGTGCAAACCGTGGATGAAATTCAAGAGCTAGAAATCGGTTATTCAATTCTACCCCAATACTGGCGAAAAGGCTATGCCTTGGAAGCAGCACAAAAATGTAGGAAATTTACTTTTAAAAACGGTCTGGCCGAATCTCTGATTTCGATTATTCAAGTAGACAATATACCATCACAAAAAGTAGCGTTAAAAAATGGGATGTCTTTGGATAAGACCACAACCTACAATAATAATCCGGTATATATTTTCAGGGTTTACAACTAGCCTGTCAGGTTTAAGCCTTATTGAATTTAGAGTCTCTCCATACAAATCCAAATATTCCAAAAACGAAACCTGACAGTATGAATTGGTTTGGGTCATTAAACGACATCCCATACCTTCGCAACTTAATTTCATTTACATGTCTCCAACAAAACATTGGGCCATTTTTATTGATAACACCTCTAAAAAAAGTCATTTTTTAAATTCACTATTGGATGGTAATCGTACTGAAGGTTTTCAATCATTAATGGGCCAGCAAGGCGCATTATTATCCAAATTGACCGTAGAACAATTTATCGATGAAGAAGACCGCCATGGCACTAAAGTTGTCACAGCGAACTCTAAACAAAGCCTAAAGTCAATGTCGAGCGGAGAACAGAAAAAAGCGCTCTTGCAACATATTCTCAAAACCGGGCCCGAATTTATCGTGCTGGATAATCCCTTTGACAATCTTGATGTTGATTCGCAATCTGAACTTAAAATAAAGCTACAAGAGGTTTCACGGCGCACTCCTATCGTACAAATTTTGAGCAGAAAAATCGATTTGCTCCCCTTTATGAACACTTTTGCAAAACTTGATAGTGAACAGTTGAATTTTTATACGGATGTTACATCCATCTTGAAATCTACCGAAACAGAAGCTTTTGAAGGAGCGGTACCAAGACCTTTACATACATTCGATATGAATAACGAAGTTCTTATCGAATTAAATAAAGTCAGCGTTGCCTACTTGGAAAAGCCTATTCTTAAAAATATCAATTGGAAAATAAGAAGAGGGGATTTCTGGGAACTTCGCGGCAAGAACGGTAGTGGCAAGACCACAATTCTATCCATGATTACAGCAGAGAACCCAAAAGGTTATGGTCAAGACCTTTTTATTTTTGGGCGTAAAAAAGGAACTGGCGAAAGCGTTTGGGAAATAAAAAAACAAATTGGATATTTCACCCCTTCAATGACCGATAAGTTTACGGGTTACCATTCGGTAGCGCACATGCTGATTTCAGGCCTCAACGATTCCATCGGCCTATACGTAAAGCCCACAGAGGCGCAATTACGGTTAGCAAAAGAATGGTTACTGCTAATTGGCCTCTGGACACTTAGAGACACCCTTTTTCATGACCTCTCCATGGGTCAAAAACGTTTGGTCATGTGCGCAAGGGCTATGATCAAACATCCACCATTATTGATATTGGATGAACCGACAGCGGGACTTGATGATGCTAGTGCCGAGTTATTCGTAGCTTTAGTCAACAAATTTGCCAAAGAAAGTGATACCACGATTATTTTCGTTTCCCATCGTAAAGAACCTGGACTGAAACCTGATTATAGCTATCAATTGGAAATGACCCCTGAAGGCTCAAAAGGAAAATCAATAGCCGCCGAATCAAACTAATGCCAGAAGGATTCTGAACGGGTCCTCCCCTTTTTCTAGGGGAGGTGGCGATAGCCGGAGGGGTAGACCTTTGGAACCCTGATATTACAATGCAAAGATGTATCCCTAAATTTTTAAAAACATTATCCGAATAAGACTCGGAACTTCATTTCTATGTCGCTTTAAAAGGAAAAAACGAAATACCTGTGAAAACCCCTCCGCCTGCGGTACCTCCCCTTCGCAGGGGAGGACTATACTTTCACTATCAACAAATTTGGCTATTAGTTTGCTTGCAAACGACAATCAAAAAAGCCGCTTGCTTAGCAAACGGCTTTAGTTATTTGAGTTAGTTTTGAGTTTTGAATCTTTGCTTTCAAATTTCCCTAAATCGGAAAAATTACTTCGCAGTTACTTTCTTGGCCTTGGGAGTGTTAATCTCTGCCTTCATTTCACCCAATCGGGTACTCTTTTTCAAGGTATCGAACATTACTGGTGTAGCGATGAACAATGAAGAATACGTACCTACTACGATACCTATAATCATAGCGAACATAAAACCACGTAGCGATTCCCCACCAAATATAAATATGGTCAATAGTACGACCAATGTAGTCAAAGAGGTATTCAAGGTTCGACTTAAAGTACTGTTCAATGCCAGATTGATATTCTTGCCACCGCGCCATCCTTTTTCTCCGATAATCTCACGAATACGGTCAAAGACGACCACGGTATCGTTCAGCGAATATCCGATTACGGTAAGTATCGCCGCAATGAATGCTTGGTCAATTTCCATGTTGAAGGGCATAATCGTTCCGAATAAGGAGAAAATACCCAATACAATCATCACATCATGGAAAACCGCGACAACGGCACCCAATGAAAACTGCCACTTGCGGAAACGTAACAAGATATAAAGAAACACTACGGCCAGAGAACCTATAATCGCCAAAAAGGCATTTTTCTTGATATCATCGGCAATGGTCGGACCGACTTTCACGGACTGTAAAATACCAAGGGATTTATCTCCGGTACCTACCATAAAGTCCTTTTGTGTCGTACCATCGGGCAGGTATTTTTGTAATGCAGTATAAAGTTTCGTTTGAATCTCGTTATCTACCTCGATACCTTCTACGTCTACTTTATAAGCGGTCGTAATTTTTATCTGATTGTCGTCGCCAAAAGTTTTGACTTTCGTACCGCTTCCGAATACATCAGTTAGCTCTGAAGAAATTTCCGAGGGGTTTACAGCTTTCTCAAAACGTACCTGATACGATCTTCCTCCAAGAAAATCAACGCCTTGTTGTAGACCGTTCGTTAGCAATGAGAAAACACCGACACCTATCAAAACAAGTGAAAACACATAGGCAAACTTACGCTTGGACAAGAAATCGATATTAATATTCTTGAATAGGTTTTTCGTCATGGTCGTAGAGAAATCCAGTCGTCTTTCTCTTCCGCTTAGATACCAA
>Ga0209185_1002897_pt1 | contig 10812 bp, 8 predicted proteins | sample SidtaG_2_FD_187425 | JGI IMG/M metagenome (GOLD analysis project Ga0209185, IMG submission 187425) | Marine algal microbial communities from Sidmouth, United Kingdom - Sidmouth_Asex2 metaG (SPAdes) (version 2) | ecosystem: Host-associated > Algae > Red algae > Unclassified | place: Sidmouth... | reverse complement strand
AAATTACAGAATTCCAAGATACAAAACAACCTTTAAACTCGGTGCATCCAATCTTTTAAACAACCGACAATACCAAGTATACGGTGGTCCAAAAATCGGAAGAATGGCGTATATCTCTATCGTCTTCGAATCTGGTAAACTTAGTAAGTAGGTTGTAGTTTATGTGGTTTTTGTGGTTTAAGTAGTTTATGTAGTTGTAGAGAAAATTCACGAATTTTCTTCACAATGTAAAACCAAGAACCAAGCACCAAGCACCACAGCACCAAGAAAAAAATAAATGAAAAAACTTATACCCCTATTCACTTTTTTCACCTTCATATTACTCAATGCACAGACTCGATACCTTGAAGAAGTGTTTGAGGAGATTGAAGTAGAAGAAAATATTATTTATGGAGAAAATTACAGCTTTCTTCAATACTTAGCTTTTGGTATAACCGCCAATCAGCAGTTGGAAATGGATATTTACAAGCCTGTTGGCGATGATTTGGCAGAAAGACCTGTTGTCATGGTCGTACATACAGGAAGTTTTTTGCCCATCTTTCTGAACAATACGACGACAGGAGAACGGAATGACAGCGCAACTGTAGAGATTTGTAAGCAATTGGCACGACGAGGATTTGTCGTTGCCAATATTGATTATCGCTTGGGCTGGAATCCTATCTCGGAAAGCAAAGATGTCCGAGTCAATACGTTGATTAATGCAGCGTATCGAGGCGTACAAGATGGCAGAACGTGTGTACGATATTTGAAAAAAAGCGTCGCAGAAAATGGAAATCCCTATGGCATTGACTCCGCTCGAATTACCGTATTTGGACAAGGAACGGGCGGATATGGAGCGTATGCTATGGCTACTTTAGACAGTCCGACAGAATTTGAATTGGATAAATTTTTGTTTATCAATCCAGATGGCGTCCTGACGACTCATGTGACAGAAGACGTCAATGGAAGTTTAGAAGGTTTTGGCTATCCTGATCCAGAACAAGAAAACGGTTTTATCGAAACAGATACAGCCTCACTCTTTTTTGGTCAATTTATCCCACTAAACAAACCCAACCATATCGGTTATAATTCTGATTTTCAGTTTGGTTTTGCGACTGGTGGTGCGTTGCCTGCTGCTGCTTGGATTGATGAAAATTCTATTCCTTGTGCGGCGGTACAAACAGTCACAGATCCAAGTGCACCTTTTTATACAGAAATTTTAATTGTACCAACAACGTTGGAAGATGTGGTTGAGGTAGATGGAGCAGGAACAAGTATGCCTGTTTTTAACGAATCTGGTGTAAATGATGTTTTGCTCAAAGATGAAGCAGGAGATGATTTTATTTTAACGGATGACTATTCAAGTAGTCTTCGAGAGAAAACTTACTCGGTGACTGGTTTGGATGGTCAAGAAAATATTTGGGCAATTACGTCTCAAGATGCAGTATCAAGTCCCTGGGAATGGTGGGATCCAAACAATTCCAATCACGATTTTCAAGGGCCTTCAGGCTTTTTTGATGAGAATGGAGTTGAACTGACTTTTCACGAATACAATTTATTGTTCAATCCCGATATGTCAAAACAAAAAGCATTGGTGTACATAGATACCATTCTCAATTTCTTTGCGCCTCGTGCCGCCTTAGCGTTAGACTTATTGCCGTTGTCTGAGTTGCAACATACGACCATCGTTGGGTTGGAAACATTGAGTCCTATTGATTTTGAAATTTCGCCCAATCCTGCAACAGCATTTGTACAAATCACCGCCAAAACGGAACGTTTGCAAAACATCAAAATCTATGATATTCAAGGAAAACTATTAAAAGAATATGCTATAAATGATACACAATATTTGTTGAAACGAGAAGATTTAAATAACGGTATTTATATCCTTCAAATTGAAACAACGAACGGCATTTATAGCCAAAAATTAATTTGGGAATAGAATAAATAATAAGGAGAGAACGGTCAATTGCTTCGTCGTCACACAGGGTCTCGCTATCCGCTAAAGGTCGGAGATGCGGAGATGCAAGGCATTTTGAAAATGCCTTACATCTAATCCGCAAATCCGCCCTACCGCTACTATCGAGTCTATCTTGGATGGACAGAACCGAAAAGACAGAAAGATAGAGCGACAAACCTTGCAAAATAGACCCGATGGCAGTGGTATGGTGGCGGTAGGGCTTGTAGGGGGCAGACCCATGTGTCTGCCCGCAGCGCAGGCAAGCCACCATAAGAACGAACAGCGGGCCCATGCATCACGACGAAGCAAACAAACGTTCTCTCCAAATAAAAAATAAAAAGACAAACAATAATTTAATTAAAAAGTAAATTTTATGAAAAAACTCATACTTTCATTTTTTTGTTGCCTAATCACCATGAGCATTATGGCGCAAGAACGGTATTTAGAAGAAGTCTTTACAGATGTCGAAAAAGAAACCGACATCGTGTACGGTAACAACAAAAGTTTTTTGGAATACCTAACATTTGGTACTACAGTAAGTCGAGATCTCACAATGGATGTGTATCACCCTGAAGGAGATGATTTGGCAGAAAGACCTGTAGTCATTACGATACATACAGGAAGTTTCTTACCTATCTTTTTGAATGGAGCAACGACAGGAGAACGCAACGATAGCGCAATGGTCGAAGTTTGTAAACAACTTGCTCGTAGAGGTTTTGTGGTCGCAAACATATCTTATCGTTTAGGGTGGAATCCGATTACTGAAAACAAAGATATACGGGTCAATACTTTAATCAATGCGGCTTATAGAGGGGTGCAAGATGTACATACCTGTGTGCGTTACCTTAAAAAAACAGTAGCCGAAGAGGGAAATCCATATGGAATTGATTCCTCTCGTATTTCTATGATGGGACAAGGTACAGGTGGATACATTACCTACGCCGTAGCCACTTTGGACAAAATCGAAGAAACACAATTAGAAAATTTGCTCTTCATTAACGAAGATGGTGTCTTGGCACCTTTTGTGAATCAAGAAGTAAATGGTACAATCTATGGTTTTGGTTATCCTAATGCAGAACAGGAAACAGGTTTTATAGAGACAAATACTGAATCTTCTTTCTTTGGAGATAGCATCATTTTGAACACACCAAATCACATTGGATATAGTTCAAGTCTTGATTTTGGTTTTGCTTATGGAGGTGCTTTGGCATCTTCCGAATGGATTGATGAGGTATCAGTTCCTTTTGCTGCTGCCCACACCGTAAATGATCCCAATGCACCTTTTTTCACAGAGATTCTGGTTGTTCCAACAACAGGAGAAGATGTGATAGAGGTAGATGGAGCAGGAACAAGTATTCCTGTTTTTAACTCATCTGGTGCAAACGACCCAATCAATATGTGCCAATTACAAGACGAATATTCTGAAAAAATTCGTCAAAGCACCAACAGCGTTGCAGGCTTAGAAGGACAAGAACACCTTTGGGCAATTACTTCACAAGATGCGGTTTCTGGACCCTGGGACTGGTGGGATCCTAACAATCCTGACTATGAATTTCAAGAGCCTTCTGGTGAATTTGACGAAAATGGTATTGAGCTGACTTTCCACGAAGCAAATTTATTAGGAAATCCTGATATGTCAAAAACGAAAGCCTTGGCGTATATTGATACTGTTGTAAATTTCTTTGTACCTCGTGCGATGTTAGCGATGGACTTGCCACTTCCTGCTGATTACTGTATCAATGTAGGTGTTGAAGATGTAACTTGGAATGACGCAAATATCTCGTTCTATCCAAATCCATCATCAAGCGATGTCATGATTTCAACAGCCAATAACGCAATGATTGAAGCCTTAGAAGTATACGATATTCAAGGAAAATTGGTAACTCGTTTTGATGGAATAGCAACTGATACTTATTTACTAAAACGCAATAGCTTGAGTAATGGCGTTTATATTGTGAAGGTGCATACCAAAGACAGTATATCAAGCCACAAAATGATTTTGAAATAGTGATTTGCTTATTTTACAAGAATTATAAATCCCGTAAACGATTACGTTTACGGGATTTTTTTATACCACAAAAAAAACAAAGCACTCCGTAACGGACTCGAACCGTCATTTCTGATTTGGGGATCAGTGATCTTCCGATTGATCTAACGAAGTAAATAACCTGCCCTTTACAAAGAAAGGACAGGTTAAAAGCATAAATCACACAATTGTAAATGCGCTTCGTAGGGGACTCGAACCCCTGTTCTCCAAACTGTCGGTCTGGTGTGTTTAACCACTACACTAACGAAGCAAGAGTTTGCCCCCACAACGAGAGCAAACTATATAAAGCATAAATCACACAATTGTAAAAAGAGCTTCGTAGGGGAGTCGAACCCCCATCTCCAGATAGGCTATCTGGTATGGTTACCATTACACCAACGAAGCAAAAAGCTTGCTCCCACAACGAGAGCAAACTAAAGCATAAATCACACAATTGAAAAAAAGCACTCTGTAAGGGAGTCGAACCACCTATCTCCAGGATGAAAACCTGGTATGTTTGCCATTACACTAACAGAGCAAAAAGCTTGCTCCCACAACAGGAGCAAACTATATTAAAGCATAAATCACACAATTGTATTCTTCTAAATTTTTAGGAGAGAACGGTCAATAGCTCCGTCGTAACGTATGGTCCCGCTATCCGTTCCAATGGCTAACAATGAACCACAAATCACAGAAAAACCACAGCACTACGGCACTAAAAACTACAGCACTAAGTTAGCCATTCCACTACTATCGGGTCTATTTTGCACGGACATACCTTATATCACCCGTCACTCGTCACTCGCCACTCGTCCCCCAACTACAATCTATCCTTAAAATAAGTAATGCCATTCACTTGAATTGCCTTATCGCTTACCAAATATTGTAATTCATCTTGGTCTAAACGAGAAGGTAAAAAAAGTACATCTTCAGTAAGGCTTGCAGGATCTGTAGCTTTACGAGCAGTGTGCGTAGTAGGCGGTGACCTCTTGAATTTAGCCAACCGAATTCTAAGCTGATTTCCTAAGTATTTGATACTTAACTTGTTCATAATAATGGTGTTTAAAAATGTATTGTAAAGCGTAAAATTATTCAAATATAAAAGGCTGCTACGCAATCTTTTTGCGTAGTAAGCATAGGGCAAAAAAAAAGCCCGACCAATGCAAATTGGTCGGGCTCTATATTTTTTATGTTATATCATAACTATATATCCGACCAATATTTTTGGGTGCGATCATCATTCACATTAAAAGTAGCGGCTGTTGCCGTAGCAGTTGTTAAAGACGTAGCATTCCATTTTCTTTGGGGTTCCCCAATAATCAACTGCTCAATACCCTCATTGCCTACATACTGATACCACTTCGATGATATAGCATCTATCGCACACATGCAACTGCCCTTACTACTTTTGAGTAGCAGGGTGCAAATTATGCTCAGGATGATATATAGGTATAGAAATAGCATGATATAATTTGATTATCAATTAAGGAATAGTTATTTTTTTAGTATTCCTAAAAATTTGTTCATAAAAAAACCTGAATGCGTTTTTACATTCAGGCTTCCAAGTATTTTTTCTTAGAAGCCCTATTGTTTTGGCACATCAATACTAAGGGTGCCATCTATGGCAAAACCTAATGTATTTGTATTGTGTGAGGTATGTAGCATTTATGTGATTTTTTTATTTTATCTGTCAAAGGTAAAGCAAATAAACTAAACGTGCAAATGACACTTTGTATTTTCAAGACTTCTATAATATTTTTAAGAAAGAATAAAAACGAACGAACGTTAGTTAATTTATAGACAATCAAAGAGTTAGCTATTTAAATCTGCAATTAAAAAAAAAGAATAAAATATTTTGTTTTTCCTTTTTTCAATACCAAAAGGTCTAAATTCTTTTAAAAATATGGTATTGTTAATTTACTTTTTTGTTCATGAATAAGGTTGTTGCCTGATATAGTCGTCCTATTTGTAAATAGAAAAAGTGTTTTTCACGCAAAGACCGCAGAATTTCTCGCAAAGGCCGCAAAGAGATTGGTTTCTACTGAGATTTGCGTTGCTTTGCCTGGAAATTCTTTGCGCTCTTTGTGTGAAATAAAATTCCTGAACCGAATTAGGATTGCTATACTCAAAAACTTTGGTAGTGCAAGAGCCAGAAATTAACCTTGCGAACCTTGCGTAAAATATTTGCGAACCCTGCGGTTAAAGAAATCCACAAAATACTTTCAACAATTGGAACTATATAGAAAGAAGAAAGGTTAGTAAGTTCATTAGGGAAATATTCCCAAACGCCTATTCCTTTGTGAAGAAGAACAGTAGAAAACGCCAAAGGAATATACAGATTAACTCATGTTGTGAGCAAGACAGGAAGATTTTATTTCAAAGTACAAGGACGTACTTTTTGTATTGAACCCATTGACAACTCTGAAGGAGCAAAAAAACTCTGGGGAGATGTAGATCCCGCCACCAAAACTTTAAAAGGAAATTATGGTGATAAAAATAAGGGATGCATTACAGAAAAAGAATCCATCATTACAGAAGAAAATGGATTCAAAAATATTACAACACTCCCTAAAGGTGTCTCACCTTTGAGTTATATCGAAGAATTGATTAAAAGCGACTAAGATACTGTCTGCAACGACCTAGACCCGATAGTAGTGGAATGGTCGTATGCAGCGTTGGCTTGTAGGGGCAGACCCCATGTGTCTGCCTGCTTCAGCCATACGACCATATTAACGGATAGCGGGCCCATGCGCCACTACGAAGCAACAAACCGTTCTCTCCTTATAATAAGGGCATTTTGCAAAATATACTCTTTAAGCAATGGCGAATATTGTGGAAAAAGTCGTATTTTCGCAAGAAAAATAACTATGCCACATTATCACAGTTTGGGTAAAATCCCAAGCAAACGACATACTCAATTTAGAAAAACCGATGGTTCTTTATATTCAGAAGAGCTATTTTCTACGGAAGGTTTTTCGGACAATTACTCTATCTTATACCGAAATTATCCGCCAACGATGATTACGAAGGTAGAAGATGCCTATTCTGTTGCGCCAAAAGTTGCCTTATCTAAGCAATTGCGCCATCGTAGTTTTGGTGGGTTTGATATTGCGCCCAAAGACGATTATTTGGAAAGTCGAGTACCTGTATTGGTCAACAATGATTTGCATATCGTCTTGGCAGCTCCCCAAAAATCACTGCGAGAATATTTCTATAAAAATGCAGACGCTGATGAAATGATTTTTATCCATGAAGGGGAGGGAACTTTGCGGACGATGTACGGCAATATTGAGTTTGAATATGGCGATTATTTGGTTGTTCCAAGAGGAACGATTTATCAAATAGATTTTAAGACAGACAAAAATCGACTCTTTATCGTAGAGTCTTTTTCAGCGATTACTTATCCTAAAAGGTACGTCAATAAAAATGGGCAGTTGTTAGAGCATTCACCCTATTGTGAACGAGATATTAAAACGCCACAGAATTTAGAAACGCATGACGAACGAGGCGATTTTCTAATAAAGGTCAAAAAACAACAGCAAATTTATCCATATTATTATGCCTATCACCCATTTGATGTAGTAGGGTGGGACGGTTGTAATTACCCCTTTGGATTCTCAATCCACAATTTTGAGCCAATTACAGGACGTATTCACCAACCACCACCAGTACACCAAACATTTGCAGCAGGAGGGTATGTTATCTGTTCATTCGTACCTCGTTTGTTTGATTATCATCCACTATCCATTCCAGCCCCTTACAACCATAGCAATATTGATTCCGACGAAGTTTTGTATTATGTTGCAGGTGATTTTATGAGCCGAAAACATGTCGAAAAAGGAATGATAAACCTCCATCCAGGCGGTGTACCACACGGACCACATCCTGGAACGGTAGAAAAAAGTATTGGCGCAAAAGCAACACATGAATTAGCCGTAATGGTTGATACATTTAGACCATTGCAACTAACAGAAGCCGCTTTAAATATAGAACATCAAGATTATTTTAAATCGTGGTTGCCTGATGATTTTGCGTAGAGTGACGAAGTGACGAGTGACAGGTGACTGGTGACGAGTGTTTTTTATAAGGACGAGTGGGTATTATTCATATTTTCTCACTCGACATTATTCGCTACTTGTCATTTGTCACAACTCGCCACTTGTCACTCGCCACTCGCCACCCGTCACTAAAAATAAAAAATGACAGACATAGAAATATTAAAACAGCCCTTTACCTTACCTTGTGGCGTAACTGTTCCCAATCGAATTGTGAAATCTGCTATGAGTGAAAACAATGCGGATGCCGATGGAAAACCTTCTGAACGCATCATTCGATTGTATGAACGATGGGGAAGTGGTGGCACAGGCATTTTAATTTCGGGCAATGTGATGTTGGACAAAAAAGCATTGGGCGAAAAACACAACGTCGTTGTGGAAGACGAAAAGTATTTGGGAGAACTCACTAAATGGGCGGACAAGGCGCAAAAACAAGGATCACAATTGTGGATGCAAATCAATCATCCAGGACGACAAACACCTAAAAATCTCAACAAAGAAACGGTTAGTCCTTCGGCTGTACAGTTGTCCATGAAAGCGGTGTTTGGCAAACCTCGCCCATTGACAGAAACGGAAATATGGGACATTATTGAGCGATTTGGCAATACGGCTGTCGTTGCCAAAAAAGCAGGGTGGGCAGGCGTACAAATTCATGGCGCACATGGTTACTTGGTCAGTCAATTTTTATCGTCCTTAACCAATGTAAGAGCGGATCAGTGGGGCGGAAAGCTTGAAAAAAGAGCCAAATTTGTCATCGAAGTCTATCGCAATATACGCAAAAAAGTGGGCGCATCATTTCCCGTAGGCATCAAAATCAATTCTGCCGATTTTCAGCGAGGAGCGTTTACCGAAGAGGAATCCTTACAGGTCATCGAATGGCTTTCCGAAGAGGGCATAGATATGATTGAAATATCGGGGGGAACGTATGAAAAAAGTGCGATGATGGGGACTGCTCAGAAAGAAAGTACCCAACAACGAGAAGCCTATTTTGCCGATTTTATTGTCAAAGCGAGGAAACGAACCCAAACACCTTTATTGTTGACAGGCGGTTTTCGGACAAGAAGTGTCATGGCAGAAGCCATCAAAAATAATGAGTTGGACTTTGTGGGTTTGGCACGTCCTTTTGCGGTCAATCCCCAATTGGCTAACGATTTTTTTGAGGATAAAATGGATAAAATAACGATGAAACCTATTAAAATGGGCATAAAATTTATAGATAGTAAGGGCTTTTTAGATATTTTTTGGTACACAGAACAAATGAGGTTGATGGGCAAAGGAAAAGAACCCAACCCCAATTTAGGCGCATGGAAAGTTTTATTTTCCTATATTAGAAATGCCTAAATCGTTCCAAAAGAGCCAAAGAAAGCCCCTTAAACAGTGGAATTTGCCCAAGAAAAAGCGTAACTTTGAAGCGACAAATTTTCTTTTAAAGAAATGTCTTTTTTAGGAGAGAACGGACAAAGCTTCGTCGCTACACATGCGCCTGCTATCCGCTACTATAGCCAAGGATTAACGGTTTTATTAAGGTAAAGTAACCACAAAAACTACAAAAACCACTTAAACCACAAAAACTAAAATAAGGCTATAACGCTACTATCAGGTCTAGTTTAAACGGCAAAGAACCGCTATCAAACAGCAGTAAAGACCATAGACCATGCAAAATAGCCCTGATAGCAGTGGTATGGCAAAATAGTTTAAGTAGTTTTTGTGGTTTAAGTAGTTGCGGTTATATCTTACTTTTTATGGCTGCTCTTTTTGCCATAAGAACGAATAGCAGGACTTTCCATCACGACGAAGCTCCAAACCCTTCGCTCCAAAAAAAAGCAAACACTAAAAAAATATTGTAGATAAACAAAAACCATGTTAGTCTCAAAATACTACACATACTACCTCATGGAACTCGACTACCACAAACTCCTAAGTCGCTTTCCAAAACAACATCCCCAACCATGTCCTACCCAATAAATTAATTCTCAGTATTAATTATTCATTGTAGCAATTGGTCGCTGAACCACAGCACTACGGCACCAAGAACTACAGCACCAATAAAAAAACAAATGACAGAAATAAAAGATAAAATCCAAGATCAACCCCAAACCACAGAGGACTTTTTACCCTTAAAAGGAACAGACCACATAGAATTTTATGTAGGGAACGCCAAACAATCAGCCTATTTTTATCAAGCCGCCTTCGGTTTTAAATTAGTCGCCTATGCAGGGCCAGAAACAGGGGTAAGGGACAGAGCATCTTACGTACTTCAACAAAACAAAGTCCGCTTTATCCTCACAACAAGCCTTGTTCCAGATTCCCCCATCAACAAACATGTGGAACTACATGGAGATGGTGTCAGAGTATTGGCATTGTGGGTCGATGACGCTTACAAAGCCTTTGAAGAAACCACCAAAAGAGGGGCAAAAGCCTTTAGCAAACCAGAAACACTGACGGACGAATTCGGAGAAGTCAAAATCTCGGCGATTCACACCTACGGAGACACCATTCACAAATTCGTAGAGCGCACCAACTACAACGGTGCTTTTATGCCAGGATTTGTCAAAGCCGAATCAAAATTCCCCATCAATCCCATTGGCTTAGAATACGTAGATCACTGCGTCGGAAATGTCGATTTAGGCGAAATGAACAAATGGGTGAAGTTTTATGAAGATGCTATGGGCTTCAAATTACTAATCACCTTTGACGACAAAGATATTTCCACGGAATACACGGCACTCATGTCAAAAGTAGTGTCTAACGGAAATGGCTACGTAAAATTCCCTATCAACGAACCAGCCGAA